>ERZ778017.1905-NODE-1905-length-18662-cov-9.172408_pt1 | contig 18662 bp, 16 predicted proteins | sample MGYA00375747_ERZ778017 | MGnify/ENA primary metagenome ERZ778017 (study PRJEB29350, sample SAMN05509838) | bioreactor metagenome | biome: bioreactor; material: wastewater | place: South Africa: University of Cape Town | collected 2014-03-17 ...
GCTGAGGCCTATGCTTTAGCAGCCTGACCTGTGCAGAAACCGCTGGGTCATTACAGACACGCAAAGCCCACCGCCGTCGCGGTTGAGCAGGGCGATGCGCCCGCCGTGGGCCTCGGCGATTTCACGCGCCAGCGCCAACCCGAGGCCGGTGCCGTGGCGTTTGGTGGAATAGAACGGCAGCAGTGCGTTGGCCAGCACCGCTTCGTTCATGCCGCTGCCCCGGTCCAGGACCTCGATGCGCCAGCCGTCCGCGATCCTGCGCACCGACAGGCGCACTTCGCTCGCCTGGGTGCCCGATTCATGCGCGTTCTTCAGCAGGTTGATCAGCGCCTGCTCCAGCTGGGCCGCATCCACGCGGGCAATGCCGTCAGCGGGATGGAGCTCGGTGACGAACTCCACCTGCGTGCGCAGCTGCGCGACGAAACGCTGCCACTCCACCGGCTCCAGCCGCGGCGCGGGCAGCTTGGCGAAGCGCGCGTAGTCGCGGATGAAGCCTTCCAAGTGGCGTGCGCGTTCCTCGATGGTGGCCAGCGCCGACGGCAGGCGTTCGTACTGGCCACGGCGCAGCAGCTCCGTGCCGGAGTGCGCGAGCGAGGCGATCGGCGCCAGCGAATTGTTGAGTTCATGGCTGATGACGCGGATCACCTTCTTCCAAGTCTGGACTTCCTGCCGGCGCAGCTCCGCGGTCAGCTGGCGCAGCAGCACCAGTTCGTGGATGCGGCCGTTGAGGCGGAAGTTGCGCCGCGACAGGTGGTAGATGTCCTCGTCGTCGTCGCTGCCGACGGTGAACATGCCATCGCCCCCGCGGGCGAAGGCCTCGCGCACCGCCGGGTCGGCGTCCCCGACCAAGTCATCGAAGGCGCGGCCTTCGAGGCGCTTGCCGTCGCCCAGCATGCGGCGCGCGGCGAGGTTGCCCAGCACCACGCGGCGCGATGGATCCACCAGCACCATCGCGACCGGGGTGTTCTGCACCATCGTGTCCAGCAGCAGTTCGCGCTGCACCAGCGCCAGGCGCTGCTCGCGCAGGGTGGTGCCCAGTGCGTTGTGGGCATCGACCAGTTCGATCAGGTCGCTGGCCTTGTCCCAGGTGATGCCGAAGCTGAAATCGCCGTCCCGGTAGCTGGCCACGGTGCCGGCCAGCGCGCGGAACAGGGCGCGCATCGGCACCAGCGCGCGCCAGATGATGGCCGCCACCAGCGCGCCCACGGCCGTGGCTGCGACCAGCGCGGCCGCCCACGGCTGCAGCCAGGGGTCCAGCAGCACGGTGACGAGGGCCGTCAGCACGATGCCCGCCACTGCGATGGCGATCATGCGGACCGCGATGGGCAGGACGCGGAGGACGCGCATCAGGTCCTCGGGATGCCGAGCCGGTCCAGCCGGCGGTACAGGGCCTGCCGCGACAGGCCGAGGTCGGCGGCGGCCTGCGCCAACACGCCGCCGCTGCGGGCGAGGGCGGCTTCGATCACCGCCCGGTCGGGCTCGTCGGCGTTCGCCAGGGGCCCCGCGGGGGGCGATGGCAGGCCGAGGTCGGCCGCTGCCACGGTATCGCCGCGTGCCAGCAGGCCGGCCCGCTGCATGACGTTGCGCAGCTCGCGCACGTTGCCGGGCCAGGGGTGCCGCTGCAGCGCGCGTTCCGCGTCATCGCCCAAGTACTTGCCGTTCGCGAGGAAGTGGCGCGCCAGCGGGAGGATGTCGCGCGGCCGCGCCGCCAGCGGTGGGATGCGCAGTTCGATGCCGTTGAGGCGGTAGAACAGGTCCTCGCGGAACTTGCCGTCCGCGATCAGGCTTTGCAGGTCGGCATTGGTGGCGCTGACAATGCGCACCTGAACGTGGCGCTCGCGGTTGCTGCCCAGCCGCGCGAAGCAGCCCGTCTCCAGCACGCGCAGCAGCTTCACCTGCCCGGCCAGCGGCAGGGTGCCGATCTCGTCGAGGAACAGGGTGCCGCCATCGGCCGCCTCGAACTTGCCCTCGCGCGGCTTGTTGGCGCCGGTGTACGCACCGGCCTCCGCACCGAACAGTTCGGCTTCGATCAGGTCCGCCGGCAGCGCGCCGCAGTTGAGCGCCACGAACGGCCCGGCGGCCACGCGCGAGTTGGCGTGGATGATCTCGGCATAGCGCTCCTTGCCGGCGCCGTTCGGCCCGGTGACCAGCACCGGGATGTCGGCGCGGGCGACCTGGCAGGCCAGGGTGAGCGCGGCCTCGCTGGCCGGGTCGGCGTAGACGATCCCGCGCAGGTCGTGTTCGCGCTCCAGCGCGCTGCGGCGCTGGCGTTCGCCGGCGCGGGCCTGGTCCAGCTGGCGGCGGTTGTCCGCCAGCTCCAGCAGGTTGTTGACCGTGGCGACCAGCTTGCGGTCGTCCCACGGCTTGGCGAGGTAGTCGGCAGCGCCGGCCTTGATCAGCTCGACCGCGGCCTCGAGATGCGTCCAGGCGGTCAGCAGGATGATCGGCAGGTCGGGATGCGCCTCGCGGATGCGATGGAACAGCGCCACGCCCTCGTCGCCGGAGGTGGTGTCGGCGACGAAGTTCATGTCCTGGATCACCAGGTCCACCGGCTCCCGTGCCAGCAGCGCCAGGCCTTCCTCCGGCGACTGCGCGCACAGCGTGCGGATGTCGTGCAGGGAGAACAGCAGGTCCAGCGCGGTGCCGACCGAGGGGTTGTCGTCGATGACCAGGATGACGGGCATGGGGCGATGGCTCGGGGGCGACGGCGGGAACTCAGGACGGATCGGGGTTCGGTCGGTGGCCGTAGCTCAGCACGCGGGTGATGGTCCATTGCCCGTCCTGCTGGCGCCACACGATCGTGAAATCGGCCTCGCCTTCGCAGCGGCCGGTGTCCGTCTGGCAGAACCGGTGCGTGCCTTGCGAGATCGCCCCGAATCCCTGGATCGGATAGACCCGAAGACTACCGGGGACCAGCGCCCGCGTGTAGTGCCCGCAGACGTGCTTGCGGGTGTTGTCGATCATGGCGTCGCGCGTCCAGGTGACGCCGCCTGTGTCGTGGTAGAACTCGACGTCCTCCGCGAAATAGTCGGCATGCCGGGCAAGCTACGCCGGGTCGGCGCAGCGGTTGAACGCATCGAACACGGCGGTATCGAGGCTGGCGATCGTCGTGGACAACGCTTCGTTCTCCGCCGGAGGCGAAGGCGCCGCGGCCGCTGTCGCGGACAGCACGAGCAGGGTCGCGGCGAGGGAAAAGGCGTGCATGCGCGGCTCCTTGGCCATGGGTGGTGGTCAGATGGAGCGGGTGGCGACGGCCGGCGGCACTGCGGCCGCGCGCCGGGCCGGGCCCAGTACCGCCAGCTGGCCCAGCAGCCACAGCCCCAGCGCACCGACCGGCAGATAGGCCAGCGGCAGCCGCGGCATTTCGTACTTGCTGATCAGCAGCTGGTTGATCCCGAACGCCAGCACCATCCCCAGCACGATGCCGACCGTGGCCAGCAGGAAGTTCTCGGTCTGGAAGTAGCGCAGGATCTGCCCGCGGGTGGCGCCGAGGGCGCGGCGGATGCCGATCTGCTTGGTCCGCTGCTGCACCCAGAAGCTGGCCAGGCCGACGATGCCCAGCGCGGTGACCAGCAGCAGCAGGCCGCACACGATCAGCAGCAGGCCGATCATGTCGCGGTCGTCGGCGAAGAACTCGCGGCGGTTCTCGGAGAAGGTGATCGACGGCCGGATCAGGCGATTGGGGTCGACCTTCTCCAGGGTGGCGTCCACCAGCTTGAGGATCTCGTCGCGACGTGCCGGATCCGCCACGCGCACCAGGTAGATGCCGCCGTTGGCGAAGTGCATGCGGAACGGGAAGATCAGCGAGTAGTCGCGGTTGCCGCCCATCCGCGCCGGCCGCACCAGGGTCTCGACCACGCCCACCACGGTCAGCGGGACGTCGGCCATGTACACGGTCTTGCCGAGCGGGCTGCTGTCGGGGAACAGCTTGCGCGCGGCCGCGGCGCTGAGGATCAGCGGCGACTTCAGCGCCGATGCGTCGGTCGCGGTTTCCAGCTCGGTGGTGTTGCGGAACTCGTCCGGCTGGAAGTCGCGGCCGGCGACCAGCTTCAGGCCCATCGCCTTCAGGGTGCCTTCGCTGACCATGTACTGTGCCGCGTTGAGGGTCGGTACTTCCTGGTCGGGGCTGGTGCCGAGCGAGGTGTTCCAGGAACCGTTGCGGAACGGCGTCTGGTTGACGATCACCACGTCGGTCACGCCGGGGATCGCGCGCAGCGCGGCCAGGTCCTCGCGGGTGCGGGCGTTGGCATCGACCTGGGTGCCGATGCCGGTGGCGCGGGCCATGATCAGGTGCGCATCGTCCATGCCGCTGGGCATGTTGAGGGTTTCCAGCCGCTGCGCGACCAGGAACAGCGCGTTGCAGAGGATCGCGCAGGTCAGCGCGATCTCCAGCACGATCAGCGCAGCCGCGGTCTTGTGGCGCGACAGGGTGGACAGAATGGGACGGATTTCCATCGGGATTCTCCGGGATGTCAGGTGCCGCGCGGTGTCGCGCGGGTCATTGCGATTTCAGCTGCAGCGCCGGCGGCACGCGCATCGCGCGCCAGGCGGGGAGCAGGCCGGCGAGCAGGCTGGCGCCGATGGCGAGCACGAAGGTCAGCGCGAGCATGCCGCCGTCCAGGTGGGCCAGCTGCGCGTACTCGGCCGGGCGCTGGCGTACCGCCCACAGCCCCAGCAGGGCCAGCACCAGGCCGAGCGCGCCGCCTGCCACGCCAACCGTGCCGGCTTCGACCAGGCACTGCTTGAAGATCTCCATCCGCGACGCGCCCAGCGCGCGGCGCACGCCGATCTCGCCGCTGCGGCGCAGGAACTTGGCCAGCAGCAGGCCGACGGTATTGAGCAGGCAGACCACCAGGAAGGCGAACGCCAGCCACATCTGCAGGCGCACGTCGCCGGGCACGACCTGGCGGAACTCCAGCCACTCCATCACGTTGCGCAGTCGGGTATTGGCCGGGCGCTCGAAACGGCCGGCGCTGCGCTGCTGCTCGGAGTAGTTGTCGAGATAGCGTTTGTACGCGGCCGCGTCGCCGGCGCTTTCCAGCTCCACCCAGTACTGCATCCAGCTGCAGGGCACGTTCTGCGCGGTGGGGTCGTTGACGATGGTGCGGCCGAAGCAGTTCATGCTGCCGTTGCGGCCCAGCTTGAGGTCCAGTGCGGTGCTGATCGGCACGAACGCCTGTTCGTCGCTGTCGTAGCGGCCGGTGTTGAGGTCGTAGAAGTGCGGCGCCGGCTTCCAGTCGTCGATCACGCCCACGATGCGCAGGGCATGGCCGTCGATGCGCAGCTCGCGGCCCACCGGGTCGCTGCCGCCGAACAGCTTTTCGCCCAGCTCGCGGGTCACCACGGTCACTCGCGCGCGGCCGTCGTCGTCGCCGCCGGTCCAGGCCCGGCCGCGCAGGAACGGCACGTCGAACATCGGGAAGAAGTCCGCCGAGGTATAGCGCAGGCCGACGGTGAACGGCTTCAGCTTGTTGCCTTCCGGCTCCACCACGCCGCCGCCGCCGGTCATCATCGCCTGCCGCTTGGCCTTTTTCTGGCGCAGCAGTTCCTCGGCATCGAAGCGGGTGAGCTGGTCCTGCGGTTCATCGCCCGGCTTGTAGCCGTCGCGGGTTTCCGGGTCGAGCTGGACGTAGAACAGGCGGTCGCTCTTCTGCGGGATCGGGTCGCCGGAGAGCACGTGGAAGACGGTCAGCGTGGTCATGCTGGCGCCGATGCCAAGCGCGATCGCCAGCACCATCAGCGCGGTCAACACGCGGTTGCGGCGGAGGCTGCGCAGGGCGAGGTTGAGGTAGTAGCCGAACATGGCGGTGTCCTCAGGCGGTGGCGAGGCGGGCGTGCGGCGGATGGGCGATGGCGGCCTCCATGACCACGTCGGAGGCCATGCCGTCGACGATGTGGACGTTGCGCTGCGCGCGCGCGGCCAGCTCCGGGTCATGGGTGACCATCACGATGGTGGTGCCCTGCTGGTTGATGTCCTCCAGCAGCTCCATCACGCTGCGCGCCATCTGCGAGTCCAGGTTGCCGGTCGGTTCGTCCGCCAGCAGCAGGCGCGGGCTGCCGGCCAGCGCGCGGGCGATCGCGGCGCGCTGCTGCTGGCCGCCGGAGAGCTCCGCCGGGTAGTGCTTCATGCGGGAACCAAGGCCCACCATGCCCAGCGCGTCCTCGATGCGCAGCTTGCGCTCGGATGCCGGCATGCCGCGGTAGCGCAGGGGCACGTCGCAGTTGTCGAACAGGTTGAGGTCGGGGATCAGGTTGAAGCCCTGGAAGATGAAGCCGATCTTCTCGTTGCGCAGGCGCGAACGGGCGTTGTCGTTCAGGCCCTTCACGTCGACGCCGTCGAGCACGTAGTCGCCGCCGGTGAATTCCTCCAGCAGGCCGGCGATGTTGAGGAACGTGGTCTTGCCCGAACCCGACGGGCCGGTGACGGCGACGAACTCGCCCTCGCCGACCTGCAGGTCGAGCGAGCGCAGCGCATGCGTCTCGACGAGTTCGGTACGGTAGACCTTGGTGACCTGGCGCATGTCCAGCATGGCGGGGATTCCTTGTGTGGTTGTCGGGTCAGGAAACGCGGAAGCGCGGCGCCAGCGCCTCGGCCGGCAGGTACTCCGGCAGGTTGCGCGGGCGTTGGCGCGGGGTATCGGTGGTGCAGGGCGCGGCATCGCCGGCGGCGGCGAGGGCGAGCAGTTCGCTCAGGCGCAGCGGCACCGCATCCGCGAGCTGCGCGGGCGTCCAGCGGAAGGTGGGGAAGTTGCGGTCGATGGCATGCATGGCGGAATCCTCGCTGCTCAGTTGCCGGAGATGCGGACGCGCTCGGCGGTGCCGAACTGATCGGTGCCGGAGACGACGATGCGGTCGCCGACCTTCAGGCCCGAGACGATTTCCACGGACGAGAGGCTGGACGCCCCGGTGCGGATCGGGCGGCGCGTCGCGCTGCTGCCATCCACCACCCAGGCGAGGTTGCCGCCGTCCTGTTCCAGGAACGGGCCGCGCTCCACCATCAGCACGTCGCGGCGGGTGTCCATCACGATCCGCACGCTCAGCCGCTGGTTCTGGCGCAGGCCCGGGGGCTGCTTGCCTTCGGCGAAGCGCACGCGGGCGGTGACCTCGCCGTTCACCACCTCGGGCGAGACGGCGGCGATCTCGCCGGCGTAGCGGGTGTTGTTGGCGCTGATCTGCGCCGGCATGCCGATGCCCAGGTCACGCGCGAAGCTCTCCGGCACCTTGATCTCGACCTCGAAGCGGCTGAGGTCCACCACGCTGAGCACCGGCCCGTTGGTGGCGACCTGGGTGCCCTGCGGCACCTGCACCTGCCCGACCTGGCCATCGAACGGCGCGCGCAGGGTCAGTGCATCCACTTGCCGGCGGGCTTCCTCCACCACCGCGCGCTGGCGCTGCGCCTGCAACTGCTTGTTGCGCGCATCCAGCCCGGCGCCGCTGCTCTGCAGCGAGAAGTCCTTGCGCGCTGCGGACAGGCCGATGTCGGCCTTCTTCATCAGGTCCTGCGCGCGCGCCAGATCGTTCTGCGGCACCGCGCCGCCTTCATAGGCGCGCTGGTAGCGCTCCAGATCGCGCATCGCCGCGGTGCGGTCGACGCTGGCCTGGTCCAGTGCGCGCTGCGCGTTGGCGCGCGCGATCTGCGCATCCAGCACGGCGCGGCTTGCTTCGGCCTCCAGGCTGGCGAGGGTGGATTCCTCCTGCACCAGCCTGCTGCGCAGCTCGGGACTGTCGATCACCGCCAGCGGCTGGCCCTTCGCCACCTTGTCGCCGGCGACGATCTTCAGCGCCACGGTGCCGGCGGCGATCGCGTACAGGGTCGGGCTGTTGGTCGCGATCACCCGGCCTTCGGCGCTGAGGTCGCGCACCAGGTCGCCGCGGGTGACGCTGGCGATGCGCAGGCGCGAGGCGTCGAACGAACGGTCGCCCGACAGCCAGCCGGAGGCCACCCAGCCGCCCAGCGCCAGCACCACCGCGGCGCTGGTCGCGGCAATGGCGATCCGCCTGCGACGGGCGGGGCGGTAGGGCGTGGCCATGACCTGGTCCTGGCCGGAGGTGTCGCGGATGCGGCGGTGGTTGTCCATGCGGGCGTCGGTGGAAGAAGGGTCCATGCCTGTCCATCAGCAATCCGCGTGCCAATCGCAAGTGTTTGATATATATGGATTTGGTGGCGGCGTCCGGTGTCCGGACGGACGCATCCCGGCGTCCGCGCGGACACCCGCCGGCCCGCTGCGACTACACTTCCCCATCCCCTCAAGGAGCAGTGCCAGCATGTGTGGAATCGTCGGCGCCATCGCCAACCGTGACGTCGTGCCCCTGCTGGTGGATGGCCTGAAGCGACTGGAATACCGCGGCTACGACTCGGCCGGCATCGCGGTGTTGTCCGGGGAGGACGTGCGCCGGGTGCGCCGTACCGGCCGCGTCGCCGAGATGGAGGCCGCCGCCCTGGCGGAAGGCCTGGATGCCCACCTCGGCATCGGCCACACCCGCTGGGCCACCCACGGCGGGGTCACCGAATCCAATGCACATCCGCACATCAGCCATGGCGAGCTGGCGCTGGTGCACAACGGCATCATCGAAAACCACGAGGCGCAGCGGCAGCGGTTGCAGGCGCTGGGCTACGAGTTCACCTCGCAGACCGATACCGAAGTGGTCGCCCACCTGATCCACTACCACCGCGCCCAGGGCGGCAGCCTCCTGTCCGCGCTGCAGGCGGCGGTGAAGGAGCTGCACGGCGCCTATGCGCTGGCGGTGATCGACAAGCGCGATCCGTCCACGCTGGTGGCCGCGCGCATGGGTTGCCCGCTGCTGGTCGGCCTGGGCGAAGGCGAGAATTTCGTCGCCTCGGACGTCTCCGCGATTGTCTCCGCGACGCGGCGGGTGATCTTCCTCGAAGAGGGCGATACCGCCGAGCTGACCCGCGACGGCGTGCAGGTGTTCGACGCCGGCGATGCGCCGGTGGCACGCGAGGTGCACGTGTCCGACGTGTCGCTGGCCTCGCTGGAACTGGGCCCGTACCGCCACTTCATGCAGAAGGAAATCCACGAGCAGCCGCGCGCGATCGGCGACACCGTGGAGGGCATCGTCGATGCGGGCGGCTTCGATGCGGGACTGTTCGGCAAGGAGGCGGCCAGCGTGCTGGCCGACGTCGAGTCGGTGCAGATCCTCGCCTGCGGCACCAGCTACTACGCCGGGTTGACCGCGCGCTACTGGATCGAGGCGCTCGCCGGCCTGCCCTGCGCGGTCGACATCGCCAGCGAGTACCGCTACCGCACCGTGGTGGGCAACCCGAAGCAGCTGGTGGTGACCATTTCGCAGTCCGGCGAAACGCTGGACACGATGGAGGCGCTGAAGTACGCCAAGGCACAGGGGCAGGACAAGACCCTGTCCATCTGCAACGTGCCGGAGTCGGCCATCCCGCGCGCCAGCAGGCTGCTGTTCCTGACCCGCGCCGGCGCCGAGATCGGGGTGGCGTCGACCAAGGCCTTCACCACCCAGCTGGTGGCGCTGTTCGCGCTGGCGGTCACGCTGGGCAAGCTGCGCGGGAAGATCGACGAGGCGCGAGAAGGCGAGCTGCTGGAGGCCCTGCGCCACCTGCCCGGCAGCGTGCAGCACGCACTTAACCTGGAACCGCAGGTGGCGTCGTGGGCCGAGAAGTTCGCGCCGCGGCAGCACGCGCTGTTCCTCGGCCGCGGCACGCATTACCCGATCGCGCTGGAAGGCGCGCTCAAGCTCAAGGAAATTTCGTACATCCACGCCGAGGGCTACCCGGCTGGCGAGCTCAAGCACGGCCCGCTGGCGCTGGTGGACACGCAGATGCCGGTGGTGGTGATCGCGCCCAACGACGCGCTGCTGGAGAAGGTGAAGTCGAACATCCAGGAAGTGCGCGCGCGTGGCGGCGAGATGTTCGTGTTCGCCGACGCCGACAGCAGCTTCAGCGAATCCGAGGGCGTGCACGTGATCCGCACGCCGCGCCACGTCGGCATCCTCTCGCCGATCGTGCATGCCATCCCGGTGCAGTTGCTGGCCTACCACACCGCGCTGGCACGCGGCACCGACGTCGACAAGCCGCGCAACCTAGCCAAATCGGTGACGGTGGAATAAGCCGCGTCACCATCGGTCACGCGCGGGAGCCTGACGTGGGCGGGCGGGGTTGGGCCTGGCCGTGAGGGGGCAATTGCATCCCGGAGCTGTCCCGAATCAGGAGGATGACCGGCGCGTTCCCCCGCAGGAGCGCAGCGCACGGGGCGCGATGCGGGTGCCGATGTGAAAGGGCGATCGCATTGCCGGGTTGTCCCAGATCAAGGAGGGTGATCGGCGCCGCCACTAGTCTGGCCGCGCCGGTCGTCGGTCGCAGCCCTCCATTTCGATGTCGCCTCGCACGCCTGTCCGCGGTTCCGGCCGCGTTGCCGCATGAGCCCCTGGCCCGCAGCCCCGCTGATCCGCGCCAAGCGCGAGGGCCGGCGCCTCGACGCCGCGCAGTGGCAGGCGCTGGCCGCAGGCATCGCCGGCGGGGTCTGGAGCGAAGGGCAGATCGCCGCGTTCGCGATGGCGGTGGCCTGGCGCGGGCTGGACGCGGCCGAGTGCCGCGAGTTCACCTTGGCGCTGCGCGATTCCGGCCGACGGCTGGACTGGCGCGGCTTGCCCGGCCCGGTGCTGGACAAGCATTCCACCGGCGGGGTAGGCGACTGCGTGAGCCTGGCGCTGGCGCCGCTGGTCGCCGCCTGCGGCGGCTACGTGCCGATGATTTCCGGCCGCGGGCTGGGCCATACCGGCGGCACCCTGGACAAGCTGGAAAGCCTGCCCGGTTATGACGTCAACCCCGAGCCTGGGCGGCTGGCGCGGGTGGTGCGCGAGGTCGGCTGCGCCATCGTCGGCCAGAGCGCCGACCTGGTGCCGGCCGACCGCCGTCTGTACGCGGTGCGCGACGTCACCGCCACGGTCGACGTGCCCGAGCTGATCGTGGCCTCGATCCTGTCGAAGAAGCTGGCCGGCGGCGCGCAGGCGCTGGTGCTGGACATCAAGACCGGCAGCGGCGCGCAGACGCCGGCCGAAGCCGATGCGCAGGCGCTGGCCGCGCGCATGCAGGCGGTCGCCGCCGGCAGCGGCCTGCAGCTGGCGACGATGCTCAGCGACATGGGGCAAGTGCTGGGGCGCACGGCGGGCAACGCATTGGAGGTGCAGGGCGTGCTGGACCTGCTGGCCGGCCGCCCGCGCTGCCTGCGCCTGCAGGAGCTGGTGCTGGCGCAGGCAGCCCGGCTGCTGCACATGGCGGGGCTGGCCGGCAGCGAGGACGCAGCGTTGCTGCGGGCGCGGCAAGCGCTGGCCAGCGGCGCGGCGGCGGAACGCTTCGCGCGGATGGTGGCGGCGCTGGGCGGGCCGGCTGACGTGTTCGCGCATGCCTTGCCGCAGGCACCGGTGCAGCGGGCGGTGACGGCGCCGGCGGCTGGCGTCGTGCAGGCCATCGACGTGCGCGCGCTGGGCGAATGCGTGGTCGACCTGGGCGGCGGCCGCCGCGCGCCGGGCGCGGCCATCGACCCGGCGGTGGGGTTGGCCGAGGTGTGCGGCCTCGGGGAGGCCGTCCAGCGCGGCGAGGCGCTGGCCATCGTGCATGCGCGCAATGTCGGCGATGCCGAACGCGCATCCGTGCAGGTGCGTGCGGCGTTCGCCGTGGGCGAGGTGGCGCCGGCAGCGGTGCCGGCGTGGCATTGGCTCTAGGGGTGCAGGCGCCAGCCCGTCATCGCTTGAACGCGGGCGCGCATCGAAGGGCCGGTTCCCATGCCGCCGCTGGTGGGGGCCCGCGCTTGCAGCGGATGCGGAAGGGCGGACACGGTCGGTGAGTCGAGGCAGCCCTGCGCGGCACCGCCCCGTCGTGCGGTGCCGCGTCAGTGCTCAGGAAAGCTGAAACGGTGCGGCAGCAGCGCGCCTGCTGCGATGTCCAGCCACTGCCCGTCAGGCTGGCGGAAGCTCACCGTCGCGTCTTCGCCGAACTCCACCAGCGCCTGCCGGCAGCCGCCGCAGGGGGAAATCGGCAGCGCGTTGCCGGCACGGTCGAATGCGGTGACCGCGATCGCGGCCAACCGGAAGCCGGCGCCCTCGGCCTGCACCGCCGCGGCGATGGCGGCCCGCTCGGCGCAGTTGCCGAGGGTGTAGGACGCGTTCTCCACGTTGCAGCCGGTGTAGACCTGGCCGGTGGCCGAACGCAGCGCGGCGCCGACGCGCAGCTGCGAATACGGGGCATAGGCCTGTTGCGCGGCCTGCAGTGCGCGCGTGCGCAGGGTATCGAGATCGGGCATTGCAGAATCATCTGGCAGTCGGCCACGCATGGTGGCACGCAGCGGCCAATCGCGCACATGCACAGCGCGCTGGCAGCGCCGTTCATCGCTGCGCGCAGGTGCAGGGCGATCCGAGCGCGCCACCGCGCCTTCAGCCGAACCCGCGGCCTTCGCCGGCTTCCTCGAAGGTCACCCCGTCGCGGATGTGGTAGATGCGCCTGAAGGTGGGGATGATCTTCTCGTCGTGGGTCACCACGATCACCGCGGTCTGGAAGCGCCGCGCCATCTCGTTGAGCAGCCGGATCACCGCCAGCGCGCGCTGCGAATCCAGCGGCGCGGTGGGTTCGTCGGCCAGGATCACCGGCGGGCGGTTGACCAGCCCGCGCGCGATCGCCACCCGCTGCTGCTCCCCGCCGGACAGCTGCGCCGGCATCGCCCGCGCGCGGTGCTGCACGTCCAGCGCGGTCAGCAGCTCCAGCGCCCGCGCGCGCGCCTCGGCATTCGCCAGGCCCGCCAGCATCGGCAGCAGGGCGACGTTGTCGGTGACGTCGAGGAACGGGATCAGGTAGGGCGCCTGGAACACGAAGCCGATCCTGTCGCGGCGCAGCGCACGCAGGTCGCGCACCTTCCAGCCGTCGTCGAAGATCGTTTCATCGCCCAGCTGCATGCGCCCGGCGGTCGGGTCGATCACCGCGCCCAGGCATTTCAGCAGTGTGCTCTTGCCGGAGCCCGAGGGGCCGATCAGGCCCACCACTTCGCCGGGCGCGACCTCCATGTTGACGTCCTTCAGCGCCAGCACCGCGGTGTCGCCGCTGCCGTAGCGCTTGCGCAGGCCTTCGATGCGGATGCCGGTGGCGGCCATGCTCAACCCCCGATCGCTTCGGCCGGATCGACCTTCAGCGCCATGCGGATGGCGACCACGCTGGACGCCACGCACAGCAGCAGCACCGAGAAGAAGCCCAGCACCGAATCGCCGGGCACCAGCAGCACGTACTTGGGGAACAGCGGCGCGGCGAAGGTGGCGGTGATCTTGCCCACCACGAAGCCGATCACCCCCAGCACCAGTGCCTGCTGCAGGATCATCCACGCGATCGTGCGATTGCGGGTGCCGATCAGCTTGAGCACGGCGATCTCGCGGATCTTGTCCATGGTCAGGGTGTAGATGATGAATGCCACGATCGCGGCGCTGACCGCGGCCAGGATCACCAGGAACATGCCGATCTGGCGCGCCGAGGTGGCGATCAGCTTGCCCACCAGGATCGCCTCCATCTGCGGGCGGTCGTACACGGTCAGGCGTTTCCAGCGCCGGATCGGTTCGGCCACCTCGCTGGCGGCATGGCCGGGCGCCAGCCGCACCAGCACCGCGTTGACCGCGCTGTTGCTGGCCTGCGAGGCGTTCACCGCCTCCAGCAGGCCGGGCACGCCGGGGCGGTTGAAGGCGGGGTTCTCCGCGGTGCGCCGGCGCTGCATGCGGATTGCGTCGTTGTCCTTGAGGAACTGCGCCTGCTGCGCGTCCTTCAGCGGGATGAACACCATCGGGTCGCCGCTGGAGGACACCATGCGCCGGGTCAGCCCGACCACCCTGTAGCGATGGCGGCGGATGCTTAGCGTGTCGCCGAGGCGGAACCCGCTGGCGACGTCGGCCACCGCCTCGTAATGGCCGCGGGTGACCTGCCGGCCCGCCACCAGCTGCGGCGGCCAGCCGGGGGTGCCGGGCGCGCCGGCGGCGATGCCGACCACCATCGCGCGCACGTCGCGTTCGCCCTGCCGAACCTGCATGGTGAGGTAGGTGACGTTGGCGGCCTGCGCCACTCCGGGCAGGGCGTGGATGTCGCGCCACAGGTCGTCCGGCAGGCTGGAGGACTCCGCATACGGGCCCAGGGTGTCGCGCTGCACCACCCACAGGTCGGCGCCGCTGTTGTCCAGCAGCACCTTGCCGTCGTCGACCATGCCGCGGTACACGCCGGCCATGGTGAGGGTGACGCCGATCAGCAGGCCCAGCCCGATCCCGGTGAACAGGAACTTGCCCCAGGCGTGCAGGATGTCGCGGCCGGCCAGGCTGATCACGGCGCGGTGCCCTTGATCCGATCGACCACGTGGATGCGGCTGTTGGCGGTCAGCGCCTTCTCGCTGTAGAGCACGATCTGTTCGCCGCCGGCCAAGCCCTTGCGCACCTGCACGTTGCCGTCCAGGTCGCTGCGGCCTAGCGCCAGCGGCGCGAACGCCAGCTCGCCGTTGACCAGTTTCCACGCGCCGCGCTGGCCGCCCACGGTGCGGATGGCGGCATTCGGAATGACCGGCATGGCGGCTTCCCGCGGCAGCTGCACGGTGACTTCCGCCAATTCGCCCAGCGGCGGCAGCGGATCGGGCAGTCCGGCGAACACGAGCTTGGCCCGCGTTTCCTCGGTCACGGTGTCCGCAACCGGCTCGATGCGCAGTACGCGGCCGGCGTACGCGTGGTCCTGGCCGGAGCGCAGGGTGATCTGCGCCGGCAGGCCGGCGGCCAGCCCGCCGGCGGCGATCTGGTCGAAGCGGGCGTCGATCCACAGGCTGGACGGATCGATGATTTCCACCACCGCCTGTCCGGCCACCAGCGTCGTGCCAGGGTCGGCGTTGCGCGCCACCACCAGGCCATCCACCGGCGCCACCAGCATCAGGTTGCCGCGCTGCGCCTGCACCGCATCGCGCTCCGCCTGCAGCCGGCGGATGTCGTCGCGCGCGGCGGCCAGGCCGGCATTGGCCACGTCCAGTTCCTGCCGGCGCGCGGAAGCGTTTTCCTCGCTGACCAGCTGCTGTTGGGCCAACCGCGCGTAGCGCTGCGCCTGCGCCTGCGCATATCGCTGGCGCGCCTGCGCCTGCTGCAGCGCCGCCCGTGCGCTGGCGATGGCTGCCTGCTGCGCGCCGATGCGGTCATCCAGGTCAACCGGCGCCATCGCGCCCAGCACCTGCCCCGCCTTGACCGCATCGCCCACGTGCACGTCCAGCCGCTGCAGGCGGCCGGCGTAGGTGGGGCCGATCCTGTAGCTGTAGCGCGCCTGCACGGTGCCGATGCCGGCCAGCGCCGGCGCGATGCTGCGTTTGGCCACGCCGACCGTGGTGACCTCCGTCGGCGCCAGCGGCCCGGAGCGCACCGCGACATAGGCGAATAGCAGCACCAGCGGAACGATGGCCGCGACCAGCAGCAAGGTGCGGCGGGACAAGGCGGGCAGGCTCATGGCTGGCTGCCGATGCCGCGGCGATAGATGGCGAACACGCCGGGGGCGTCGCGGCGGATGCGCGCCACGTCGCCGGCGATCAGCGACTGCATCACCAGCCCCTGCACGGTGCCGATGAACAGGGTGGCGGCGGCGTCCAGGTCCAGACCCGGATCGAGTTCCCGGCGGGCGATGCCCGCCGCCAGATGCCCGCGCAGGCGCTGCGCGTAGCCCTGGGTGAGGGTCTGCGCCATGCGCTTGGGGAGGGTGTCGCCGGGTCGCTGCAGCTCGCCGAACAGCATCCGCGGCACCCCGGGGTGGCTGGCGACGAAGCCGACATGGGCCATGAACATCGCCTCCAGCGCGGCCAGCGGGCTTGCGGCCGAAGCCGCCGCGGCGTCCAGCTGCGCCAGCAGGCGCTCGCTTACCCAACCCAGCACCGCCTCGAGGATTGCGTCCTTGCTGGGGAAGTGCCGGAACAGCGCGCCCTGGGTCAGGCCCATGCGCTGGGCGATGGCGGCGGTGGTGATGTCGCCGGGGTTCTGCTCGGCGGCCAGTTCGACCACGGCTTCCACCGTGGCGGCGCGACGCTCGTCGGCGGGCAGAGGGCGGGGGCGCAGGTTCATCGGGGTTCCGAGTGGTGAGTAATCAATTACTCACCATGCTGCGCGCGTACCGCCGGGTTTGCAAGGGGGGCGCCGGCGCGGTGGCGGAAATTCCTACCGCCGGCACGAAAAGGCCCGGCATCGCTGCCGGGCCCCGCATTTCCGCCTGCGCCCTGCGGCGCCGCGTGCTTCAGCTCATTCGGGCTGCCAGCGCAGGCTCAGGGCGTACTCGCGGCCCGGCTGGGCGTACCAGGCGCTGGTTTCGTAGCGCTTGTCGAACAGGTTCACCACGTTGGCCTGCAGCGTCCACTCGCGTGCGAAGCGCCACGACACCCGGCCGTCGAGGGTGGCGTAGCCGCCGACCCGCAGACTGTTGCCGACATCGTCCCAGCGGGCGGCTTCGCCGATGCCGGACAGGCCGAAGCCCCAGTTGCCGAATTCGCGGTCCAGGTCCAGGCGCGCGCTGCGGGTGGGGCGGCGGGCCAGGCGCTTGTCGTGGTTGAAGCCGGCGCTGGCATTGCGCGCATCCAGCCAGCCCAGCTGGCCGCGCAGGTCCCATCCGCCCAGCGCCACGCTGGCGGTCAGCTCCAGGCCGCGGATGCGCGCCTGCTCGACGTTGCCGGGGCGGCCGATGCTGGCGTCCCAGGCGATCAGGTCGTCGATGCGGGTGTCGTAGGCGTTGGCCTGCACCTGCCAGCCTTCGCCGCTGCGCCGCAGCGACAGCTCGCTGCTGCGCGATGCCTCGGGACGCAGCAGCGGGTTGCTGTAGCCGGGGTAGTACAGCTCGTTGAAGCTGGGTGCCTTGAATGCGGTGCCGTGGCTGGCGGTCACGCGCCAGCCGCCGGCGATGTCCAAGCCCCAGGCGATGCCGCCGGTGGCATGGGCGCCGAACTGGTCGTTGCGGTCGGTGCGCAGCGACAGCTGCAGGTCGTGCGCCCCGAAATCGCCCTGGTACTGGGCGAACACGGCGCGATTGCCGCGGGCGGCGGCGAACGGCGACCACGGGTCGACGATGATGGCGCGGTCGCGCAGCCAGTCGAAGCCCGCGCTCAGCAGTTGGCCCTGCGCCACGGTCAGGTCGGCCTGCAGGCTGGCGCTGTCGCGGGTGGTGGTGAAGCGGTTGCTGAAGGCGCTGCCGAGGCGGTTGTCGGAATCGTCGCTGTTGCGGCCCACGGTCAGCTTCAACTGCACATCCCTGGCCGGGATCCAGCGCACGCTGCCGCCGACGGTCTGCTGGACGATGTCGGAGCTGTCCACGTAGTCGCCGTCGTAGTCGTTGTGGCCCTCGGCGCGGGTGGCGCGGGCATCGAACTGCCAGGCATCGCTGGCGGCGAAGTCGGCGCGCAGGCTGGCGCTGCTGTTGCGGTAGCCGTCGCGATCCAGGTGCGTGCCCGGCACGATGAAGCAGCCGGCGCCGGCCCAGGTGGCCGGGTCGTAGAAACCGCGGCAGGCGTTGATGCCGTCGGTTTCCTGATGGGCGACATCCACGCCCATGCCGCCGCGGCTGCCGCGCAGGTCGAGCCCGGCCGAGGCTTCGCGCAGGCCGTGGCTGCCGGCGGCGATGCGCCCGCGACCGCGCACGCCTTCGGCCTCGCCGCGGCGGGGGAAGATCTGGATCACCCCGCCGATGGCGGCGGCGCCGTACAGCGAGGAGCGCGGGCCGCGCACGATCTCGATGCGCTCGATCTGCGCCAGCGGCAGGTCCTGCAGCATGGTCAGGCCGGAGGCCGGCGACCCCACGCGCACGCCGTCGATCAGGAACAGCGTGTGGTCGGATTCGGTGCCGCGCAGGAACAGCGTGGACAGCTTGCCCAGCCCGCCCTGGTTGACCAGGGTGATGCCGGCGCGGCCGCGCAGCAGCTCCGGCAGCGAACGCGCGCTGCTGGCGTCGATCTGCGCGCGGTCGATCACTTCCACCGCCGCCAGCGCGGCATCCGCGGTGGTGGCGGTGCGGGTGGCGGTGACGACGACCTTGTCGAGGTCGGTAGCGTCGTCGCCATGCGCCAGTGCCGGGCCGGGTAGCGCCAGTGCGAGCGCCAGCGGGCTGAGGCGGAAGACGGTATCGCGATGGAACTTCATGTTCGTAGGTTCTCCGGCGCGCACGCCCGCGCGCCCTGGGATGGTGGGCGACGGCAACGGCGGGGGGGAAACACGGACACAGGCGGACGCAGGCGCACGCGCGGGGCCGCGCGACGCCCTCCGCATCGCCATCAGACATGCCTGTGGCCGGTCTCCGGGCTCGCGCGCGGCGCATCCCTCGCGGGATGTTCCCCTCCGGCGCCTTCCCATGCGCATGCACAGTGGCCGATGCCGGAGTTGTCGCGCTTACCGTTGCGGGGGCAGCGCCGGACTGGAGGCGCCTTCACGCTTCGTCACCGGCTTCCCGTTTCAACCCGCGGAACACTCCGCAAGGTCACCTCAAGCGCGGGCATTGTAGCCTGCCGCCGCAACCGGGTCCGTTGTCCGTGGTCAATCGGTGGCGCCGCCGTGGCGGTCGTCGTCGAACAGGGCGAACGCCGGCACAGCCGCTTCTTCATGATGGGTGGTGGTCACAGGCGCCGCGGCGGGCCGTCCGCGCGGCGGCGGCAGCAACG
>ERZ778017.1906-NODE-1906-length-18638-cov-8.014798_pt1 | contig 18638 bp, 10 predicted proteins | sample MGYA00375747_ERZ778017 | MGnify/ENA primary metagenome ERZ778017 (study PRJEB29350, sample SAMN05509838) | bioreactor metagenome | biome: bioreactor; material: wastewater | place: South Africa: University of Cape Town | collected 2014-03-17 ...
CGAGGAGCGTCTGGATGTAGCCCTTCTTGTCGGCGGGCGAGCTTCGAGAACGCACATTGTCGCCAGGAATGCTAAGCTTGGACACCAAAGTCTGAACAGCTCCGTCATCGTCGCCAGAAACCACATGTACCGAGACGCCACGCTTCTGCAAGGTCTCAATCGTCTCCGCAGCGTCAGGTCGAAGCTCATCTTCAAGACCATAGACCGCCTGTAACGCATTGTCGATAGTAAAGCAGAAGACAGTGTACCCTTGAGCAAGCATTGGTTGAACAAGTTCATGTTCCGATAAATTCAGCCAGCGAGAATTGCCTGCTCGAAGTCTCCGGCCACCCAAGGTGGTTTCAACACCTTTACCAGTAAGGCTCTTGGGCTCAGGAACAGTCGAAGCCATAACTCCAGCATCCTTGAGGTGAGCAGCCACAGAAACCGAGACTGGGTGTCGACTGTTTTCGATGAGGCCTAGAAGAAGCGGGAGCTTGTCCACGTTGTCGCAGTCTTTCGTGACGACAGAAAGCTTTCCCCGAGTCAAGGTCCCAGTCTTGTCAAACACGACGTGAGACGTCTTATGAGCCACTTCAATAGCATCTGCTGACTTGAAGATGATACCTCTTTCCGCCGCGACTCCGCTGGCAATCACAATGACCATAGGAACAGCCAGTCCAATGGCGCAGGGGCAAGAGACGATGAGGACAGTAATGGCGTAGGTGATGGCCTGAATTGTAGCTTCGGATCCATCATATCCACGAATAGTCATGCCTACTGCAACCCAGATAACGAACGTGATGATTGTCAATGCCAGCACAACCGGGACGAAGTAGGATGCTACCCGGTCTGCGAGATCCTGCAGCTTGGGTTTCGACAGTTTGGCCTCATCGACCATCGCAGCAATGGCATTGATGGTGTTATCGCTAGGCAAACGGTTCAGTCGAACAGTCATAACTCCAGGTCCATTGATAGACCCAGCAATCACCACAGACTTAGGATATTTCTCCACCGGTCTAGATTCACCAGTGAGCATAGACTCGTCAACCTCAGACGACCCTTTGATGACAGTGCCGTCGGTGGGGATTCTGGTGTCAGGGAGAACTTTGAAGGTGTCGCCATATTGAAGAAGTCGGGCGTCAATCTCACGTTTCGTTCCGCTCTTTTGGTCGACAATGATAGCTGTCGATGCCTGAAGTGACCGGATAGAAATGGATTCAACAGCTCTCTGACGAGCGAGAGCGGCAACCCATCGACCAACCATGATCAAGGTGACCAAGAGAGTGCTCGTTGCAAAGAATTGACCAGTCGAAAGGGGCTGCTCTGCAATGAGGTACCCAAAGGAGACCACCGAGAAGATGTAGGCAGCACTGGTGCTCAAGACGATCAAGAGGTCCATCTCGATAACCCTTGAGAAAATGAGAGCCTTTAGGGCCTTGGGATAGAAAGGCCCTGCTATGACAACTTGAACAATCGTGGCCAAGGTGAGTGAAGCCGAGGAATATGCCACCTCCCTCTTAGGAAGCGAAGCCCATGCCATGACCAGGACCGGAATCGTCAAGACAGCCGAGAGAAGCGTCATGTATCCGACATGACGAACGTGCTTGCTGCCAGCCTCCAGCGAGGGGTCACCGCGTGGAGGAGCAAGTTCAATTGGCGGACCCCAAATCTTCTCGGTGAGGTCTCGAGCTCCCACAATCTTCGGATCAAACGCAACTCGCACGGTCTGCTTGTCCACGAGTGCCATATCAAGAACTCCGTCCGGCCACGTCTGACTAATGAATTTCGAGGGCTCATCAGGGACTATAAGATCTAGGCTAGATCCCTGGTTCTGGACTCTTTCGCACTTAAATCCAGTGGTTCGCTCCAGATGTTTCATGACTTCCTCCACTGAGCCAAGGCGTAGATCAATGTTGAATTCGGCTCGTGAGAGAACCAGACTGGTTTTCAGGTCTTTGACGGCAGGGACAGTAACAAGGATTCGGTTGAGCTTTGTCTCGCAACCAGTACAAGTCATACCAGAAATGCTGAGAACAACATGTTCCTTGCCGGTACCCTGATTCTCTACGTCGGTGATGGCCTGAATCGAGGCTTTTTCAATCTCTAAACCAGGATCGGGCACGGCAGAGGAGCAGAAAGCATCGGTGCAAGAGCCTTGAGGGCTGGCCGGCTGCTTTTCTGTGCAACGAGAACCCGCGCAACTAGTCATTGGAGTCTTCACGATATCCTGCTTTGGTGGCTTGCAGCAAGAGCCAGAGGAGGCGGCATTGGGAAGCTCTTTAGTGATCATGTTCTTAGCTGTTCCACAAAAAGACCCTGCACACCCACTAGTTGGACGTTCAGCAACGTGCTTGACCTTCGAACAGCACGGGTCCGCATCAATGCTCTTGGTGTCATTGTCTTTCGCACGCTGGTCTCTGGGACAGCAAGATCCGGGGCAGCCGACCTTGGGAGGGGATTCTTCGACACGGGGAGTCTCCGAGCAGCAAGAATCAAAGCGTCCAGTTTGGGCAGCAGGCTGCATCGCGGGCTTTTCAAGGGAGTAGCAAGACTTGGCACAGTTATCCTTGACGAATGGAGCCGTGGCGGGCGTGTCTTCAGAGCAGCACGGCTTCGAGCACTTGCTTTTGACAGGAGGCTCTTTGGCGGGCTTGTCCTTCGAACAAAAAGAGACAACGCAGGCATCCGCGGACGCCTTCTTGACAGACCTGGTGCTTTCACGAGAGCCCCTTCGCAGGCGAAGACGGTTCTGCGCGGCCTGGTCCTTGGTGACGAAGCCGCTGCTGCTGTCGGAATCCAGTGAAGTGCGAAGGGAGCGAGCAGATGACTTCTTAGAGCACTGCTTCCCGTCCAGTGACTGTCGCTCGCGAATTTCACAGCAGGTTTCCTGGCCAAGAGCAATGAGAGCGCGGCAGATACATCCCAGGGCTTGTAGAGTAGCGCCATAACGGTCGAGGGCAGAGAGACGATGTTGGCTGCAAGCCTTGCGGTCGGTAGCTCCACTGCATGCTAAAGGGAGTTAGAAATCTTTGAATACCATTCTCAAAGAGCTAATACTCACTGTTTGGCTGACTGTTTGGGCCGGGGGCAGCCGCAGTACTCATCTCGCATTCCCGCATAGCCAAGCGGTCAAGGCAAGACGTGTCGCAGCATGGGCCGACTTTGCCACGGCAGCAGTCAGGCGCGTCGGTATCATTCTCGGTTTTGTTGTCCGCGCATTTGCCAGGAGAGTAGCAATCATCCGGTTTCTCCTGGGTGGGCTCTCCCTGACCTGGGGCCGTGGTATCGAGAGGCTCAGCGTCGTCGCCATCACAGCAAGAATCCTGGCAACTGCTCGTCTCCTCAGTTGGAGCCGCGATTGGCGTAATATCAGGCTCAGGGACTGGAGCCGGTGGGCCGCAACAGTCGCATCCCATTGTTAAAGTGGTCTTTTGCTTTCAGTCCAATTTGTGTGAGTTTGAGGAGGTGTTGAAGTTGAGTTTTTGGAAATCGAGTCAGCCTGTCGGTTTCGGATTAGTTGCACGCCAGCACGTGAATGGCTCGACTGCCCCTGGCCAATCGCATTCACAATGGCTACCTAGTGTTGGAAATTGACGATGCCAGCCTCCTTCAACTGTTTGTCTTTGGGCCATGGGCCAGATCGGCCACCTGTAAATCTTTTCATGCGCATTGACAAATCGAGTTTTTCGGATGCTGCTAGAAGTGGTATCGATGGTGATGCCGGCGTGCGCTCCGCACCAAATTATGTTTGGACCTAAGCGGAACAAAACACTATCGGAATGAAGCTCATTTCCACTTGTTCGATCCACTCGCCAGTTCTCGGCTTGCTATCGAAGTCAGTATGTTTAATAGAAGATAAAGGCGGATATGGCTCCTCTATCATGGCTGGAAAGACACCACAATCCTCGATATCGGCATACCCTTTTTCGCGATCTCTCTCGAATCCTGCTGAGCTTGACGCGCATATCTCTCCCTTTGATTGAAATCCAAAGAGGTTAATCGTACAGGGTTTGGTATCGTTTGACTTTGGGCAGTGGTTCGAGGGAAATGGACGAACGATTATGGCCTGTAGCACATGTACGATTAAGTCAAATGACCTTGGTCATGGGATTCAAAGCTAGAGCTAGTGGGCCCAGGCGGCTCATAGTCCGCGGCCGTACGGCCAACATGGACTACGGACCGCCAACTGGCGACTGAGACGGACTTTAAGCCACACCAGTCACAGATCCTAAGTTTGTGATTCTATAATGTCCAAAATCCTGTGCCAAACGTCCCCGATCGCGTTCTATTTCTGTGACATCTGAAGAATTATGAACGGCTTCCTATGTTTGATTTGAAGATATGTGGCTCAACTCGAGACGCTCCAACGAATGTGGGCGCTATCGTGATGAGGAAGACGTCTTAAGGCTTACAATAAGATAAGAAACTTTTACTATGATGTCGTATGGATCGTGTAGATTATTTTATGTGTGACGTCTTGAGTGCTCAATCACAGGGAAAGATTCATCGTTAGATAGTCATATAAATGCAAAAGACTTGGAAATGCTGGATTAAGAAGACTCTAATAAGAGGGTCGTCCTCTTGTGAGAATCTTCTTGTGAGGAGATCAGTCACGTAATCAAAGTCTTGGAACTAATTACCAAATAGGACGAGAAGGGCCATGTTAATTAGCCTCTGAGACAAAAGCGGCCTTGAGACCTCTCCACCAAGTCGTGAGGGCTCATATTTCGATACTTAGATCCCGCGTGGGCCTAGCGGCTTCCCCACGCTGGCGCCTCAGACTTCTGGAAATTCAGTTACGTAGTGGTGAAGTGAAGGCTTAGTGCCGCCAGCCCGTCCCACCAGGCATAGAAAACAGTAGCGTCAGTCTCACGGTCGCTAGATGCAGTTCGTGAGCGTATCTTCTCTTAGCTTGTGTTCTACGGGCCAAGACAAGTTGAAATCTACTGAAAGACTAGGGCGGTTCAGGCCGAGTGACTGGGAGGGCGGCCTAGCTTGGTTATTGTTGCGTGGGTCCCAGGGCCTAGGTCCCGAGAATATTCGGGCCCGCAGGATGCTCAGGGTCAGAGGCCTGTCAACATATGATACCCACAGAACATGTGCCTGAACCCGCATACATCTGCGTCGCACATCTTATTATATTCGCATGCCTTTTATTTTGCGACGGGATTTTTTTGGCGCATCAACTTTCTCTTTGAGGAGGAGTAATCAGATCGCGTAGAAATTATAGCAGCGCGAAAAAGGGAATTTTCAATTTTTAAATGCGCAAAAGACCACGATGTTCGAGAAAATCATGGCCGAATGCTGAGCTAATGGGTGGATACCGGCGCGTAGCTGAGATTGCCCCAGCGAAACTGTGGGGGGATTGACTGTGACATTACCGTCACCAATGGGGACGGTAGTTATCTCTATAGGTAGGAACCGATTGAAGTACTTAAATAGAGCAACTACTTTCCATAGCCTCTTATACCTGTTCGAGCATTCTTGCGAGGCGTTTTCGAACCAGTTTCTAGCGTGATTTCGTCCGGACTTAATATGAACCAATCGTACAGACGAAATGGCTGTTGCCTGGTAAGTGGGGCCATATGTGCATAGATAATTGGCCAATTTCGGGTCCCTTTGGACTTGATATCAACCAATCAGTTTAACCAGATGTTCCTGCGTTCGAGGATAATGAACATGCAAGAGCTATTAAAACAATACAGAGTACTTATTGTGCAGTTCACTCACGGATTACTAGTTAACTATAAGACAGCTTAACTAAGTGCCCCTCTTCCAGTTTACTATTCACTTATTTTAGCCCATGGTCAGAATAGAGTGATAACGTAGTACTTGATACTGTAAAATGAGCACCTGTGTATTTCCGCTTCCGGTTAGTTTTGCCTTTTTCGGTTTGGCGCCCTCATACGCCGTCCTGTAACACTGCCCCGTAAGCCCGACATATAAGACCTGACCTCTCGCCTTTCTGCCACTCTTCCTTTTCTCTCTTCTCTATCCTCCTCCCCCTCTGTCCTCTCTATTCTGCACTTGCCGTGCGCATGTGCCTCGTCACAGACACCCCCTTTTTGCCCCACCCACTCCTTGATTGGCGGTCGCAAATTGCGGCTGAGCCCAGGTTATCTCCGCCTCGACTTGCGGTTTTTGACTCGTCTCCTACTCGAGTGGCTCTTGAAAATGGTGGACCGTCACCGTCAACGTTCTCGTCGAGGACCATGGTGCCGAGTGACCCGGTACAGGTGATTCGTCTCCCCCAGAATGCCCATTCCAGCTCTACAGCTCCGGATCCACGAATGCCTTGATGCTCTCCGGCCTCCCACTTCTCTATTGGATGACTTTCGTTCCGCCCGCTACAAGAGAATCCCTAGTCACGCCTGCGCCCTGCCTTTCTCCCGTCGCGAGCGACGAGGCCCGTTCTGCGCCGTTATCCCTGCTCTATGTCTTACGTGGCTGTGGTTGCCTTGCAGCTGTTGCTGTGTTCAGCAGCCATATGACCAATGGCAAAAATCCCTCACCGACGATCTTTTTGAGCCCGTCGGCTCATGGACGGAAATCAGACGACCTGGTTCTACAATTCTGTTTGTGCGCCACCGTCCGTTCGCCTGGAAACTTTCCGTGCCTGTCGGTGGATGTTGCTCAATCTCTAGGCCTTGATCCAGCTGACTCGAAGCCAGCGGTCGGCAAGCACCCTCTGACATTCAATTCCGAGCATTCAAGTTAACCTCGGCAACTCTGCGGTGGCGAATTATCGACCCTGCCATTTTCTGCGACACTGGTATGGAGCTGATACCGAAATCCTAGAATGTCGGTGGTGTTGGATCAGCATCTTGCTGTCGCCCGAGGTCGCGTAGCAGGCTCACGCCCGGCCTCCGGTCGGTTTCTCAAGCTCCTAGTCTTGAACCACCTGACGCGGAGCCGGTTGACCAGAGCCTCTAACATCTAATTCCGACGATCCTACCCAGCCTCGAGAAAGTCTGCGGCGGTAAAAATATCGACCCTGCAGTCCTCTGCGATAAAGGTTACACTGGTACGGGGCAGATCGGGGAATCAGAGAGTGTTGCTAGTGTTGGATCGGGCCAAGATCTTGCACTTGCACAAGGAGGTCGCTTATCGGGATCTCTCCCCCTCGCTAAGCCAAGGTGTGCAGGGTAGGGCGACCGGTTCTAATCGGAAGGAAAAGATAAAGATGACCGTCGTCTCTTGAGCGTCGGGCTCCAATACACTTGTATGGACACCTTACTCCGCCGGGGAATTCTCGTGTAAAATGCTCAATCACCTCTGACCAAGCAAGCTTTTGTTCGTCCCTAAGCTTCACCAAGGGGCGAGCTTCCTCCACGGACCATGGTAGGCCCTTTCTCGTGGAAGCTCGGCGCCTAAGTTTGGATGGTCACGGTCGTACGTCATTGCTGAATGTTATTGGCATGAGCCAGTTGTGTCAGGGGCTTTCATAGTAGCTTGTGCTTCACTTAACCATGGCACCAAGACCCTTCTGATTTGCGACATTTGGGATCGCAGTCCCTAGGTACTTCATGATATTAATGCCATTTGCACTGAAGACGTCGAACACCTCGTGTTTAGTTCGCCAAATACTTGCCAGCCTTCGTCAGGCTCTGTTAGTAGTACTAGCCCTTCGGGTGCTTACCCCCAGTTGAGCCACGATCGGCTTTTTTGTTTGATGCGTTTGTTCCATCTCCTTTGGTCATGTGACACTTGCCCTCCTTTTAGACCTTCAAGCTGCAAACATCCTTATAGCACCTCCAACATGTTGACGCACCTTTGGAAATGTTACTCAGCTGTTCATGCAGCTCTGGCGTACTTCCTCTATGGTGCATTAGTGCCTCCCTTCATCAGAAATTTCTTCTCCACACGCGAAAGCCCTGACGATCTTGAAGGGTGCGGACGCCTCCAATCCAAAAATGATTCTCCAACCATCGCGAAGGACAACTCTTCGGGATCAGCCAAAGAAGACCAAGTTGTTCTACCTGGCGAAATAGCAGACCCAGTTTTCTATGAACCTCCTTTCAATGAAACCTTGAGCCAAGGGTCGACCTCACTGATTGCACGAGTGAAACCAGGCATTGTTGTCAAATGCCCCCGGTATTCGTGGTGGCATTCCGAAGCGGCAGAGAACCACCCCACAGATCTGTATACGAGGATAACAGGATAAGAAATGGGAATGAACTGACCAGGGTAACGAACATATAAGGAGCAATTTCCTCAGGCCTTCATCGAACTCTGAATTTATCATTAGCATTCCAATCTTTGGTCTACCTCATACCAGCTTCCCATACTCTACCAACATTTCTCAGTCGTTCAACCGCAGGCTTATGCGCAATGAACTCCATTAATGGAGGCGGTTCTTACGACAACCCTTCTCCTCAGATATCTCTTATTGATGTATTCTTCCCTGGTCTCAATCTGGCTTTTACCCCCGCACAGCAGCTCCTTGCCGGCAACCTGGACAGCTACACTCGACTTCTTTGTACCTTGGGAGTGTTTGTCCTCTTCACCCGGTATGCAGTCCGCTATGTTTGGGAGCTAGTGAGAAGCTACTTCAGTTAGTAATTCTCCCCTTGTGATGGGATGAGTCTGACAATCGCTAGCTTCGACAATTCATGTCTCATATTATGACGAAGCGTACGACATGTTGGTCGATTGGATAGCTCACCAACCATTTGTCCGCAATGCGCACTCATTAATCGCTCGTGTGAGATCTCCACAGCGAACAAGCATCCAAAATCAAGCAAAGAAAAAGCCTTTAACTTTTTCTCCTTGGTATGGGTCTTTTCCTTTCTGGTATAAGGGACATCTGCTCATTCTTCACTGCGCGGTCAAGGAACATCGAGAAGATATCTACATCTCCTCTATTGGCCTTTACCCAAATATTCTCAAAGAGCTCGTTGAAGAGTGTCGAAAGAAATATCTCAATGATATTCATGAAAAGGTCTCTGTCTTTGAACACCACGAAGGGGAATGGAAGAAGGCTCGATTGAGACCAATTCGACCTATCTCTACCGTCATCATGGACGAGCAGGCAAAGAATGACCTTTTAAGAGATGTGGAAGAGTTTCTGGATGAACCCACGCAGAGGTGGTACGCCACACGCGGTATTCCCTATCGACGAGGCTACCTCCTATTTGGACCTCCTGGGATTGGTAAATCCAGTTTCAGCCTCTCGATCGCAGGGCAATTTGACCTAGATATCTATACCCTTCAATTATCAGGTATTTCTGACAGCAAATTGACGAAGCTATTTGCTGAGCTTCCGCCGCACTGTGACATTCTCCTAGAGGGCGTGGACGCCGCTGGGATGGTGCGCAGGGCCGACACCGACGCAGACCAAGAGAACAAATCAAGCTCTGGAGTCACCCTATCCGGCCTCCTTAATGTTCTTGATGGTGTGTCATCCCAAGAAGGTCGAGTGCTCGTTATGACGACAAATCACATAGAACATCTGGACAAAGCACTTATTCGGCCTGGCCGCATTGACAAGAAAGTGTATTTTAAGCTTGCCGATGAGAACATTTCCACTCAACTCTTTCACACTGTCTTCAAGCAGACGCCTGACCACAAGCAATCCAAGGAGGAATTTGATGATGAGACGATCGAGAGGCTTGCCAAGGACTTTGCTGCCAAGGTGCCCGAGCAAGTTTTCAGTCCGGCCGAAGTTTTGTCATTTCTGTTGGAGTGGAAGAACTCACCTTCTGATGCTGTTATTGGCGTGGAGGACTGGGTGGCGCAAGCAAAGGAGGCAGGGAGCCAACTGAAGAGAGAGGGTTCTTGGATACAGGACGGATGATAGTGGCAGATGGGGCTTATTGATTTCCAGGTATTGCAGTAACAAGGGTCGGGACCACAGCCTACTCAACATACATCCCTCTACTCCGATGATCAATGCTATTATTTGTTATCTTTCAAACATTATATTTGAGACTGGTTCCGATTCGTTAAGTGAACGCCCGTTTATTCTGTAGGAGAGTGCTGGCGATTAAACGTCAACAGATCGCCTCTTCTCCGTCCAGTTCCTCCGTCTACATATAGCCTCGAACAAAAGGATAATCAGGCATTTGCGTCGGGTCTCCTTGGCTATCGATGTACGACCGACAACATCACAGATCGCCTCTTCTCCATCCGGTTCCTCCCCCTCCATATGGCCTCGAACAGAAGGATAGCTAGACCTTTATCGGTCCCGAGTCTCCTAAGCTATCGATGTACGACCGGACTACGGGACATGGAGCTGTACGAGGTGATCTGTCACGATACGAGATATATAGTAGCTTGGTGTTTAGTCGTCGACCAAACATTGTGCCTTTTTTGCCAGTTGACGTAATGGTTGAAACCAAGCCCTTCCGTTTCGTTACATGGTCAACTATCAGGACTATGAAACACTCGACAAAATCTGCCGTCGCATGGTGGCAGCGATCATTACGCAAGCGGTTCACTACATGATTAACGGGGGCGACGAGTATGGCGCTATATGTACTGGCGAAGCATTTATATTCCTTCGCGTGCCCTTGGATGACCTTTCCACGGTGTTGTATTATCTGTCCGTGCCGAAAGAGGATGTTGGCGAAACTACGGGTTGGGCCGGCGATCTGAATCATGATAATCGATTACATTTGACTTCACTGGGTCAGATGTTGGCCTTCACCCTGCGAGTGTTGCGAACGCCACCACTAGATCATGGGTGGAGAAACTGGGCGATAAGACGCCTGAAGATATGGGAAATGGTATACGATGAGCTTCTCGATGAAGTCGCGGAGAAAGATGTTGCCAGCTCGGAATATAAGCCGCCGCAGAATCGGATCGAATACAGTCGAGCGTCTCCTGTGAAGACCCGATCGAGGTCTGCGAAAAGTCCGAAGTAGATCGGTTTGACCTGGTAGGAGGTGTAGCAGCCATATCCAAGCAGCCGCGTCGAATAACTAGACTCGAAATGTCACTATTAAGTTCGACTGAGGTTTTGAATAAAAAAAATTAGACCAAGGAAGCATCGGCCTAATAGTCGTATGTTCATAGACAATAAGTAACTTTCAGGGATCAAAAACTACAAACGGGAAGAAACGCAATGGCGACTTGGAAAAGACTGCGAGCGAGTACCTGCCCTCGTCGTCTCCAGTCGGATCTCCCGTTGCTGAGGGCCATCGAGTTCTCACCCGATCCCAGGCTGGCTGTGCATCTTCCGATGTCGTTCGCCGTGAAGATTCTTCTGACTCGGACGCAGACCCTACTACATCTAGGGGACGGAAGCGGGGTTTCAGCGAGATCACATCGTCACCCCCCACTCAACGATCGACATCAAGAGCCCAAACGAACACTCAAAGAACTCGAAGCGGCCAATCTCGTCTACATAACAATGAATTCTGCACGCAGCGGTGCCTCCCGGGTCTGCTCCAGGGTGGTACATTGGATGCTCGCTGCCCCAATGTGGAGCTCCACCAGTCCAGGAGACATCGCGACGAACACCCCGTCAGCGTAGAAGAGTTAGTACAGATGGTCAAGCAGCCGCTGGATAAGGACTTAGACCGTGACTGCACTCCGATGGGGGGGTGTGGGTCGTACGGGGCGCCATTCAAGGTCACCTCCCCCACGTACGGTTATACGGTGGTTGGCAAAGGAACGACGTCGCGACTTTGGGAGGAGGTGTCGCGCGGGGCAGAGATCTATCGTATTCTTTAGAGCGTGCAGGGGTCGGCGGTTCCGGTCTTTCTCGGAGCGATCGACATGGCTCAGATTTACTTTTTGCATGGTGCTAGAGAGATTCGCCACATGGTTCTTATGGGTTGGGCCGGCCAGAGTGTCGGCCATCTGCAGCACGATAAGACCATCTAACGCGCGATTTCACGCTCTAAGAGGAAAATTCGCTCACTTGGCGTCTTTCACCAGGATCTCCGGCCAGAGAATATTCTGTGGAATGCGGAGCTGAAACGGGCCCTGATCATCGACTTCCATCGATGCACACTGGATCAGCGGCTGATGCATAGGCGACCTGGGTCTATAAAGAGACCATCGTGCGGGACCGAAGAACAGGAGTTGAAACGGGTATGTGTGGTGTGAATTACAACTACATGCTGGAAGGACTAGGTTGTGCATTGCCAGCAGTTAGAAAACCGTTCCATAAACGCTAGATCCCAAAACACTTGCCAAGAGGGAACACATGACAAGGTAACCAACCCGGGAATGCTTAGGTTTCACGGTCGGACCTTGTTTCTTCCGGCCTTGTGATCCGCCACATATACCATGTATAGCGCATGGGCGCAGCATTAATAACACTGCACTAGGCTCCGTAGATGGTCGCGTCTGTACCTAGTGTCATGATGTCAAACAGGTCCAAACGGGATTCAGTGCCGAGGCTGTGTTACTATTCAAAGAACTTGCCCATTGTAAATTACAATAAACCGCTAACTAGCCATTCATTGGATAGGTAAACCAGGACAAAGCGAACGGAAGCTGCAGCAGCCAAAGTACAAGGGATTTTCCTCTCTCTAGACCTACTGTCCCCTGCTTCCATCTCGCAAGAACCCTACCTACCTATAGCACCATCTACGGACTCCGTCATGTTCCTCTTCCTGAGACTAGGGAACCTCCTTCCGGGCCAGTTACACCCAAGCGAAGCCTCCTTCCACGCTTATCCATATACGCCACCCATCTCTTCCCCGTCTCCTACTAAACCGCCGATATACTAGCACGCATCGGTCTCCAGCTTCAGCACTCCAGTGGATCCGCGATCCAAAATCTTGTCCTTCTCCTTGCTCACCCTACGGTGAGAGGAACCAACCAATCAGCTTGAATATTTCCCATCTATAGAAGGAGAATATTGCCAGCGTTATGCTGACTATTAAAACACAGGACACAAGCTATGGTGACTCTCTTCATACTTAGACATCACAATGGTTAGCTAAATCAGCATACGATACATTCCTCGAAACTATTCGGTAGATATACCAAGTGATACTTTAATAGAAGCTTCTCGCAAGTTCTTGACTTTGCTTGACTAAATATGCAGTTCGGCACAGTACACAACTTACGTACATACCATAGAGTTTTACGAATCCAAATGTCTGTTAAGCTTGGAGCTAGTTCCACTTCAAAATTGATGCACAGGATAAAGTCACAGGATAAGTATACGGAGGTCATCCATCATTCCAATGTCTATGCTGCCTGGTGGCTTTCAGTCGTTTCTCCAGGCCCCATACCCTAGACAGTTTGCGTGTGCTAAACTCTTCCCCAAAATCCTGCGGGTCTTTTGACTGGCCTCGGGTAGTGCTTATCCTAGTATTGTTAGCATCGACGCGGATCACCGGTACGGAGCACACACCAATTCTTGCTGTGCCCTTGCGACAAGTTTCTCCTGGCGAGGAGGTGCACGCGTGTTCGGACATCATATACGGGCGGATTCTGGTTTTCCAGAACTTTGCTTGCCATGGCCGGGTGAGTTGGCCATGTGGCTTGGTAGCATCTAAACGAACGGCGGATATGACCAGGTTGCCGTCCGGATCGTGGATTAAATCAACCGAAACCGTGTCCGCCGTGACAGGTTTGCCCTGAAGATCTAGGAAAGCGATTTTCAGAAAGAGACACCGGTCGGGGACTGGGGTCACATCCAGCGCGAAGGTCAAAGGAACCTCCTCCAGGCTGATCTGGTCCGAATCTTGGTGTCGACGCGCATGGACGCGCATCGGCATGGATACAGGAAAGATGCGATAGTGCCCGTTGGCGAGTAGAGTCCCATGGTCGACGGAAAAGTCGACGGCCAGTTACAGTCAGCACGCTCTCGTCAGTGCGGTTGTTATGATCGGCATACCAGGAACGACTTGGAATGAGAGTGTTGAACATCATTATCCATCCATGGTAGATTGATCGGATGATGAGCCTCAATGGCCGGAATATAGGATGGACGGTCAGCGAGGGTGCGGGTGACGCCATGGCCGAGGAAGACGACAACTAGTAAGAGAGAGAACAGTAACATGATGTTGATGAGGATAGTGCAAGAGAGGGATACGTCTGGCGGGCATACAGTGGCATTCCATAAATCTGAGGCTGCCGTTTTACCGCCTTCCCTACCGCCTTTCCTACCGCCCGTACTAGGTAGACCGCGTTTTGGTACAGCTTCGCGTATAATCGTGGATTTTACGTGAACTACTACAAATTATGCTTATTATGGTAACTAAATAAGGGCTTCCCAATTCAACGCTTCCAAATCGAAGGATCCAAAGGATTCCTCTTCCTCCACCAACAACTCCCGGGAAGCCAGCCAATAAAGCCACTGCCAACTCCGACAAAAAGGACTCCAGGAAAGACGATTGAAAGATGGAACACCAAGGACGATAAAGAGTCTTCCTACTACGGGCCCTGCTCCCATGAGATTTAGAGGGTCCTTGGTAAGGTGGGTTCAGCCCCGCTTGCCTACTGAGGCGAGGATAAAGTGGGGACTCCATTGGCCGTTATTCGCCTGAGGAAGTGACGCCTATGCAGGATGGTTATACCGCAGTGGCCTCCCATTAGTGGTTCTTGGTAGGGCTGCGGGCCAGCCTGATGCAGTCGGTGAGCCTGAGGATGTTTTGATCAAGGTCTCTTGTGACTTCAAAAACACCTCTATCCTATGTTTGAATGTGGAGACAGTCGTCTAATAAAAGAGATAAATAGTCCTCTTGCTGCACAATTCCCCCCTATAAGACTAGCTTAGAGTCAAAAGCAGGATTTAGTAGATTTAGAGAGGGAGGGATACTAGGTACTTAGCTGCCCTAGCTACCGTTAGCTTTGTCCTGGCTCACTTATCGAAACAAAGCGGTGGATAAAACTCGAAAATATAGCTAAATAAATTTCCTGGGTTAAATAAGGTCACATGACATTAAAATGAGGATTAACTAGGTTAGACTATGAATCCGACTTCTACTCTTCCCCGCACTTTAATAATTTTTTTGGAAAGTAGGGTACCTGTTTAACCCTGAAGGCCAAGAAAGGGCCAGCTGGGTAGACCCATGGGGTCTACCCAGCTGGGTCCTTTGCCAAGACTAACGCAACTCGGTGTCTACTCTACCGACAGTATTATCTCACCGCCTCCTTAGCCGACCGCACCAATTGTTAGAACCTACATTTACTCACTTATTTTAGCCTATGGTCGGAATAGAGTAATACGGTAGTACTTGATACGGTCTGTATATGTGGGTCACTCGGGATGGACCGTCCGTATTTACGGGAAATCACGTTAGTTAACATAGGAAACGGCGTCTGGTTTTTATACCGTCACAGAGACTACATTATTTTAGAGGAAGCAATACAGCATTAACGTAGGCACCTGACTTTTTGCGGGGCAAATGACTACACCGGTACGTAATTATGACGATTAGGACCCTTACCTACATAACAATCAATACGTAACTTACAGAAAAAGCATGAAAGTTTAACAAAGTCAGAAAAAAGCGCGAGAGAATTCATTGAACCGATAGGAGGCCAGAAATGCCAAGTACGCACAAATCCCTCAACTATTGAAAGAGTATAATAGCGATCCTGCAACCAAAGGCATTAGATCATACTGGGAATGCCAAGCCGCCTCGCGTTTACACGATTTGTACTTGTCCGTCTATTTGCTGCCATGGACTTTTCGTCGTAACGTCTGATAAAGCAATCTCACCACAGCAATGCCATCATTCTACTCTTGGCTCCTAGATTCCCAACTTCCTTGTTATCCGCCAATTTATACAGAATTCCTGGTCTGCCCCAACTCTCCTTGGTGTAGTTAAAATATAGTGCTAATGATGGACAGATCACCGTGATTACCCTCGTGCTATGTAGCTCGTCTATCATTTTCGGGCTTCACTGCCTTCTGTACGGCCGTTTTGAACCTACAGAAAGCGAAGAGCTATATGCAAGACTTGCCCCGGCTACTCTGGAGTCCATTATGACAGTAATCATCCTCGACATAGACGTCGACATGGAATTTCTATGGTTGTTTACCGCACTACTAGCGGGAAGGATGTGGATCTGGATAGGGGAATGGAGGGTCGAGTCGCTCTATCAAGCGCGGACTCCACGAATGCGCACCTATTTCTGCGTGCTCGCTGGTCTCTTATTATCCTTAATTTTCGAGATGTTCATGCTGAGTTACATTTTCCGCGCCGCACAGCAGACCGACGATGCAAGGCATGTAACGATGTTCAGTTTCGAGCATGCAGTCTTGTCGATATCGGCTATGTCAACGACGCTGTCCGCCTTTTCGCTACTTGAAGAGGCTTCCTTGAAAACCCCCGTACAATCAATCCCGGGGCGCAGTCAGCGGACCTCATGGTCGCGGGCGGAATTGTTACATCAACGGCTACGGATGCATAGACGGAAAATGACCGCGGTCGTCTAGACATTGCAGCTGACGAACGGAGAGACAGAAGGCGACGGATGATTTTCCTTCGCGCGATAACAGGTAAAATAATTGCTACATTCACGAACCGATCAATTCTGTTTCAAAATCTGGCGTTGCTAATATACGGGTAGAGTGCGCTGTGCTATCTGTCAGCCTATCCTTCTGTCTTGTCTGTCTTGTCTCTTATAAGCGCCCCATCATCACTAGCCATATATTTGCCACCTCCCTCTCACTCAGAAAGCGCCTACGTGACTTCCTTAAGTACCAACGGGCACTTCACGCAATCGATGGGCGCCATTTCGATGCTACAGCTGAGCAGATAGGGGAGGCAAATGTCTGTTCTATTTGCCATGAGCGTATGTGGCCGTGGCAGCAAGACTACGCTGCGAAAAGACTTAATCCGACTGGAGACGGGGAGACACCGCAATATGCACAATCAGAGATGTCTCGAACGAAAAGGCTGCCTTGTGGCCATTTATTTCATTTAGGCTGCCTCCAACAGTGGTTTGAAAAACAGGCAGTTTGCCCACTGTGCCGAGTAACCGTTTACATTAATTAATGGCGGTAAAGCTCCTGAGCATTGAAGGTGCCACCATATACCTTATATCTTAACAGTATGTCTGTCTCAGAATCAAGTGTATAAGGATATGTTAACCGTAGAAGGGACAATAATGTAGCAGCCAATCACTACAAGTGTGAGTGCTGCATTAAGTTTCAACCAATTCAGTAAGACAAAAGGATTTTCGGTGCATAGAAACAGAAAGTTTCGCTCTGTGGAATTACTTTTAGGGTCTGCCCAAATCCATTCTCAATAGTATGGGTTTTCGCTTGGAAAGATAAAGCAGCCTAGCGATGTGCCAAGACCTCTTTGGGGTTGTGGGGGGAATTTACCCTTTAACACCGATTGTTGCAGCCATTTTCAAACATGTTTGTTCCTCGACATCCATCTATTGATCAAAAAAGAGTACGACGATAGGTGTCTATCCACAGCGTCTACAAAATAATTTTGTGGGTGTTACGTTGTAGAAAATGAACTGGAAGTGCAGCCGTGCACCCGGCGGCCTGTCCTTGCGGATTACTTGGCTTGGCATGGCAAGCCGGTGCGAAGCACAGGAAGAACTTGTGTGAACTGATCCGCTGCTCGCGGCAATTGCTATTAATGGTCGCGGCCCAGCTGTATGACATCATCCTACGCACTAATCGCGTATGGAACAATGTGCGGTCGCCTTCGTTATTGGCCATGGCCCGAAGTGAACACGTTCGATTGTCAGTCAACTCTTGCATTGGATACCGGATACATGGCCTTCTAGATGCTGGCCCAGATCATTTAAGTTCCCTTGGAATCTAATTGACTTACGCGTAACGCAATAAGTAGAGACAGCCCAGAACCTAGCGTGCGGGGTGGCAAGGGCCCTCAAAGGTGTATATTAGCTTTGGAAGTGCTTCGCCATCCTTGTGAACTAAGCTTGGTGCGAATTCCTATTTTGGCAAGTACAATCTAGAGTATTAGCCCGAATCCTTGAAGATGGAGTATCATGCCACACAGTCTCTCTCTATAAGCGTCCAGAACGATCTTCTAAAGGGCGACATCGTTATCAAGAACACTATCTCAATCCGGTATGTGAAAGATACGAGCGTTCAAGGCCGGAAATTGGACTAACTTTTATTCATGGAAAGTGGTCAACCGTAAGAAAAGAGCGAGACGCCTAAGCTTTTGTCTCCCGAAGACGTGGACAAGATAATTATTCCACATGACGAGAAACGAACAATATCGTTCTGCGGCAGCGCAAATTACGGGGTGGGAGTCGAAGGCAGTTTGGATTTATACCACAATAACGACGGTCGAATAGCCTCGCTGTATTGGAACGGTCCATGGAGTCGCACTGATAATCAGTTTGATGTGACGAACCTCAACAGTGAAGAGTACACATTGAGTATATCTCCAATTCAGGAGATCGGTATTCTAGGAGACGTTTCAGTCATTGTGGCACAAGCTAGTCGGTAAAAATTTTTTTAGTCACTGTTTTCACTTGCACTCCTAACTAAGGAAGAAAGCCGATGTATGCCCTTCCTCAGGGGTTCCCTGTTTTGTGGAGCAGAGACTGGGTTGCTTTTAACCCCATTCCATTCGTTGAGATCTTGGAATATCACTACTTCTCTTGGAGGCCAGTAACATCTACTTCAATATGAAACGAATAATCTCTTGGCTAGCGCTCGCGCACGTAATGTTATCTGCCGTGACCTCCCTGGTACCCGCCGTGGCCACCTCCCTCGTAACCACCGTGGCCGCCTCTGTAGCTCT
>ERZ778017.1911-NODE-1911-length-18598-cov-5.641320_pt1 | contig 18598 bp, 11 predicted proteins | sample MGYA00375747_ERZ778017 | MGnify/ENA primary metagenome ERZ778017 (study PRJEB29350, sample SAMN05509838) | bioreactor metagenome | biome: bioreactor; material: wastewater | place: South Africa: University of Cape Town | collected 2014-03-17 ...
AAAGATGATTGCTTAAATAAGAAAGGTTTTTAGTCTTCACTAAATAACCATTAGAATATCCTTGCGATGGTAATGTTTTAACTTATTTTAGCCTTTCTATTAAGTTTCTACCTGATACACATTTGATTAAACTGAAAGAGCTAACTGCTATAAGCCATTATAGACTTAGTGCAGCTTATGCTAGTACATCCTTCTATAAAACCATCAATGTTTTATATCAAAGTAAGGATTGAAATATTTAAAGAATTTTATTTATCCTCATAGTGTCCGTGCCAAGAAAGGATTAATATTTCACCTTTACCTATTACCTTATATACAAGCCTAATATACAAGCCTATCTTTATGGTTTAAATGACGTGAGATACAGCCTCTATAGCCCTTATAAGTATGCTTTAGGATCCCTGGCTTTCCAATGCCGACTGCTTCCCAACTATGGCATTGTATATCTTCTAAAATCTTTTCAATATTCTTTTTGTTTTCTTCTTTTTCTTTGAACACTAAAAATTCTTTTTCTTGCTTATCATCCAAAAATCTAAATAGAATAGGGGCCATAGCTTCTGATTGTTTATAATTATTTTTTAAAAACCCTAGCTTTATACGGGTGACCCTACGTATCCGCTTTTGTTCTTTTCCTTTGTTAACTGCACCTTGCTTCCGCCCTAAACTTTCGTCTGTTGGCTTTTTAATAGTTGTGCTAACTATGGTATATTGTGTTGTTCTTTTTTCTTATCTCTTCCTCCTCCTAATATCTCTGCCTGCCCTATAAACACTGTTCCTTGAGTGGACGATCGATTTAAAGTTATGTGCAAATATCTGACTCTTTCTTTGGGCTATATTCAGCTATATCATTTAAGTTAATTCCTGGCATTACATATACAGGCAACAATTGAACAAGGTTAGTATCTCCCTTGTCATAGACAACAGCATATAGCTCACCATTTGGCAAGTAATATAATCTATGTAGCTGATGCCCTTCATAAGACATCCAGCCTAATGGACTGCCTACTAACTGTGTTAATTCATGGTGACTTACATATGATAACCCTTGTGGGCTAGACTTTGTATGGATTTTTACACCCGCTTGTTTAGGAGTAAATACCAACGGCTGCTGCATCTTACTACTTGATGGGGAAGTTAAATAAGCGTATGCTAGCTTACTAGTATTGCTTATACCCAGCTTTTCAAGTTCAGTAATAAATCTTCTGCTATACTTAGTGGACAAGGCCCATATTCATTTCCTGAAGCTGCCAAATTACCATCGGCGCATAAAAGTTCTTCTTTAATTAGCTGGGACGCTGTCAAAGCCTGTGCTTTTTCTTTAGTTGCCGATAATTGGTTGTCTAGTGCTTCTATTAAATTAATGGCTGGTTTATTTACATGACAGCTTACTAATAATAGATTGCTTAATAACAGGCTAGCAACCGTTTGCTTAAAATGATTTTTCATTTTATTCATGATTGAGTTATTTTTCTAATGAATGATAATTTATAAATAACAGTTTTTCTACCAAGCTTCATTGATCCAATACTCAGCTCTGCATGATCCTGCTATATCAAATTAATAGTAGATAGGATTTCCAGCTAGCTACATAAATGGTAGAAATAAGCCTCTAATGTATTAGTTTACTTAAATTTAGATTTAGATGTTGTTTTGAATGATTGTTGATGTTGATAGATATTTTTGTTTTTCCGTATAACAGTTAAATCAAGAAACTCCCCTCCTAATCAGCAAAACCCCTCATGAGACGCAAATATAGCTTATATTTTTGCACCTATAGAATTTTAACTATTTATTACATATTACACTTATACACTCATGCCTCATTTGTGATTTTTAATTTTAATACCGCTGGCATATACGTTTATACGGGCAAGTTGTACACTTTAGCAAGTCTTCAGTTTGTATAAAAGGCACACAAGGGTCTAGTAGTCCTTCTAATAAACCATTTAATCCTGCTTCAAATTCATCTTGGTAAGGTGTTATATCTTCTATATATACCGTCTCCTTGGTGCTCATTTGTTTTATCGCCAGGCGTGGATCGAAGCCAGAATCAAATATCGCTCGGGTATTGACAATACTGGGCCTAATCTTGTATATAGAATTAGGAGAAAGAGTCTGTTTATAGACCCAGGCATATAACAAAGTTTGGAAGATTGCTTTTGTTTTTCTAGCAGTTTTTCTGTCAAACAAGTCACTTATCTGTTCAATATATTTTTCATCAATGCCTGTTTTATAATCGATAATTTGTATAGTATCATGCTGCTGGTTTACTCGATCTATAATTCCACGTAAAGCAAGAACTTTGCCACTTTTAAGCTTGAAGTGGGCTATTAAAGGTTCTTGTTTGCCTACTTCAAGGCCTACTAATGTAAACGGCGTACACTTTTCATCAATTTCCAATAACTTATTTACTACTTTTTGCATCACTTCCTGTTCTATCAGGTGCTGGCCTTCCCACCGTAAAGAATGATTATTATATAAAGCCATAGAAAACACCTCTGTTACTATTGCATGTACACGACTTTTCAGAGCTTTTATATCACAACTCTGAACAGAACCACCTTTTCCAGCTATTTGCAACGGCGCATATAATTTTTCCATTACCTCATGGAGTAGGCTACCAAATCGTATTGCTTCCGTATCTTCAATAAGCAATTGTTGTGGTATTTGTAGTTGAACGATATATCGAAAATAGAATTTCAAACTACAATCTAAGTATGTATTGAGTGCAGCTGGTGTCAGTGTCCGTTTTTCCTTGCCTTCCATTACAATAAACTCCTCCAACTTTGCTAGAACATCATGTTCCTTTGTAATGATAATTGGGTGAATAGTTGGTGTATAAATGGTAGCATTTACGTGATGCTGTTCAATTAGTAATTTACTTTCATACAGTAGCTGCCATAAATAACGGCTCATCTCTTTCTGGTTGGATGTACTTGAGGGTGTATTATAAGTAATATATACTTGCTGCGACCGTTGTAGCAACCGATAGAAATAGTAGGCATCGAGTGATGCCTGAAAAGTATCCATGGTCGGCAGTCCATATCCTTTTCTAAGGTTGTAAGGAATAAAAGATCCTTGCGTGACACTAGCTGGCAAATTTCCTTCATTCATACCCACTATATAAACGTACTTAAAGTCTAAGTTAGCTGTTTCCCAAATACGTAATATTTGAATACCATCTGTTGACGTTTGTTCTTTAAGTGGTAGTTGAAGTGAGCGTACTAGCTGCCTAAAGAGTTGTAGAAAACGCTCTATAGATATTTTATGCAAAGCCCCTATTATATTTTGTACATAGCTTAACTGCCTATGAAGCTCGCCTAATGCTTCTTTTTCTAGTGCCAGTGATGCATCTTCTTCAACTTCTAACTGTGCTTGTATAAGCGTTACAACATCAACAATATGTTGAGCAATATCTATATTTAAGGATATAGGTTTAAAGATGACTTGGTACAATTCACTCGCTTCTGCCAACACTGTTTGAGGTATATAACTCGTATAATTATTGGTTAGTGCCCGAATAGTTTCAGTAGCTAGCGCCTGATTACAATATCTAATCGGTGTATGCTTTAGTAAAGCCATGATGGCTTGAGTGGGGAAATAACCTGACGGACAAGTTGGCTGTTGTATGGCAGTTTGCAAAGCTAGTAACTGCTCAATAAGCTGGTAGCTAGCTGTATGGGTGATGGGATAGCCTAGCGTAGTATTAACAGATTGTAAATTAGCTGGGAGCGCATGCAAGACAGGAAGAAATAAATCCTCGTTAGCTAATACAATTACTGCTTGATGTGGTTTGAAACTATTTCCTTCTTGAGCTATTAGTTGTTGTAGGTATGTGCTCACTAGCTCGGCTTGCTCTGCTATAGTACTCACTTTAAAAAAGCTTATTTTCTTTAAGTTGTCCTGTATTCTAGTAGGGAAAGGCTTTTTAAAGCTTGCTTGGAAATAGGGTTTTGCCTGATGAGCCCTTAAATTATATCCTGCTTCTTGGTTTTTATCATCCATATAATAAGCATCTGTATCCCAATAAAACTGAGTAGGGATATTGCTGTATAACCAAGCAAAGATTTTTTCTTCTGCAGGATGCAAGGCATGGAATCCTATTATGTTTAGCTGTTTATAGTTAGTGAGAAGTTTTTTTGACAGGTTATTGCATAGCTGTCTATAACAAAACCCTGTATATCCAATACCTTTTTCTAATAACTCGCTTGTAAAACTTTTATAAACTTGAGGTAATATTTTCCATAAATTTAGAAAATCTTGCTGTTGGGTGGATAAGCGTTTTTCGAAGGTCTTCCAAAAAGATTTAATTGCATCTTTCTGTACTTCAGAAAGATGCTCGTAAGTAAGCGTTATAGCTTTTTGTTCATATAGATTTGCAAATAGTTGATCAGGGTCAACCAGGCACTTATCTAATATGTCAAAATCTTGCAATAACATATTTCCCCATCCATAAAAACGCTCAAAAGGCTCATCAGCAGCATTGAATTGTTGGAAAATTTGATAAAGTAATACAAGAAGTTCTAAATTGGGGGCAATAGTAATTTTACTGAGTTGTGCTACCCATGGTTCTAAAGTTAGCACTTGGGGTTGCAAGACAGGGTTATCTATCATACTGCACAAAACTTGTTGAAATTCTTCTGCTGCTTTTTGGCTAGGTAATATACACGTAGACCGCGCTATATCTGCTATTGTATATTGCTGAAATAAATTTTCAGCAACCTCCTCTAAAAAAGAATGATAGACATTACCCATGATGTTAGTTATATACGGCTTGCACTTTGCACTAATATATATAGTGGTCTATAAAATATACTACCCTGGCTATCAGAAATAAGTTTAGATAGCACCTAGCCATATCAACTTTCATTTTGCCGGATATACATTTATGTATATGGAAGCACAAGTAATTTCTTGATTTAGTAAAAGACAACTTTTTCTTAATCCCTGCATATAATTTAAGAGCCACTAACTGCCCTAATACAGCTAAATTTTATTATATTCTATGATTAGAAGCCGCTTACTTGTATATCCATGCACATACATTTCTACACTAATACTAGCCACCTGCTGAACCGAACAATTCAGCTAATTACTTTAATTTTACTTTTTAATATTCATGCATGCGAGTGTAGAAATAAGCCTATTGAACAAGAGAATAAAAAGCCAGTCAAGCTTCCCTCAGTTATAACTCCCAATAAGCCTTCTTTATCTTTTAAAGAATTAACCCTTACTGTAGATAAACAAGTATTAATAGGGGAAGAACGTACTGTTAAAGTCGGCTTAGATGCTACTAGAATTGCTATTAGTAAAGAAAATGAAGACCAAGCTACTTCAAAAAGGTTCAAACTAAAAGCTTTTATTAAGCTAGAAGAAAATACAACAAATCATGATACAGTAAGCTCTTTAAAGCTCTCAGACACAGATGAAAATAAAACTGAGGTTGAAACATACTTGTATATAGACAAACTGCAACAAAATAATGCTGTCAACCTACCAGTTGCTGTAAATATTCAAATAATTCCAGGGAAAGGTATAAAAACGGTGCCTATGGCCCTAGCACTTTATGAAAATGATACTGATTTAGCACCCATTTACAGCACAGAGGTTTATTGGAAATTAAATGCACATAATATTTTACTAGAGGGATTATCCGACCTACTAATAAATGACCAAATATCCAGTTTTAGTATCAAAAATGAAGATGCTGCGCCATTAGACTTAAAAAATTCAACACTTACCATTGCAGCTAGCCAAGGAGTAACATTCAAGGTTAATGGAAAAGTTGCTACATCTATTAGTTTACAGGATTTAGCACAAAATAATACTACAGTTTTAAAACCGGGAGACAATACTCCAACTATCGAATTACAGGTATCTGAAGTATATGGAGCTCAAAAATCTGACATTACTTTAGAAGTCAAAAAGGAAACGGAAGTAATATTTACCCAAATAATCCAATGGAAAAAAGAGTCTATTATACTACAATTAATAGGACTGCATGATATAACTGATGATGAAGCTTTATTGTTTACCATTGAGAATAATGGTAATAAACTTATTAATCCAAAGGATATTGTCTTAAGCTTAGTAGCTACGCCAGGTATAACATTCAAATTACAAGACAGAGCTGCTACTTCAATCAATCTACAAGAATTGCTTCCTGGCAATGCTACTACTTTAGATAAAGGCACAAAAACCATACCCATTAAACTGCAAGTAGATTCAAATACTAGCTTAAAGCAAGCCGAAATAAATTTACAGATCAACAAGGATGCAGCAGAAATAGATAGCAAGAAAATCCAATGGAAAAAAGAGCCTATTACACTACAATTAATAGGACTACATGATATAACCGATGATGAAACTTTATTGTTTGTTATTGAAAATAATGGTAAGAAACCTATCAATCCAAAGGATATTGTTTTGAGCTTAGTAGCTACACCTGGGACAACATTCAAATTACAAGACAGAATTGTTACTTCAATTAATCTACAAGAATTGCTCCCCAGCAGTACTACTAATCTAAATAAAGGCATAAAAACTATACCTATCAAACTACAAGTAGAACCTAGCACAAGTCAAAAGCAAGCTCAGATAACCTTAACAATTAAAAAAGGTACTGAACACTTAGACGGACAAACAATCAACTGGAAAAAGCAGCCTGTATCATTACAATTTGTAGGATTGCATGATATAAACGACGAAGAAACCTTATTGTTTAGTATTGAAAATAATGGCAATAAGCCTGTTAATACCAAGGATATTATTCTGAATTTGTCTACTACACCACACGTCCTATTTAAATTGCAAGACAAACTACTATCTTCAATTAGGCTACAAGAACTATTACCTGACAAAACTACGTTACTAACTGAAAAGAGTACGACCATTCCTATCAAGCTACAAGTACAAAATGCATATAGCCACCAACAAGTAAAAACAACTTTACAAATTAAACAGTTAGATGAGATCATCAACCAACAGGATATTAATTGGTATAGGAAAAAAGAAGGGTTTGAGCTAGCATTTGCAGATTTGAATAAGAATAATATTGTAGGAGATGAAGAATTAACCTTTAGCATTAGCAATCAAAAAGATTCAGTACGCTTAGATGAGGTATTGGTATACTTAGAAAATACAACTAATTCTATCCAGCCCACATTTAGTTTAAATGGTATAGCCATACCGAGCCAGGGCATAAGTTTAGCTAAGTTATTTTCTAATATAGAAAAACCTGTGCTAGGTAAAGGCAGTAAAACAAGTACCATCACTTTACAATGTGTTGAACCAACTAGAATAGATTCAACTACTATACGTGTACATTTAAAAAAAGGAAATCAAATTTGTACAAGCTCAGATATCCATTGGGAAAAGAAAATAGTTAATCTCAATTTTCAAAATATTCCTAACCAACCACTTGGTTACCATGACACCCTCCAGGTCAAGATCAAAAATAATGGCACACGCATTCAAGCAAAAGATATACTGCTATTTTTAAATAGGCCTGCAAGAAGTAACTATGACTTCGAAGTAAATAACCAACCAGTTAACAATAATAACCACATAAGCTTAGCACAGCTATTATTCAATACAAAAGACGAATTGGAGTCTGGACAAGAAATAACAGTTAATATTACCAAAAAGGAAATAGAAAACAGCTCAGCGATTACAAAAGCTGAACTCTCTTTACAGTTACTTAGCCAAGATGGTACCTTCCAATCTGGACAAGCACAAGTAAGCTGGAAGCCTAAAATTGATTTAAACTTAGAAATTCTTAAAAATGATCCTGCCAGAGAAGAAAAGTTTGTAGTACATATTTCTAACCAAGGTAATGATCTCAATGGTCTAGCATCAAAGTTGGAGTTATCAGTAAAAAAAATACAAGGAGAAGCATTCATTCCTGGATTAAATGAGTACGCATCTTACCAGATCCGACGGCAAGATGGCAAGCATAATTACCTATATACTCTTCCTATTTCACAATTAACTGCTAATGCATCATGGGATAAAGAATTATATATTGTCCCCCAACACACCAAAAACCTTAATCAAACTATTATCTATGAGTTGCAACTTTGTTTGGATAAAAAGCCAATTGACAAACCAACCAGGATTATTTGGGAAGCTAAAAAGGTTGATTTAAAGATAGAGGTAGATCGCCAGACTTTGCAAGGTAATGATAAAACCTTTCTGGTACGTGTACTCAACCAAGGAGATTCCTTATATGAAGGAGAAGGAAAGCTAGCATTAGCGATTAAAAAGGTTAAAGGAAAAGGTTCTATTCCTACATTAGAACCTTGGAGAGTTAAGCAAGGAGGATACAAATTTGTAGAGGACTCATTTAAATTAGCTGCAGGATCTTATTGGGAAAAAATATTAACCTTAGATACTACCAATCAACCGGTTACATATGAGTTACAACTTTATTTAGATGAAACACCTATGTGCAGACCTTTGCAAGTAACATGGATACCTGAAGAAAAAGTGACTTGGATACCTGAACAGTTAGGCTTACAACTTAAAGTTGTTAAACACGCATCAAAATGGAATAAACAAGACTTTACTGTACAGGTAATTAACCCAACAGGCCAACCTATCAAGCCACCTTATGGAATAAATATATCAGTTACCAATATTAAAGGAAAAGGAATTATTCCTAAACTAAAAGGTTTTGAAGTGAATAAAAAAGATTATTTGTTCATATACCCTAATTTCGAAATAGATGCTAATAAATCTTGGGAAGACCATTTATCTATATACTCCTTAATCCCATTATCAGAACAAGAATTTATTTATGAGTTGCAACTATATGCTAATGGAGAGAAAATAGGTGAGCCTATTCAAGTAAAATGGAAGTCTAAAAAGATTAATCTACAACTCCAAGCAAGCAAAAAAAAATTAGAAGGTGTAAATACACGTTTTCAGCTTAGCATACTTAACCAAGGATATCTTTTGGAAGAAGTTAATGAAATGGAAGATGATAATGGAGTTTGGATGATTAGCGTAGAAAAATTAAAAGGGAAAAAAGCTAAAATTCAGCATTCTTTTCAAGGACCTTCTAAAGTTATATTTATACCGCATAGAAACCCTGAATATATAGAAATTGATAGTTTTCTTCAGGAAGAAGCCCGTACTTACCACTTAAACATCCACCACAACAAGGAGTCTAATGTCAAATTCAAATTTAGCTTGGTATATAGATATAAAATCAACGAGCAAATCTGCGAAAAAATTATAGGAACACCTATACAAGTGGTCTGGGAAAATAGTGGTAGTTGGTAGATATAATGTTTAAAAAGTGGGACACTTTTTAAAATCTCAAGAGAGTAAGCATTTAACCCACTTTATACAGCCCTGCATTACTTATTTCTTCTATTTCTACCAACAAGCTTTAAAGCCCCTTGTTGAGATACAATATGATTGTTAATACCTAGCTTATCAGCTTCTAATTTCAGTTGATCGGATACTTGCTTGGTATTAGAATTACCTGTAATTAGTGTTTTAAAGTCAAATTGCTCTAATACTGGCTTTAAAGTTGGAACGCTATTTCTTTCTACAACCAAAAAATCTGTATAAAATTTTTGTTTGAAGATAGGCCAATTGAGAGCAATTTGGCCAACAAAACAAACTTCTTCTGACCCCATACTCGTATTTTTATTCCATTGTAATCAGCTAAGGGTTCAGAAGAATTATCGGCGGCTTGCCTAAAAGTATAGAACTGGTTGGTACGAATACCCAAAGCTATCTGGCTTGACTTAATATGTAAGGTATTCCTACCCTTTCGTTGCTAATACTTCCTTACTCAGCTGCTCTAGCTCGGCTGCCATTTTTTCTAGCTCTAACTTATGTGCTAAAGGCACAAAGTAATCTAATGTCTCCTGAGATATATGTTTTTGTTTGGCTATTGAAGAATGGAACTGGATGGTACGCATATTATGTAACCGGTCTGATAGTTTAACTAGCGCTGCTCTCGGATCCCCATAATTTAAAATTCGAGCTAGATTCTCATGGTCGCTTAAGCTTACTCGCCGCCTATGGCCCTCTAAATTGGTTGCCTTGGCTACTAGGAATTCTACTGTTTCCCCAAACAGCATTCGGATATGAGGAAGTGAGAGGCTGGTATCTTCTACTGTATCATGCAATAAAGCTCCTAAAATAGCATCTTGATCTTGTGAATATTCTAATAAAATTAGTGCTACAGCTATAGGATGAGTAAAAAAGGGTTCTCCTGATTTTCTTTTTACACCTCCATGATATCTCTTGATGATATCTAGCGCCTTCTGAATAAGGCCCATATCTACTTGTGTCCCTTTAAGCTTCTTTAAAAGTTCTTGCTCGAGTTGTATGGCTAGCGGATGACTCAATTCTCCTGGGTCTGCAGCTGCTGACTCTTTGATAAGCTCCATCACCTTGCCACGAATTTCTCTTAGATTAACAGGGAATACATACACTTGGGTGTGCCTTGATTTGGCATACATATATCCATAATGCGCATCGATAATCCGGGCATTTTCTACCAATAAGAATTCACCTTCATGCTGAGGTACCCAGGTACTGGATTTAGCAGGATCTATTTTATAAATAGGTTGGGTTGGAGGTAAAGTTTGTTTTGTGGTAATAGTTATTTTTAACCCTTCCAATTTACGCGTATAGTTTTGCATGTGAGCTATATCATGTCCTAGTAAGGCATCCTCTATGGCTATGGTAATAGGGTTATTATCAGTATTATATTGTTGTATGTAGTTGATCGCATTAAGTAAAAGTTGCTTCAACTTGGCAACGTCCGCTTGGAGAGCTATCTGTTTTGTATCTTTATGAAACAAAAGCTCAGACTGTTCAATACCTTGCAGCTTATAGGCGTCTGATAATGCTTTTTGCAGTTCATCTAGGCTTATAGACGTTACATCTAAGCGCATATAATCAGTCATACGATAAATCGCTTGCTTGATATAAGCCGTAGTTACCTCATCGAAAATGGCTGCTTCGTCTGGGTTAAGTTCTTGTAGCAGTTGTTCTCTATAGGTAAGAGTTTCTGCCAGCTCTGCACGGTTTTTTTGCTGGGCTTCGGTGAGCTGTTGGTTGCGTTGTAGAAGAAAGTCGAACCTTTGTTCTTTTCTACGGGCAAAAATAAGGCCAATAAGCAACCCAAAGATACCTTGATATAGCAGCAAGTATTTAGAGGAAAAATCCAGAGAAAAATGTATTTCTCCGACAAATAATTTATAAAACATAGCAGCCAAGCTTATTCCCAGCATACCTAGTACCAAGGCAGTAACCCAATCTACCAATATAAAAAGTAGAATAATAATGATAGCTATATTAATGAGCCACTCTGTACTACCTTGCGTAAGGAAGAACATCATAGTGCTGGTAAAAGGAAGGCAGTAAAGTATAGTTAGGTGCCAGAAAGTAGGCATATAAGGTAACAAGAACTTGGGCCACTTTTCCTGAACAATAAGTAACGTACATAAAATTCCTCCTACTAGCCGAAGCATAAACATTAGATCATAAACTTGAGGAGAATCATGTGTCCACATAAAATATGGTAACACATAGTTAAGTATAAAAAAGCCACCAAATAACATGTAAGGTGCACCATATTTAGTTACTTGATATCTCGAATAGTTAATAATACCTTTAGGAGTAGGTATTACTTGCTTTATGTAAGTTAGTATACCCTTTTTACTTGGCTTCCATAGTACTCCTGTTCCTGTAGACCTATTAGCAACAGCAAATCCCTTATTTTTTATAACATGGATACAAAAGAAGGTAATGCCATTAACGAGAATACTAATAGGCACTGCTAAATGGCCATAAGCTGCTGGAAGCAGCCAGCTAGTTACTGCAAAAGACACTAATGCAGTAACTGCCGCTATGTAGAAAGTTTGTTTATCAACCTTCAAACCCATAATGCCTGCTATGAGTGGGAACATAAGTAAAGGACCTGTGAACTTGACAGCTAAAAAGCTTAGTCCTAGCATGCTTGTAGATTTCAAAGCTATGACAATAGCTGTTATACCTATAATAGCTGTACTGTACCTAGCACATTTTAGTTCATCAATTTTCAAGCCATTTCGATCACAGACTGGCTTAACAATGTCATGAGCAAATACTAACCCAGCGGCATTTAAATAAGAATCGGCTGTAGACATAATTACCGCCAGTAAACCTGCTATAGCCAACCCTTTGCCACCTGCAGGCAATAGTTGTTGAATGATATGGGGAATAATATTATTAGCTTTAATAGTTGGATATAAGACTAAGCCAGCTAAGCCAATTAACATAATTAATAACTGAAAAGTAGGATGAAAAACACTTACGATAAAATATTGGTTACGTAGCTGTTGTGCATCTCGTCCCATTAGTAACCTTTGAAAAATGGGAGGGCTAGTAATTCCTACAGGAAAAATACTCCATATCAAGAAAAGAGTAAGATAGTAAGAAAAATTTTCGTGATTAAATATTTTAAACTTTGTTAGAGGAAGACTAGCAAATACTACTTTGATTCCTCCTGCATGTTTTAGAGCTATATTAGCTAAGAGTGGGATAACTATAATAAGTATTAAAAATTGGAATACGTCGGTAATAGTAACTGACTTAATACCCCCATAGCTTGAATACAGTGCTAAAAACACACCTCCTATAATAATAGTCCAACTAGCTTGAAAACCTAAGAGTGCTTCAATGGCAATACCTAATCCTACTAACTCCATGCTAACCATGGATATAGAATAAAAGAGCCCCAATATTCCAGCAATAGTTTTACTAACCCTACCATACACGGCCCCCATTACATCTCCTAAAGTAAGGGCAGCTTTAAATTGTAATACTTTAGGAGTTATAAAAAAAGCAAAAAATAGAATTTGTATAACTACACCTATTTCTGGAATAATCCTAACAATTCCATTGGAAAAGACCCCTGAAGCACCATCCATAACACTTATCCCTGCTATATTAGTAGCCAGAAATGTAAGCGTTAAGGTAAGGGTCCCATACGTTTTATTTCCAATAGCATACTCCCGAATATTCTTAATACCTCTACCTGCACGAATGCCTATAATCAGGGTAATAGCTAAAAACGCATATACAATAAGAAAATCTATACTAAAGTAATTCATATCCTTTATTTACAGTTATACCTAAAAATGGGAGCTATAAGCTATGCTAAAAGCTTGATTTACACAAGAGAATACATGTACAATATGGTGAAAAGTATATACTAGGCCTGGTTAGTTTATAACTGGATAGGGCTAAGCAGCTATTTCCATATATACAAAAGGCAGCTTATAGGCTGTATAGGCACTCGCTTCCAGACGACTATTCACCAAAGTCACAGGGGTTTTACTAGATGTGTTATTGTTAGGAAGTGTTTTAGATTGCTTGGTCCTTTATAACTAATATTAATTACAGGATACATACAGACAGAACATAAACTTTATGAAGCTCGCCAACCAAATAAGAATCCGGAGGTTAATACTTAGCCTTATAACTAAGCAGGATGAAGCATTCTTTATAAGCGACCCTCCAAGTAGCTAATAGTTTATTTTATACATTCATGCAATCAGAGCATAGTTATTTAAAGCGTACGAACACGTGTAGAAGCAACCCATATGCAGTATGCACTATTTAGGCTTAAAGAATGTAACCAATTTATAGGCTTTTGTAGTTTGAGATTTGATGAAGGAACTATCCTAAGCCATTGTAGCCTTTATTATCGAATAAAGGGATATGCTTTTGAAACAGTATAAGTGCTGTTATGTATATGTGTTTAAAAAGTGTTCTTTGAGCCACTTAATAGCAGGCGTTAAGAAAGATAATATTGCTTCAATCCAGCTGTTAGAACAATTAAAAATGAAATTTTCCAGTACATCAGAAAGCTATACGTATATAAAAAAAATAATTTGAAGAGAAATTTTATCCAATTGCAGGTGTATAGCTTAGTTTTCTTAACCAAACACTTTATTGGCAGGTTATCTGAGAACTTGTTACTTGGTTATCAGGCGTATTTAATAAATAACTTATAAGAGTTTACTAGCTATAACAGTGCTCAATTAAAGAACTTATATCGTAATATGATAAAGCTAAACGATATATCAACAACTTAGGCTTTCTAGCTTTTACCAAGAAGATTTTTGAACCTTTTATAATACAACTTTCCAATCCTTGTATGCAGGTAAATAGACGTACCAGCTCTCATAAGCTTTTTAATAATTTATAGATTATCAGAAATCAGTACAAAGTATAAGAAGGAAGCACATAGAAGTAAAAATACAGAAGCTAATATTCGATATCTTATTGTAGTACCTAGCCAGGAAGATGGTGAATATTGCTATACCCATTATCCAAGAAAATGATAAACTTGCTAATTTAGCTATCAACGGAACTCGCATGGTAAAATTGAGGTTTGAAAGTGTTGGCATTATTGAAACTAAACACCATCCTATTCCATATCAATAATAGAAATTAATTTAGGATTTATACTAGGAGAGTTTATAGAGTACTATAAAAAAGATAATATTTGATATAACAAGCACACCAGATCTATAAGAAAGTCATTTTGGTACATTTCAAATAAAAATCAGCTTATAACATATCTTTTCTCTATTAAGTTCACAATTACAAACTAACTATACATACTTTCACCAGCATGAAAAAAGTCATACATATTTACAAACTGTTACTGCCTTATTTATGGGATGGCAAACAAGCAAAGATCGCAACCCTATCAACTCTTTTATTAATAGGGTTAGACATTATGGCTACTACCTATTTCCCCTATATCTGGAAAAATCTTATTAGTACCAGTATTCAAACCAAACCAACAACATGGTTTCTTGAGCATACTATTTTACTATTTGTAATATGGCTTTTTGTAAAGAACGCATTCAACTTACGTGAAATTTCATTTTTCCCAGTTACCAACCAGGCTATTAAAAAGATACGACTAAAAACACTTTTTAAAGTTCATACAGTAAATTTAAGGAACTTAGAAAAGTATAATGTACAAGAAATTATCAGTGCCACCAGCCGAATCTCCCAAAGTATAAGAGGTTTTATGCGGGTTTCTTTTATTTCCATCTTTCCAAGCACTGCCAAAATAATCAGTTTATCTATAGCACTCTTTACTGCAGATAGGCTTTGCTTGGGTATTATAGGGGCCTCATACACAGGCCTACTGGCAGCATCGTTTTGCTTAAAATATTATACACGTGCTAAATACAAAGCCTGGCATTTAACAGATAATGTGACCACAGCCATGGGGCAGAATTTATATAATACAGCTACTATAAGGTTTAACCCAAAAGAATATAACTTAAAAATCAAGAAACTATTTGATTTAGAGGCCAACGCTTGGCAGCTACACAATATTCTTTTTTATTTATTGTATTTGATACAAGATTGCATCTTTTACCTAGGTGCAGGAATTGTCTTTTGTTTATTAATGCTTGATTATAGCCGAGGGATAATAGGATTAGACAAAGTAGTGTTGGTATATGGGCTTATTTCAGCTATGCGTAACCCACTAGTGGAAATAATTCGAAATCTAACCAGGTTTTTTGGAGGTATTATTGATATCAACAAAACGCTCGAAATCCTTAATCTTCCTTCAGAAAATAAACCACTTCAATTAACGAATTTTACTTCTCAGCCTATTCAATTACAACAAATATCATTTAACTATACTACATCTAGAAATCTATTAGAGGACATAAATTTGACCATTACTCCTGGTGATAAAATTGGAATTTTCGGTCCCTCTGGCAGTGGCAAGTCGACACTATGCCAAATTATAGCTGGTCTTATTGAGCCAGATTCAGGAAGTGTAATGTATAGCAATTTACCTATTACACAGATCAATCCTATTTCTTTGGGTAAGGTGTTGCGCTATATTCCTCAAATACAACACATGCATGCGCTAGCTGAAGAAGAGCACAAATATGGTATCAATTTAAAAAAGCAAGCTTTTAGTGGAGGAGAATACCAACGCCGCCTTTTACAAGAAGCACTACAAAGCAATCCTCAAATTATTATTTTGGATGAGACTATCAATGCACTAGATGAACCATCTGCCAAGCAAATTTTAACAGAAATATTACATCTTGTACCTACGGTAATCATGGTTAGCCATTCTCATGCACTTCTACGCAATATGAAACGTATTTTTGAATTAAAAGATGGGCATTTAGTAGAGATTAACTCTAATCCATAAAAACAATTTAGTTATTGGTACTTTTGTAAATTTACTGTGCTGTTAGGCACTAACTCCCAACCGCACAGTAAAGATTACCTCTTATTTTTAACGTTTCTTCTATCTTAATTTGCGCTTCTAAACACACCAAGTAGCCTACACAGCTGGTGATGGCGCAGTCTTATCAAGGTGTTTTGTACCAGTTTTAGTTACTCTATCGGCATTTTGCTTTGATCCATATAAATTATCTCCCATTGATATCCGTCTAGATCAGCAAAGCTGTTCTGATACATCCAACCATAATCCCTAGGTTCTGCATACATGGTACCACCCGCCTGCTGTGCCCTTTTGACCAATTCTATAACTTCCTCCTTACTATCAGCATCAATTGCAATTAAAACCTGAGTAGATTTTTTGGCATTGCTAATAGGCTTTTTGGTAAAACCTTGAAAAAACTCTTCCGTAAGTAACATAACAAAAATATTATCTCCTATCACGATGCATTTGGCCTTATCATCTGAAAACTGTGGATTAACAGTAAAGCCGAGTTGGGTAAAAAACTTTTCAGATCGCTCTAATTCTTTTACCGGTAAGTTAATAAAAACATTTTTTGCCATAATTTTGGTTTTACGTTATTATGTAAATAAATACTAATACAAAGCTAAGCAATATATTTTGCCTGCTTAATGCGTTTATACGACAATAAAGAGGGTTGATTACGTCAAATTTAACCCCCTATCTTTTAGCATATGAAACATATATCTATACTACTATTAAAACAAGTTAATGTGGCAGGCATGGAAAACACTCGTCAGAGCTTTTTAGAAACCAACACCTATCTAAACGGGCAAGGGAAACCATCCATGTTTAAAGTTAATCTTGTTAGTATAACTCCTGCGGTCAGTATAAATAATGATTTATATACCATTCAAGCCGACCAACTGGTCAACGAAGTGCATAAAACAGATATCATTATTATTCCTCCTATACAAGATGACTTCCTCAAGGCTATACAAGACAACCAACCTTTTATTTCATGGATTAAAGCTCAATATAAAAATGGTGCTCATATTATAAGCTTATGTGTAGGAGCTTTTATTTTGGCAAGTACTGGATTGCTGGATGGAAGAAAGTGTGTAACTCATTGGCGAGCAGCACAGCCATTTAAAGATCTATTTCCTAAAGTAAATCTGGTTACTGATAAGCTGCTTACGGATGAGCAGGGTATCTATACTGGAGGTGGAGCATTTTCATCCGCTAACTTATTGTTATATTTTATTGAAAAAATGGTAGATAGAGATGCTGCTATTTATTGTTCCAAAATTTTTCAAATAGATATGGGCAGAAGATCACAATCGTCTTTTATTATCTTCAGCGGACAAAGAGATCATGCTGATCAGGAAGTAAAGCTAGCACAGAGCTATATTGAAGAACATTACAACCGTAACCCTACCGTAGACAATCTTTGTAAAACTTTTGCAATAAGTAGAAGAACTTTTGAAAGAAGATTTAAAAAAGCGACTGGCAATACTGTATTAGAATATATCCAGCGAGTAAAAGTAGAGGCAGCCAAACGCGAATTAGAAAAAGGACGAAAAACAGTAAATGAGGTAATGTTTGGAGTGGGTTACATGGATATCAAGGCTTTTAGGAGTATATTCAGAAAACATGCTGGTCTTTCTCCTTCTGAATATAAAAGTAAGTATATATTGATGCAATGAACCTTCTGTATATTGCCGTAAATATCCTGAGTAGTATTACTAATGTAATTTACTCATCTATAAACACAAATAATAAAAGTGAATTCTTATATAACCCTTTGTTAGGAACTGATTACCTACGAACCGACCTAAGATTCATATAGCCATTTTAGTACTTATAAACACCATATTCTTACTTCACTTGGCATATACCGGCTTAATCAGTAATTTTGCAAATCGTAAGGTTGGTTCTCTACGTTTATAATACCAACTAGCAAACCCTTTTATTTTACAGGAAGCTTTCCCATGAAAAAATATCCGGAATATAAACAACTAGACTTAGTTAAAATATCAGAAGAAATAAATAGCTTTTGGCAAACCCATGATACGTTTATCCAATCTATTAAAAATCGTGAGGGTAAGCCTACCTTTACCTTTTATGAAGGGCCTCCTTCTGCAAATGGAGAACCTGGTATACACCATGTGATATCTAGAGCACTAAAGGATTTATTTTGTCGCTATAAGACGCTACAAGGGTTCCAAGTAAAAAGAAAAAGCGGTTGGGATACCCATGGGCTTCCTGTAGAACTGCAAGTAGAAAAAGCTTTAGGCATCACGAAAGAAGAGATTGGAAAAAAAATTAGTATTGAAGAATACAATGCACAGTGCCGGCAAACAGTGATGCGCTACACCGATCAATGGGAAA
>ERZ778017.1913-NODE-1913-length-18560-cov-5.717590_pt1 | contig 18560 bp, 15 predicted proteins | sample MGYA00375747_ERZ778017 | MGnify/ENA primary metagenome ERZ778017 (study PRJEB29350, sample SAMN05509838) | bioreactor metagenome | biome: bioreactor; material: wastewater | place: South Africa: University of Cape Town | collected 2014-03-17 ...
CGGCAGCGCGTGCGCGATGCCGCCCGCCGTCTCCAGCGCCTCGCCTTCCGCCGAGTAGCGGATGCGCAGCTTCCAGCGCGCGCCGTCGCCCAGCGCCTGCTCCACCTGCGCGCCCAGGTGCGCGTGATTGACGACGACGTCGACGATGCCGGCGCGCGCGAGCGCGAGCAGATGCCACTCGATCAGCATGCGCCCGCCCACGCGCAGCAGCGGCTTGGGACACGCGTCGGTGAGCGGGCGCATCCGTTCGCCGCGCCCGGCGGCCAGCAGCATCGCGCGCACGGTTCTAGAAGGTATAGCCGGCGCTGCGCGCGGAGCCGCCGTCGCGCTGCGATCCGGCCTGCGCGGCTTCGACGCGCTCCATCAGCAGCACGAGCGCGTCGAACTCGCGATAGCGCCGCGCCGTGCGCAACGCGTACGACAGAACGAGCGGCAGGTCGGCGAGATAGCGGTCCTTGCCGTCGCGGTGGTACAGGCGCGCGAAGATGCCCAGCACCTTCAGGTGGCGCTGCAGCCCCATCCATTCGAAGTCGCGATAGAACTCGCCGAAGTCGGCCGCGACCGGCAGCGAGCGTGCGCGCGCGGCCTGCCAGTAGCGCACCGCCCAGTCGATCTGCCGCTCCTCGGGCCATTCGATGTAGGCGTCGCGCAGCATCGAGACGAGATCGTAGGTGAGCGGGCCGTAGACGGCGTCCTGGAAGTCGAGCACGCCGGGGTTCCGGTCGCCGGCCAGCGCCATCAGGTTGCGCGAGTGCCAGTCGCGGTGCACGAACACGCGCGGCTGCGCGAGGTTGTTCGCCAGCAGCCGCTCGAAGGCGCTGTCCAGCGTCGCGCGGGCGTCGGCGTCGAGCGCGACGCCGCGATGGCGCTCGACGTACCACTGCGGGTACAGCTCCAGCTCCCGCGTGAGCAGCGCACGGTCGTAGTCGGGGAACACGCCGGCGCGGCTGGCCGCCTGCATGCGCAGCAGCGCTTCGCAGGCATCGCGCATCAGCGCATCGACCTGCGCGTCGTCGCCGGCGCATTCCTGCAGGCGCTGCAGATAGGTGGTCGAACCGAAGTCGTCGAGCAGCAGGAAGCCGCGCCCGAGGTCGGCGGCGAGCACGCGCGGCACGCGCACGCCGGCGTCGCGCAGCACGCCAGCCGCGTGCACGAAGGGCCGGCAGTCTTCCATCGGCGGGGGCGCATCCATCGCGACGCGGCTCGGTTCGCCTGCGCGCGCGGCGTCGATGCGGAAGTAGCGGCGGAAGCTGGCGTCGTTCGACGCGGGGCGGATCGTTTCGAGCGCCAGCGCGTGCGCGGGCGCCAGCGCGGCGAGCCAGTTGCGCAACTCGGCGAGGCGGGGGTCGTCGCCGTCGCGTTGCGTGGATTGCGGTTCGATCGATGCGACTCCGAAGCGAGGCGCGCGGGCGCGCGAATGAGGCGAGGCGCGCATGCGCGTGACGGGGGGCAGCCCGTATAATAGTCGAGCGGTCGACGCACGAGGCCGCCGATCTTCCTGCTGCGCCTCGCTTGTCCGGCACACGCCGGCCCGGTTGTGCTTCCGACGAATGCGCCGGCCCCGATTCCGCCTTTCTGTTTTCGCATCGCTCGTGTCGACGCTGCTCGCCTGGGGCAGCGCGACGGCGCAGGACGGCTCGCCCGGCTTCGCGCTGAAGCTCGATCCGTCGTTGTCCGAGGAGCATGCCGCGATCACCGAGGGGCGCCCGGTCTACGGAAGCGGCGAGCGCCTCTATGGTCGCAGCGGCCGCGACACCACGCTCGAGGGCGAAGCCGAGGTGCGCAAGGCCGGCGCGGTGATCCGCGCCGACCGGCTCACCTATTACGAGGCCGACGACGAGCTGTTCGCCGCGGGCCACGTGCGCGTGACGCGCCAGGGCAACGTGTTCACCGGCCCCGAGCTGGTGCTGAAGCTCGACGCGAACACCGGCTGGTTCGAGACGCCGAGCTACTACCTCGCGCTCTACGACGGTAGGGGGCGCGCCGAACGCATCGACTTCCTCGGCCCGGACCGCATGAAACTCACCGAGGCGAGCTACACGACCTGCGAGTTCGACGACCCCGACTGGATCCTGCTCGCCCGTTCGATGACGCTCGACCAGGAGGAGGACGAAGGCACCGGCCGCTCGGCGAGCCTGTACTTCAAGGGCGTGAAGATCCTCGCCGCGCCGGTCTTCGCGTTTCCGTTGAGCGATCGGCGCCGCAGCGGGCTGCTTCCGCCTTCGATCTCGCTGACGTCGCGCTCGGGCCTGGACGTCGTCGTGCCCTACTACTGGAACATGGCGCCGAATCGCGACCTCACCCTGTATCCGCGGGTGAGCACGCGGCGCGGCCTGCAGATGGGGGCCGAGTTCCGCTACCTGCAGCGCAGCTTCTACGGCGGCGCCGCGGTCGAGTGGAACCCGGACGATCGGGTTACGGGAACCAGTCGCTACTTCTTCGACCTGCACAACACCTTCACCAACTGGGCCGGCTGGGGAGGCTCGTGGACGGTCCGCGGCGTGTCCGACGACAACTACTTCGTCGACTACGGCCGGTCGATCCTCTCCAGCTCGGAACGACTGCTGCCGCGCGTCTTCTCGGCCTCGCGGTCGCTGCCGAACTACTGGACGGCGGTGGTGAGCGTGCAGACCTGGCAGTCGATCCTCGACGCGCGCCCCGGCCCCTACGAGCGCGTTCCGCAACTGCAGCTGCGCAACGTCGTTCGCGACGCGGCCGGTTTCGACCTCGACACGGTGCTCGACACCACGCGTTTTCGCGCACCCACGCTGCGCCAGCCGGAAGGCTGGCGCAGCGTGGCCAATCCGCAGCTCAGCTATCCGATCGTGCGAGCCGGCAGGTTCGTCGTGCCGAAGGCGCAACTGCATCTGGCGAGCTACCAGATCGACAACGGCACCGTAACGTCCTTCGACAGCACCGAAAGCAGCGCCGTTCCCACTTTCTCGATCGACAGCGGCCTCGTCTTCGAGCGTCCGGCGCGTTTCTTCGGGCGCGACGTGACGCAGACGCTCGAGCCGCGGCTGTTCTACGCTCGCACCCCGTATCGCGACCAATCCCGTCTGCCCGTCTACGACACGACGACGGCCGACTTCAATTTCGCGCAGCTGTTCTCCGAGAACACCTTCGTCGGCTACGACCGCATCGCCGACGTGAACCAGCTCACCGCCGCGGCGGTTTCGCGGCTCATCGATCCCGGCTCCGGCGCCGAGCGCTTCCGCTTCGCCGTCGGACAGCGCATCTATTTCTCGCCGCAGCGCGTGTCGATCCCCGGAGTGGCGCCGCGAACCGACGAGCGTTCCGACGTGCTGCTCGCCGCGTCGGGCGAACTGGCCGGGCACCAGAGCTTCGATACCGGCCTGCAGTACAGCGTGCGCGACCGGGAGGTGGCGCGTTACACCGTGCTGTGGCGCTACCTGCCGCCGGACGGCCGCATCCTGAACGCGGGAGTGCGGTACCGGCGCAACGAGATCGGCCAGTTCGACACCTCGTTGCGCTGGCCGGTCGCGCCGCGCTGGGTCGCGCTGGGGCGGCTGAACTATTCGTTCCTCGAGGAAGGCCGCGACCCGATCACCGGCGTTCCGAACGAGCGCGGAGTGATCGAGTCGGTGCTCGGCTTCGAGTACGAGTCGTGCTGCTGGGGCACGCGCTTCGTGGTGCAGCGATTCCGCACCGCGCTCGGGCGCTCGACGACGGCGTTCTTCATCCAGCTCGAACTCAAGGGCCTGGCCCGACTCGGTTCGGATCCCTTTGGTATATTGCGGCGGAACATTCCGGGCTACCGCCTGCCCACCGATCGGCCCGAGTTGCCGTCGCGCTACTTCGGCTACGAGTGATGACTTCCCGATTCGTCCTTCGCCTGGTCGCCGTACTGTCGGCGGCCGTCGTGATTCCGTTCACCGCCGCGCAGGCCGCCGCTCCGGTCGAGATCGACCGCATCGCCGCGGTCGTCAACAGCGAGGCGATCACCGAACGCGAGCTGCAGCAGCAGGTGCTGCTCGTGCAGCGCCAGCTGCGCGAGCAGAACATCGAGGCGCCGCCGCCCGACGTGCTCGAGCGCCAGGTGCTCGAGCGCATGATCGTCGATCGCGCGCAGATGCAGCTCGCGCGCGACTCGGGGCTGCGCATCGACGACGCACAGCTCGAGCGCGCGCTCGCCTCCATCGCTTCGGAAAACAGCCTCAGCGTCGCGCAACTGCGCGATCGCCTGCGCCGGCAGGGGATCGATTTCGACCAGTTCCGCGAAGAGGTGCGCGGGCAGATGGTGCGGCAGCGGCTGCGCGAGCGCGAGATCGACAGCAAGGTGCAGATCAGCGACGCCGACGTCGACGCCTTCCTCGCGGCGCAGACCGGCGCCGATGCCTCCGACCGAACCGAACTGCACATCGCGCAGATCCTGCTGCGCCTGCCCGAGGGGGCCAGCGCCGAGCAGATCGAGCGGCAGCGCCTGCGCGCCGAGGAAATCGAGCGGCAGCTGCGGGCGGGCGCCGATTTCGGCCGACTCGCGGCGGCCTTCTCGGATGCGCCCGAAGCGATGAGCGGCGGCTCGCTGGGCTGGCGCACGTCCGATCGACTGCCGCAGATGTTCGTCGACGCCGTGAAGTCGCTGACACCGGGCGGCTTCTCGCCGGTGCTGCGCAGTCCCGCCGGCTTTCACGTGCTCGAGCTGGTCGAACGACGCAACGCGTCGATGCCGGCGGCGGCCGGCCAGCCGGTCGTGCAGACGCATGCGCGCCACATCCTCATTCGCCCCAACGAGATCGTCAGCGAGGACGAGGCGGTGCGCCGGCTGCGCGAGATCAAGCAGCGCATCGAGGCGGGCGCGGGCGATTTCGCCGAGCTGGCCCGGCAGTACTCGGTGGACGGCAGCGCCGGCCGCGGCGGCGATCTCGGCTGGGTGTATCCGGGCGACACCGTGCCCGAGTTCGAGCGCGCGATGAACGCGCTGTCGCCCGGCCAGCTCAGCGATCCCGTGCGCACCCCGTTCGGCGTGCACCTGATCCAGGTCGTCGAGCGGCGCACCGACGAAAGCTCGCCCGACCGGTTGCGCCAGCAGGCCCGCCAGGCGCTGCGCGAGCGCCGCATCGAGGAGAACTACGAAGACTGGCTGCGCCAGCTGCGCGACCGCACCTATGTCGAGTACAAGCTCGATCGGTACGCGATGGCGGCGCAACCGTCCGGCGCCGCTGAGCGCTGAGCCGCACAGTGAGCGCCGAGGCGTCCGGCGATGAGCACCGAATCATCCGGTGAACGCTGACAGCGGGCACGGCGTTCATCGCGCGCGCAAGCGCTTCGGGCAGCATTTCCTGGTCGACCCTGCGGTCGTCCACGCCATCGTCGAAGCGATCGATCCGCGCGAAGGCGAACGGCTCGTCGAGATCGGCCCGGGGCTCGCCGCGCTTACCAGCGCGCTGCTGGCGCGCATCGGGCACCTGCACGCGGTGGAGATCGATCGCGATCTCGCCGCTCGCCTGCGAGCGCGCTACGCACCCGAGCGACTGACGCTGCACGAGGCCGATGCGCTGCGCTTCGATTTCGCCGCGCTCGCCGGCCGCGGAGAGCAGCGCCTGCGCATCGTCGGCAACCTTCCGTACAACGTTTCCAGTCCGCTGCTGATACGGCTGCTCGAATTCCGCGCCTGCGTGCGGGACCAGCACTTCATGCTGCAGCGGGAAGTCGTCGAACGCATCGTCGCCGGGCCGGCGACGCGCGACTACGGCCGGCTCTCGGTGCTGCTGCAGGCGTTCTACGAGGTCGAGCACCTGTTCGACGTTCCGCCGCAGGCCTTCGATCCTCCGCCGAAGGTGGAGTCTTCGGTCGTGCGCATGCGCGTGCGCGACGACCGGCTCGCGCGCGACCCCGCGCCGCTGCAGCAGGTGCTCGCCGCCGCGTTCGGGCAGCGGCGCAAGATGATCCGCACGACGCTGCTGCCCTGGCTCGATGCGCGAGGCGCGCCGCGACCGCCGATGGCCGGAACGCTGCGTCCGGAGCAGATCGACGTGGCCGCGTGGCTGTCGATCGCCGACGGCCTGGGAGTCTGCCGCCCAGGCTCCTAGCCGCCGCGTCGTAGACTTTCCGCTCAGGCTTTCCGGCCCTGGTCTTCGCGAGGACTGCGGCCCTCGATCAGCTCGATCCTGTAGCCGTCCGGATCCTCGACGAAGGCGATCACCGTCGAGCCGCCTTTCACCGGTCCGGCTTCGCGAACGACCTTGCCTCCGGAGGCGCGGATGCGCTCGCAGGCTTGCGCCGCATCGGGAACCTCGATGGCGATGTGCCCGTAGGCCGTACCCAGCTCGTAGCGCTGGACGCCGTGGTTCCACGTGAGCTCGAGCACGGCTTCGGACGATTCGTCGCCGTAGCCGACGAAGGCCAGCGAATAGCCTTGATCGGGCCGATCGGTCGTGCGTAGAAGGCGCATGCCCATCACGCGCGTGTAGAAGTCGATCGAACGCTGCAGGTCGCCGACCCGCAGCATCGTGTGCAGTATTCTCATCGCATGGATCCTCCTGTGGGGCGTGGTCCGTGGCTCGCGCAAATCGCACCGCTCCTGCAGAGCGGCTCAGCGCGGCTCCGCGTCCTCGGGAAAGCGGCGCAGCCAGGCGCGCGCACGTTCGTATTCGGGGAAGAGGTCGCCGACGATCTGCCAGAAGCGCGCGCCGTGGTTCAGCTCGCGCAGATGCGCCAGCTCGTGCGCGATCACGTAGTCGACGATGTCGATCGGAAAGTGCACGAGCCGCCAGTTCAGGCGGATCGAGCCGTCCGCGCTGCAACTTCCCCAGCGCGTGCGCGCCGACGAAAGCGACCAGCGGCGCGGCGTGAAGCCGTGGCGCTCGCCGAAGCGGTCGATGCGCTCGGAGAACACTTCGCGCGCGCGCGCCTGCAGCCAGCACTGCACGCGGTCCTTCAGCTGCTCGGCGCGCGCCTGCGCCGGCAGCCCGACGACCAGGCGATCGCCGACGCGTTCGGTGCGCCGCGCGTTCCCGGCGACGCACATCGTCAGCGTCTCGCCGAGATAGCGCAACGGCGCTCCGTCTTCCCAGCGCACCTCGAGGCGGTCGCGCCGCGCCTGGTGCGCGCGCCATTCGGCGAGCTTGCGCACGATCCAGTTCGCCTTGTCCTGCAGCGCCGAATCGATCTCGTCGAGCGACACCCAGCGCGGCGCGGTCACGCGCAGTCCGCGCTCGTCGATGACGAAGCCGATCGTGCGTCGCCTCGAGCGGCGCAGCTCGTAGCGCAGCCACTGCTCGCACAGTCGCGCCACGTGCATCGAGCCGGCGGCCGACGGCGCGCGGCCGACCGGCCCGGGCGCCGAATGCAGCGGATCGAACAGGGGAAGGCTCAACTGGCGGGCTTCGACGGGCGCCGGCGGCGCTGCGCGCTTTGCGCGCTGCCTCGGCATCGTCATTGCCGCGGCGCCGGCGCGACCGCCGGGGCCGGCGCCTGGCCGCGATAGAGGTGAGGACTGATTCTCTGCATTTCGCTCTCGATCCAGCTTTCGACTTCGGCCGACAGCGCTTCGGCGGTCTTGCCCACGCTGGCGATCGGCTCGCCGATCGAAACGGTGATGGTGCCGGGCCGCAGCACGAACGCGCGCCGCGGCCAATACTCTCCGGAGTTCACTGCGATGGGGATGACCGGGACGCCGGTGCGAACGGCGAGCCTGGGCCCGCCCGTCTTGTACCGGATCCGGGCGCCGGGCCTCGTCCGCGTGCCTTCCGGGAACAGCACTATCCAGCGTCCCTGCGCGAGCCGGATCGCGCCTTCGCGCAACAACTGGTCGGAAGCGACCGCGCCTTGCCGGCGGTCGATGTGGATCATGTCGAGCAACCCGATGCCCCAGCCGAAGAACGGCAGCCAAAGCAGTTCGCGCTTGAAAACGTAGCACAGCTCGCGCCGCATCCAGACCGGATAGAACAGCGTCTCCCAGGTGGACTGATGCTTCGACAGCACGATCGCGGGTTCGTCGGGCAGGCGCTCGGCGCCGAGCACGCGGTAGTCGATGCCCACCAGCGAGCGCGCGGCGCGGATGACGAGTCGCGGCCAGCCCACGGTGAGCCGGTAGCGCGTCGTGCGGGGCAGCGGCGCCCATGCCAGGCAGAGGATCGCGTAGGGCACGACGGTGCAGAGCTGCAGCGCATGGAACAGCGCCGAGCGCAGCACGATCATGGAGTCAGCTCGGCAGCGACCGCGGCGAGGTCCACGCGCACGACGGTGTCGGGCGGCAGCCCGCCTGCCGCGAGCGTTGCGCGGCCCTTGCCGGTGAGCACGAGCACAGGGCGGCAGCCGGCCGCATGCGCGGCCTGCAGGTCGCGCAACTGGTCGCCGATGGCGTGCACGTCGGTGGTCGCCGCTTCGAAGCGGACCAGGATCTCGTCGAACAGGCCCGGGCGCGGCTTGCGGCACGCGCAGCCTTCGTCGGGTCCGTGCGGGCAGAAGAAGATCGCGTCGATGCGTCCTCCCGCCTCGGCGACCGCCCGGTGCATCTTCGCGTGGATGCGGCCGAGCATGGCGACGTCGAAGAGCTTTCGCGCGATGCCCGACTGGTTGGTGGCAACTACGATGCGATAGCCGGCCTTGCTCAGCCGCGCGATCGCATCGAGGCTGCCCGGAAGCGGGCGCCACTCGTCGGGGCTCTTGATGTAGGCGTCGCTGTCGTGGTTGATGACGCCGTCGCGGTCGAGAACGATGAGCTTCACGGCCGGGGTGCAGGCAGGGTCGGGGTCGTCAGCCGAGCTTCGAGATGTCGGCGACGCGGTTCATCAGCGTTCGCAGCGCGGCGAGCAGCGCGAGCCGGTTGGCGCGCAGTTGCGCGTCGTCGGCCATCACCATCACCTCGTCGAAGAAGCGATCGACCGCCTCGCGCGCGCCGGCCATCACGCTCATCGCGCCGAACCAGTCGCCGCTGCGCGCGCGCTCCTCGGCCTGCGGGGCGAGCGCGTCGACGCATTCTGCAAGTGCGCGCTCGGCCGCTTCGACGAGCAGGGCGCGGTTCACCGGCCCGCCCGCCGCCTCGTGCGACTTGCGCAGGATGTTGACGATGCGCTTGTTCGCCGCGGCCAGCGACTCGGCCTCCGGCAGCCCGGAGAACGAACGCACCGCGGCCAGGCGCGCCGGAACGGTATCGAGCCGCATCGGACGCGGATCGACGACGGCGGCGATCTCGTGCGCGGACCAGCCCTGCTCGCGCAGGTAGCCCGACAGGCGTTCGAACAGGAAGTCGATCAGCAGGGCGTCGGCGCGCGCGACCTCGTCGCCGAAAGCGTCGAAGGCCGCGGCAACCAGCGCATCGAGCGGCGCCGCGAGCGACTTCTCGACGAGCATGCGCAGCACGCCGAGTGCGTGGCGGCGCAGGGCGAACGGGTCCTTGTCTCCGGTGGGCTGCTGGCCGATGCCGAACATCCCGGCGAGCGTCTCGATCTTGTCGGCGAGCGCGAGCACGGTGCCGGTGGGCGTGGCCGGCAATGCGTCGCCGGCGAAGCGCGGGCTGTACTGCTCGACGATGGCCTGCGCGACCGCTTCGTCTTCGCCGTCGTGGCGCGCGTAGTAGCCGCCCATGATGCCCTGCAGCTCGGGGAACTCGCCGACCATGCCGGTGAGCAGGTCGGCTTTCGCGAGCAGGGCCGCGCGGTCGGCGAGTTCAACGTCGACGCGCAGCGGAGCCACATCGACGCGCGGCGTCGAAGCTACGTCGACGCGCAGCGCCGGAGCCACGTCGACGGGCAGCGCCGGAGCCATGTCGACGCGCGGCGTCGAGGCGACGCCGGCGTCGAGCATCGAGGCGACCGCGCGTGCGATTCGACGCACGCGCGCCGTGCGCTCGGCCTGCGTGCCGAGCTTCGCGTGATAGACGACGTTGCCCAGGCCTGCGACGCGCTGCGCGAGCGGCGTGCGGCGGTCCATGTCGAAGAAGAAGCGCGCGTCGGCCAGCCGTGGGCGCACCACGCGCTCGTTGCCGGAGACGATCGAGCGCGCGTCGTCGACCTCCATGTTCGAGACGATCAGGAACTTCGGCAGCAGCCGGCCCGAGCGATCGAACAGCGGGAAATACTTCTGGTTCGTGCGCATGGTGAGGATCAGGCACTCCTGCGGCACCTGCAGGAACGCGCGCTCGAACTCGCCGACGTAGACGGCCGGCCACTCGACCAGCGCGGTGACCTCGTCGAGCAGCGTCGCCACCTGCGTCTCGTCGCCGAGCGACGCGTCGTGCCGGGCGGCGCGCTCGCGCAGCATGGCTTCGATGCGCGCGCGGCGCGCTTCGAACGAGGCGACGACGCGGCCGGCCGTGGCGAGCCGCTCCTCGTAGCGCAGCGCATCGTCGATCTCGATGTCGCCTGCGGACTGGAAGCGGTGCCCGCGCGTGACCCGCCCCGCGGCCAGGCCGAGCACCGAGGCTTCGAGCACCTGCGCGCCGTGCAGCACGACGAGTCCGTGCGCGGGCCGGACGAACGAGACGTTCGTGCGACCGTCGGCGAGCTGGTACTGCATCGTCTTCGGAATCGGCAACGCGGCGATGGCCTCCGCCAGCACCGGCGAGATCGCGTGCGCGAGCGACTCGCCGGCGGCGACGCTGCGATAGCGGAACACTTCCTGCTTTCCGTCGCTCGCGCGCTCGAGCGCATCGAGCGGCGCGCCGAGCTTCTGCGCCCATTTCAGCAGCGCCTGCGTCGGCTCGCCGGTCGCGTCGAGGCCGATCTTCACCGACGGACCCTTGGTCTCGACGAGCCGATCGTTCGCCTTCGTCGCGACGGCGTCGATGCGCGCGGCGAGCCGGCGCGGCGTGGCGAAGCGCTCGACGCGCGCATCGGCTTCGATCAGTCCGCGCGCGCGCAGCGCCTTCGCGAGTCCGTCGGCGAATGCGGCGCCGAGGCGCTCGAGCGCCTTCGGCGGCAGCTCCTCGGTGCGCAACTCGACGAGCAGCGCAGCGCGGGTCGCGGAGGAGGGCGAGGCGCCTCGAGCGCCGGGCGAAGGCTGCGTGCGCGGATCAGGCGGCATCGCGCACCGTTTCGAGCATCGGGAAGCCCAGCCGTTCGCGCGACTCGTAATACGCCTGCGCGACCGCGCGCGCGAGCTTGCGCACTCGCCCGATGTAGGCGGCGCGCTCGGTGACCGAGATCGCGCCGCGCGCGTCGAGCAGGTTGAAGGTGTGCGAGCAGTCGAGCACGCGCTCGTAGGCGGGCAGCGCGAGCCCGGCCTCGATCAGGCGCAGGGCGGCGCGCTCGTGGTCGTCGAAATGCCGGAACAGCACGGCCACGTCGGCGTGTTCGAAGTTGTACGCCGACTGCTCGACCTCGTTCTGGTGGAAGACGTCGCGATAGGTGATGCCGTCGGTCCACTGCAGGTCGTACACGCTCTCGACGCCCTGCAGGTACATCGCGATGCGTTCGAGGCCGTAGGTGATCTCGCCGGTGATCGGCTGGCACTTCAGCGAGCCGACCTCCTGGAAATAGGTGAACTGCGTCACCTCCATGCCGTTGAGCCAGACCTCCCAGCCCAGGCCCCAGGCGCCGAGCGTCGGCGACTCCCAGTCGTCCTCGACGAAGCGGATGTCGTTGGTCGCGGTGTCGATGCCGATCGCCGACAGCGAGCCGAGATAGCGCTCGAGGATGTCGACCGGCGACGGCTTCAGGACGACCTGGTACTGGTAGTAGTGCTGCAGGCGGTTCGGGTTCTCTCCGTAGCGGCCGTCCTTCGGGCGGCGCGACGGCTGCACGTAGGCCGCGCGCCACGGTTCGGGCCCGATCGCGCGCAGGAAAGTGGCGGTGTGGAAAGTGCCTGCGCCGACCTCCATGTCGTAGGGCTGCAGCAGCGCGCAACCCTGGCGGTCCCAGTATTGCTGCAGTTGGAGGATCAGTTGCTGGAAGCTGAGCATGGCGCCGTCGCGGCGTCGAAAAGCGGCCATTCTAGCGGCTACTATCGTCTCGACGCCCGGTGGTGCGCGTGCCGAAGCGCGCGGACGCAACGGCGGCGGCAACGGCGGCAGCGGCGACCAGCCCCAGCGACAGCGCGAAGACCGGCGCATTGCCGAAGCGCGCATAGGGCGTCGTGCCGTCGGTCCCCTGCACCTGCACGTCGAGCGCGCCGGCCGTATAGGGCTCGAGTTGCGCGAGCACGCGGCCGTGCGCGTCGATTGCCGCGGTGACGCCGGTGTTCGTCGCGCGCAGCATCGGCCGGGCGAGCTCGAGCGCGCGCATGCGCGCGATCTGCAGGTGCTGCGGCAGCGCGTGCGAATCGCCGAACCACGCGATGTTGCTCACGTTCACGAGAATCGTCGCGCCGCCGCGCACCTGCGCCGCGATCTCTTCGCCGAAGAGGTCCTCGTAGCAGATGTCGAAGGCGATCCGCTGCCCGGCGAGCGGCAGCGGAGCCTGATCCCGCGAGCCGCGCGCGAAATCGCCCAGCGGGATGCGCATCAGATCGACGAACCAGCCGAAGCCGAAAGGAACGAATTCGCCGAAGGGCACCAGGTGGCGCTTGTCGTAGCGCCAGACGATGGCGCCGGTCGCGTCGACGACGCCGACGCTGTTCGTCAGCGAGCGCCCGACGTCGAAAGCCGAAGCGTTCGCCGCCGGCCGATCCTCGTAGAGCGGCATGCCTATCGCCACTGCCGCGCCGGTATGCCGCAGGCGATCGACGATTTCCTCGCGCACGTCGAGCGGCGTGCGCGACCACGGAAGCGTCCACGCCGTCTCGGGCAGCACGGTGAGCGGCGCATCTCCTCTCCGCAATTCGTTCGCATACCAGTGCATCGCGTCGAGGCTGCGCTGCGCGTCGAACTTCATGTCCTGGGCGACGTTTCCCTGCAGCAGCCGCACGTGCACCGGCGCACCATGCGGCGACACCCGATCGATCGCCGCCAGCCCGAGGCCCGCCGCCACGGGCAGCGCGACCATGGCGGCTCCGATCGCCCGCGCGGAGCGCGAGCCGCGGCCCGGATCGCCGCCCACCGCCAGCGCGAGCCCGAAGGCGACCAGCGCCGCGAGCAGGCACACGCCGTAGACGCCGAGCAGCGGCGCGAACGAGGCGAGCGGGCCGTCGAGCTGCGCGTATCCGATCGCCAGCCACGGAAAGCCGGTGAAGAGCCAGCCGCGCAGGAGTTCCGCGAGCGCCCAGGCGCCGGCGAAGAGCGCTCCCAGAGCCGTCGCCCGCAACGTCGGGGCGACGGCGCGCGCACGTAGCGCCGTGTCGACGCGCGCGAAGGCCGCGCAGACCGCCGCCCCGAAGGAAGCCAGATACGCGGCGAACAGCAGCAGCGCCAGCGCGGCGAGCGCGGCGGGCATGCCGCCGTAGCGGTGCATGCTGACGTAGAGCCACGAGACGCCGGCGACGAAGCAGCCGAGACCGAAGGCGAAGCCGAGCACGAAGGCCCGCTGTGGCAGGCGCAGCACGAGCGCGACGAGCGCGGCCAGCGCGAGGACCTGCAGCCACCACGCCTGCACGGGCCAGAAGCTCGCTGCCTGCGCGAGCCCGGCGACCAGCGACAGGATCGGCGCGGCGCCGCGTCCGCGCACCGGGGAGTTCAACCGCCGTGTGCGGCGGCGCTGCCGGCGTGCGAGGCGCGCCGCGGGCCGGCAGCCGGCCTTTGCGCGAACCGGGGGTCGAAAGTGGCGACGCCATCGGCGCTGTCGACCTGCGGCGGCGGATCGACGAGGAGCGGAACCGACGGCGCGCGTTGCGCCTCCTGCGCAGGCGTCGTCGCACCCGGCGCGGCTGCTCCGCCGACGGCTGCGCGCAGTTTTTCGGTGCGCAGCAGCAGCGCCTGCGTCGCATCCGCGCGCAGCACCTCGAAGCGCACGCCGTCGATCTCGACGCGTTCGCCGCGTCGCGGAGGATGGCCGAGGCAGTCGCCGACCAGCGCGCCGATCGTCTCGAAGGGCGCCGACGGAAGCGAGGTGCCCATCGCCTCGTTGAACGCGTCGATGCGCGCGCCTGCCCGCACCCGATGGCGCACTGCGGCGCCCGGCGCCGATTCGACGCGAACGATGTCGGCCTCCTCGGCGTCGCTGTCGAGCGCTTCGTCGATGTCGCCGACGATCTGCTCGATGACGTCCTCGAGCGTGACCAGACCCGCGGTGCCGCCGTATTCGTCGACGACGATCGCCACGTGCGCGCGCTGCGAGCGCAGGTCGCGCAGCAGCTGGTTCAGCCGCTGCGACTCGGGAACGAACAGTGCGGGGCGCAGCAACGCGTGCACGTCGACCGGCTCGGTGGTGAACAGGCGCAGCAGCGACTTCGCATGCACGATTCCGACGACGTTGTCGCGATCGCCTTCGACGACGGGAAAGCGCGAGTGACCGGTTGCGACGACTTTCGACAGGAGGGCAGCGGGCGGCTGGGAGATGTCGATGACGTCCATCTCGGCACGCGGAACCATCACGTCGCGTGCGGTCAGCTCCGAGATCTGCAGCACGCCTTCGATCATCGACATCGCTTCGGCGTCGAGCAGCTCGCGTTCGTGCGCCTGCCTGAGCAGATCGAGCAGCTGTTCCCGATCTTCGGGAACCCGCAGCAGCAGGGCCGCGAGTCGTTCCAGCAGGGGTTTTCTGTGATCGGCGCCTGATGGGCCGTCGGACATGTGGGTGAAGACGAAGTGGGGTTCCTTGCAGGATACCCGATCGTCTTTCGCGCGGGCAACCTCGTTGGCAACCTCCTGAGCAGCCTCAGGAGTAACCTGAGCCCCAGGGATCGGGAAGCCGGAAGCGCGCGAGCAGCTCGCTCTCGCGCCGCTGCATCCGTTGCGCGCCTCGTTCGCTGTCGTGCTCGTAGCCGCTCGCGTGCAGCACGCCGTGCGCGACGAGATGCGCGAGGTGCGCCGACTCCGGCTTGCGCTGCTCGCGCGCTTCGCGCGCGACCACCGGCAGGCAGACGACGATGTCGGCATGCACGGCGTCGGGCTCGTCGTAGGCGAAGGTGAGCACGTTGGTCGCGTAGTCGCGGCCGCGGTAGGCCGAGTTCAGCGCGCGCCCCTCGCGTTCGCCGACGAAGCGCAGCACGATCTGCGCATCCGACTCGATCGCGGCGGCGACCCAGCGTCGCAGCTGCGCGCGCGACGCGGGCAGGGCGTTCACCCCGTCGCCCAGCTGGATCGACAGCGACAGCTTCGGGCGCTCGGCCGGCTCAGCCGCCATCGCCGGCGGCTTCGTAGGCATCGACGATGCGTGCGACGAGCGGATGGCGCACGACGTCGGCGCTGTCGAAGTCGGTGAACGCGAGCCCGCGCACGCGAGCGAGGATGCGCCGCGCTTCGATCAGCCCGGAGGCCTGTCCTTTCGGCAGGTCGATCTGCGTCGTGTCGCCGGTGACGACGGCGCGCGAGCCGAAGCCGATGCGCGTGAGAAACATCTTCATCTGCTCGGGCGTGGTGTTCTGCGCCTCGTCGAGAATGATGAACGAGTGGTTCAGCGTGCGTCCGCGCATGTACGCGAGCGGCGCGATCTCGATCGCCTGCTTCTCGAACATCCGGTTGGTGCGCTCGAAGCCGAGCAGGTCGTACAGCGCGTCGTACAGCGGACGAAGATAGGGATCGACCTTCTGCGCGAGATCGCCGGGCAGGAAGCCGAGCCGTTCGCCGGCCTCCACCGCCGGGCGCGTGAGCACGATGCGCTTGATCGCGTCGCGCTCGAGCGCGTCGACCGCGCAGGCCACCGCGAGATAGGTCTTGCCGGTGCCGGCGGGCCCCAGCCCGAACGTGATGTCGTGCGACAGGATGTTGCGCAGGTACTCGCGCTGGCGCGGCGTGCGCCCCTGCAGGTCGCTGCGCCGCGTATGCAGCACCGGAGCGGGCGGCTCGTCGTCGGAAGCCTGCGCGGCGGGGCCGCCGTCGGGCGCGGCCTTCAGCTCGACCAGGCCGAGTTGCACGTCGTCGAGCGACAGCGGCTCGTCGGCGCGCGCGTGGAAGTGCTTCAGCGCGCGTTCGGCGCGTCGCGCCGCTGCCGGCGGACCTTCGATGCCGAAGGTGTCGGCGCGGCGCGAGATGCGTACGTCGAAGGCTTCCTCGATCTGCCGCAGGTTGCGATCGACGGGGCCGCACAGGTTCGCCAGACGCCGGTTGTCGGCGATTTCGGGCGTGTATTCGATCGTGCGTGTCTTCGGTGCGGCTTTCGACGACGGCAAGTGGCTCACGCGGAGGTTTTTGTACTGCTAAGGGGTCTTCTTGCCGAAGACCCCGACCCCCGAGATTGTAGAACTACCGCCGGAGCCCGAGATCCGATAGGTGATGCCGACGCGGGCGGCGTCGGGGCCGAAAAGGCCGCCGTCGACCTGCACTCGGCAGCCGGCGGCGCAATCGAGCGGTGCACGCGAGCCACCGGTCGCGGCAAGCTCTCCGCGAAATGCGTGGCTGGCGTCCACGGTGGCGAGCGGACTGCGCGTCGGGTCTTCGATGCCGCCGGGCGTCGCGAAGCGGTAGGCCGCGTCCGGGAAGGCGACGTTCGCGTCGATACCCACGCGGGCTCCCGACGGCGAGAACGCGACCGCCACGCGCCCGTCGAAGAGCCCGGTGGAGCCGCCCCCGGAGAGCGTCGCCCGCGTCGACCCGACCAGCTCGTAGCCGAACACGCCGCTCGTCGGAATCGTCGTCGACGGCACGCCGACGAGGTAGTGCAGGCCGCGGTTGTTGTCGAGCGACAGCGGGATGACCGCCAGCACGTGCGCATCTCCGCCGGTCCATCGCCCCCAGCTCGTCCATGCGTCGTGGCCGGCTTCCTCGATCCTCGCATTGCCCTGCGAGACGCGGCACAGCCAGCCGATGTCGCACAACTTCCCGAGGCCCTCGATCGGCATCCGGAACGTGTTCAGCCGCATTTCGGTGTCGAGATCGAGCGAACCCTCGCGCACGCGCCCCTGGCTGGCGTCGAGAACAGTCCACGGGTGGAGCACGCGCAGCGACGGACCGCTTCCGGGCGCCGCCTGCGGGTCGATCGGATGCGTCCCGGCGCCGAGAGTCGGCGACGGAGCCGTCGGCGGATCCGGGTCGGGAAGGACCGGGCCGCCTGGGTCGGGCGGGTTACCGGTGCCGCCGGTGTTGTCCGAACCGCTGCCGCCGCTCGACCCGCCACCGTCGGAACCGCTGCTCGTGCCGCCGCCCTCCGAAGCGCCTGGCTGTACGCCCGGCGCCAGCAGATCGACGACAGGCAGCAGCGCGCCGCCCGGGCTGCGTCGTTCGTTCGGCGACACCCAGGCGGCGGGCAGGCCGGCTTCGGTCGTCACGAAGCGCGGCCAGGTGTCCGTCGACGACGGCTCTGCGCTGGAGCCGGCGGCACCTGTCGGTTCGGCGCCGTTCGCGCTCCCGCTGCCGGGCGCGCGCTGATCCTGTCCGCCCCCGGTCGTGGCCCCGTCGTCCCCGGTCGTCGCGTCGATGTTCCCGGTCTTCGCGTCGATGTTCCCGGTCTTCGCGGCGCCGCGCCGGGACGGGGTCGTTGCCGATTGCGACGTCGTCGAGTCGCGCGGTGCGGCTTTCGTTGCCGGCGCCGCGGCGCCGGCTGCAGGATCGAAGGCGTCCGCACCGATGGCATCCGTCGCGTTGCCGGCGCCGGCCGCGGGCGTCGCAGCCCGCCCTGCGCCGCCCGATGCCGGTGCGGATTCTGCGCCCCCGCGGATCGCGGTCCTGCTGCCCGAGGTGTCGCCCGTCGCGCCACCTGCGGTGCTTCCCGTCGGGCTGCCCGCCGTGCCGCCCGCCGGGCGCTCGCGCGGCTGCGTACTGCTGATCGGCGGCAGCACCGGGCCGCGCTCGGCCGGCTGCGGCGGCGCATCGGCGCTCTCCGCGGCTGCCGCCTGCCCGGTGCCGACCTCGATTTCTCCGCCGTTCGTCAGCAGCACGATGCGTCCCTGCGTGACGGCCACGCGCAGTCCGGCGCGGGGTCCCGGCGCGCAGCGCGGATCGCAGACGGTCTGCTCCGCCACGTATTCGGTGCCGCGCACGCCCACCGTCGCGGTCGGCGTCTTCATCCGGTATTCGTCGTGGTTCGCCTTGCCGATCGCGCCGGTGAGGGTGCGCAGCGCCCCGCGCATCAGGAAAAAGAACGCGCGCCGCTCGTTCTGCTCGAAGCGGTACTCGTCGATGCGGAAGTCGGTGCCGGGTTGCAGCGACACGATCGAGCCGTCGCTGAAACGGATCTGCGTGCGTCCGTCGCTGCCGGTGCGGATCAGGTCGCCGCTGCGGATCTCGGCGCCGGCCGTGAGCGCCGTGACCGAAATGGCGCCGGGCGCCACGCGTTCGATCATCACCCGCCCGGCAACGACCAGCGCGCGGCCGTCCGCGGCCGCGGCCGGGTCGATCGCGGCGAACAGGCCGAGGGCGAACAGGAGCGCGCGAATCATCGTCATGGGAAGCGATAGCGAAGAACGACGCCGGCCTGGGTGCGCCGGAAGTCGTTCGGAGCCACGTTCGACCGGTTGCGGGTCCAGCTGAACGTCGGCGCGACGATCCATTTGCGCGACAGCGCGCGCTCCGCCCCGAAGGACAGATCGGTCTGGCGGTCGTCGCGAACCACGCCGAAGAAGGGCTCGGGCCCATCGAACTCGCGCGTCTCGTAGGCCAGCGACGCGAAGCCGCGCCACGACCCGCC
>ERZ778017.1916-NODE-1916-length-18553-cov-5.427668_pt1 | contig 18553 bp, 15 predicted proteins | sample MGYA00375747_ERZ778017 | MGnify/ENA primary metagenome ERZ778017 (study PRJEB29350, sample SAMN05509838) | bioreactor metagenome | biome: bioreactor; material: wastewater | place: South Africa: University of Cape Town | collected 2014-03-17 ...
ATACGAGATATTGGCGTGACTGGAGTTCAGACGTGTGCTCTTCCGATCTACAGCAGCGGCAGGAGCGGCAACGGATCGGTGCCGACCGCGCCCGCCAGCCCGGCGAGGACGTCGTCGTTCCACGGCAGGGGCACGCTCTTGCCCAGCTGCGAGCCGAAGTCGAACGTGTCGGGGTCGTTGTAGATGCCCGGCTCGTCGCTGAAGAACCCGGCGATGGTCGAGCCGAACTCGGCTGCGTATCGCGCGTGGATGCGCTCGTGCACGTTGTCGATGAGCAGCTGCGTGGAGGCGGCGTTGAGGTAGTCGATGTGCTGGGCATGCCGCTGGCTGCCGCCATCGGCGACGGCGGTCAGGAAGAAGACGCGCCACCAGCCGTCCGGGATGTCCCAGTGCAGGATGCCGTCGGTGATCCGGTCGGTGAGCTCGACGGGGTCGCCGGTCAGCTCGTGCCCGTCCTCTGCTCGCCGGTAGGCCACCACGCGCAGCAGGGTCCCGGGGTCCAGCGCCGCCGATGGGCCCCAGAACTGACGGCGTTCGACGATGAGCGACGCGCCGGCGGCGGGGCCCACGACGTCGGTATGGCGCTCGGTGAGAAAGCGGCGGCGCAGCTCGGGGGCAGCATCCTGCACCGCACCACCGGCGTGCCCCGTGGGAAAGGAGTCGTCGTCGAAGAACCACACCCTCATGCCCCGCCGGCGCGCGATCTTCAGCACGGCGTCGACATCATGCCACCAGCCGTCGCCGAGGAAGTCCGGGTGCGGACGCGCCTCGAGGATCACCGCACGGATGCCGGCGTCACCGATGCGCTCCATCTCCTCGCGTACAGTCGCCGTTCCGGTGCCCTTCTGCCAGAACAGGGGCATGATCGCGCCCGGCACCGTGCCGGCGACGGCGTCCTGCAGGCGTTGCAGCGTCATGCGGCATCCTCCCTCTGCGTGAGCTCGAAGCGTGCGTGCACCCGGGAGACGCCGTCGTCGATCCAGACCGTGAAGGCCCCTGGTTCGAGCAGCTGCGTGCCGTCGTCGGTCCAGAACCGCAGGTCGTCGGCTCCCAGCGTGAACGCGAGGGTGGTGGCGTCACCGGGTTCGAGGGTCACGCGCGTGAAGCCGCGCAGACGTCTCACCGGCTGCGTCACCGACGCGATCTCGTCGCGCACGTACAGCTGGACGACGTCGTCGCCGACGCGGGTGCCGGTGTTCTGCACACGCACGCGCACATCGATCGTCGCGCCGGCTTCGAGGTCGGCGAGCGCGACGACGCGGCCGAACGCGACGTCGCCCAGCGCGAACGTCGTATAGCCGAACCCCGCGCCGAAGTCGAAGCGGGGGCCGAGCGGAAGGTCGAGGTACTTCGACGTGTAGTAGTCGTCGGTGTTGTCCGGGCCGGCCAGCCCCGGGTGGGCCTCGCCCTGGATCCGTCCGCCCGTGCGCGGCGGCCGGCCGGTGCTCTCGTGGTCGTAGTGGATCGGCACCTGGCCGACCGCGCGTGGGAACGTCATCGGCAGCCGGCCGCCAGGGTTCGTCCGCCCGACGAGGACCTCGGCGATGGCTGCGGGACCCTCGACGCCGAGATGCCAGGCCACGAGCACCGCGTCGACCTCATCCACCCAGTCCTCGACGACGAGGGGGCGGCCGGTCGCGAGCACGATCACGACCGGCGTGCCGGTGGCCGCGACCGCACGGATGAGCCGCACCTGGGGGGCGGGCAGTGCGATGTCGGCGCGCGAGCTCGCCTCGCCCGACAGCGCGCTGGGCTCGCCGACCGCGAGCACCACGACGTCGGCGCGGGCGGCGCGACCGACCACGTCGGCGAGATGCTCCTCGGACACCGCGAAGACGTCCGCACCGTCGGCGACCTCGAGCGCGGCATCCGTCATCGCCTCGGCCAGGGCGTCGGCGAGCGTCTGCGAGACCGGTGATGCGAAGCTCTGCACCCACGCGCCGAGATGGTCGGTGCTACGGGCGAAGGGCCCGGCCAGCAGCACCTGCGCGCCGCGTGCGAGAGGCAGGACCGCGCCCTCGTTGCGCAGCAGCACGAGACAGCGCGACGCGGCCGCTCGAGCGTGCGCGCGGGCGGGCGCAGTGGCCGAGCGCACCTCGCGGCGCTCGTCGGCGTACGGGTTCTCGAACAGCCCCAGCCGTTCCTTGAGCGTGAGCACGCGGCGCACCGCGTCGTCGACGCGTGCCGGGGAGAGCTCGCCGGGGGTCAGCACGGCGACGCCGTCGTCGTCGACGAGCAGCGATCCGCCCATCACGACGTCGACACCCGCCTCGATCGCACGGGCCACGGCGGTCTTCTCGTCCGGTACGATCCCGTGGTCGACGAGCTGTGCGACCCCGTCGGCGTCGCCGACGACGACACCGGCGAACCCCCACTCGTCCTTCAGCACGCCAGTCAGCAGTCCTGTGTTCGCATGCATCGGGATGCCGTTGAGGGCGTTGAACGACGCCATCACCGAGGCGGCGCCCGCCGCGACACCGGCCCGGAAGGTCTCGAGGTAGGTCTCGCGCAGCCGACGGTGCGACATGTCGGTCGTGTTGTAGTCGCGGCCGGCCTCGGCGGCGCCGTACGCCACGAAATGCTTCAGGCAGGAGGCGACGACGTCACGCCGGGAGAGGCGGTCACCCTGGTATCCGCGCACCTTCGCCTCGGCGAACCGGCTCGACAGGAACACGTCCTCGCCGAACCCCTCCACGACACGGCCCCAGCGCGGATCCCGGGTGACGTCGACCATCGGTGAGAACGTCCAGTTCACGCCGTTCGCCCGCGCCTCCGCCGCCGACACGCGGGCATCGGCGGCCGCCACCGCCGGGTCGAAGCTTGCCGCCTGAGCGAGCGGGGTCGGGAAGATCGTGAACTGACCGTGTACGACGTCCAGTGCGACCAGCAGCGGGATGCCGAGCTCGGACTCCTCGACGGCGACGCGTTGCAGCGCGTTGACCGCGGCCACGCTCGGTGGCCAGAACTGTGCGCCGATCCCGCGGCGGGCGAGGTCGTGCTGGATGGCGGTGTCCGCGCGCCACACGATCTGCAGCTGGAGGAGCTTCTGCTCCCACGTCATGCGCTCAAGGAGCGCGTCCACGCGCGCGCTCACGAGGACGTCCCGGCGTCCAGGGGACGGTAGCGGAACGACCGGAACGTGACGTGGCCGTCGCCGGCGCAGAAGATCGCCGGTCGCAGGCTCTTCAGGTCGTTCATCGTGGCGGAGTGGTAGCCCTGCGTGTCGTACCGCACCCCGTGCCGCACCCACGATGCTCCGGGCCGGCGGTACCAGCCGGTCACGATGTGATGGTCGTTGCGCAGGCGCAGCTGGAGCATCCGACCGGGCTCGACGCGCTCGAGCCAGTGCGAACGTGCGCCGCCGGCGTAGCTGATCATGGTCTGCCCGTCCCAGGCCATGCCGCAGAACAGCCGGCTGTTGAAGTAGAGGAGCAGGCCGCCCAGAGCCCCGGCGCGGGTCTCGACCTCGACCTCGACCTCGTAGGCGCGGTCCATCGACCAGGTCGTCAGCGGCGACGAGTCGGCGGGCGCGGTCCCCTTGGCCCGCAGTATCAGACCGTCTGCGCCGAAGCGTGCCCGGGACGTCTCGTCGGGCGACGGGTTGTCGAACACCCAGCGCTGGCCCCAGCGGGGCTCGGCGAAGTCGTCGTCGGGGGCCGGCACGGCCGTGGGCATCCCGTGCGCGGTCGGCATCGCCTGTGCGGCCCCGAGATCGGCGGCAGGCGCCGTCGGCCAGTCGTCGTCGGTCCACACGATGGGCTCGAGCAGCGCCTGGCGCCCGAGTGTCCGGTAGTCGTTCTCATACCCGTGCGACATCATCCACCACGAGCCGTCGGCGGCCTCCAGGATCGTGGCGTGGCCGCGCGACCACCACGCCTCCTCGGCCGATCGGGTGCGCGCGACGGGATTGTACGGCGAGTTCTCCCAGGGACCGAGCACGCTGCGCGACCGCGCCACGATCACCATGTGGCCGGTGGCAGGGCCGCCGGTGCCGCCGACCGCACTGACGAGATAGAGCCAGTCGCCGCGCCGGAAGAACTTCGGGCCCTCCAGCGCGTAGGCCTCGGTGACCCACTCGTCCGGGTAGCGCCATCCGTCGTACGCCTGCTCGAGTCCGGTGACCGCGCGCAGGCCGTCCGCGCTCAGCCGGCAGCGGCGGATGCCGTTGACGAACAGATACCGCTCGCCGTCCTCTCCGACGACATGGCCGGGATCGATCGCGCCGCTGATCCCGGTGAAGACCGGATCGGTCCACGGCCCCTCCGGGCTGTCGGCAGTGATCACCCAGATCTGCGGCTCGGTGATCGCATCGGACCACGGGCTCGGGATGAACGGGATGTAGATGTAGTAGCGGCCGTCGTGCTCGACGAAGTCGGGGGCGAACACGGTCGCCAGTGGATGGCGGAGCGCGCAGGTCACGAACGTCCAGTTGACGAGGTCGGGTGAACGCCAGATGGTGAGCCCCGGCGCGGCGTCGAACGACGAGTACGTCAGGTAGTACTGGTCGCCCACGCGCAGCACGCTGGGATCGGGCCGGTCGCCGGGCAGCACCGGGTTGCGGAAGCTGCCGTCGCCGGCGTCCGCCGGACGGCGGCTGGTCACCTCGGGCATCGTTCAGCCCTTGAGCCCGCCGGCGAAGCCCTGGATGAAGCGCTTCTGGGCGAACAGGTAGAAGGCGAGGATCGGGATCATCGACACCAGTACGATCGCGAAGATCTTGTTCCACTGCGAGACCAGCGACCCGATGAAGTAGTACATGGCCACCGGCAGGGTCTGGTTGGCCGAGCCGCCCAGGAAGATGAGGGCCGTGAAGAAGTCGTTCCACACGATGAGGCCGGTCAGGATCGCCACGGTCCCCGTCGCCGGCGCGATCAGCGGCAGCACGATGCGGAAGAAGATCTGCGTGCGGCTGGCCCCGTCGATCGTCGCGGCCTCTTCGTACTCGGTGCCCAGGCTCCGGAAGAAGCCGGCGTAGAGGAAGATCGCGAGAGGCAGCAGCATCCCGGTGTACAGCACGATCATGCCCCAGAGGGTGCCGGTCAGCCCGATCGCGCGGGCGCCGATGTATAGCGGGACGGTGCCCAGCTGCGAGGGCAGCACGATCGCGACGAGGAACAGGTAGTACACGACCTTGCTCCACCGGCGCGTGCTGCGGGCGATGACATAGCCGGTGAGCGAGCCCAGGAGCACCAGCCCGATGATCGCACCGACGGTCATGATCGCACTGTTGATCAGGCCCTGGACGATGTTGCTGTTGCCCTGCGCGGTGAACAGCTCGGTGAAGTTGCCCCAGGCCGGCGCGTCCGGCAGCGCGAGCGGCGAGGTCGTGAACAGCTCGTCGTTCGACTTGAACGCCGTGGCGACGAGGAAGTAGAAGGGGATGAGGAAGACCAGCGCGAGCACCCAGATGAGCACCTCGCGCAGGGCGGTGAGCTTCGTGTAGCGGAACATCGGTCAGTCCTCCTCGCGACCGCTGGAGACGCGCTGCTGGATCACCGCGAAGACCAGGATGATGACGGTCAGCACGAGCGCCAGCGCGGCGCCGTAGCCGAAGTTGCCGAGGGTGAACGCCTGCTTGTACACCTCGGTGGCAAGCGTGGCCGTCGCCCCTGCCGGCCCGGTTCCGGTCAGCGCCATGATCTGGTCGAACACGCGCAGCCCGTTGACCAGGCCCAGGGTGGTGGAGATCGCGACCGCCGGCCGGATCGCGGGGAGCGTGACGTGCCAGAAGCGCTGCCAGAGGCTCGCGCCGTCGATCGCCGCGGCCTCTTCGATCTCGACGGGGACGGCGGCAAGGCCGGCCATGTAGATCACCATCGAGAAGCCGGTCTGCTGCCAGACGATCACGATGAGGATCGTCCAGATCGCCCAGGTCGGATCGCCGGTCCATGCGCGCGCCACGGAGTCGAGGCCGATCGCGCGCAGCACCGTGTTCAACGGGCCGTTGTAGTCGAAGATGAACTTCCAGATGTAGGAGACCGCCAGGGGGCTGAGCACCACCGGCATGAAGAACAGCACGCGCAGCGCGTAGCGGGTCTTCAGCCCGCGGTTCAACCCCAGCGCGATGGCCAGGCCGAGCACGTTGGTCAGGATCACCGAGCCGAACGCGAGGAACAGCGTGTTGCCCAGCGCCAGCAGCTTGCTGGAGTCCTGGAAGATCCTGCGGAAGTTCTCGAAGCCGATCCAGTCGAAGGAGCCCAGCCCCGACCAGTTCGTGAACGCGAAGGCGCCGCCGAAGACGGTGGCGATGTAGTGGATCGCGATGACGAGCACGACGCCGGGCAGTGCCCACCACCAGTGGCCGAACTTCAGCAGGCCGGGTCGGCGCGGACGTGTGCCGCGCCGGGAGCCGCCCCGGCCGGGCACGATCACCCGCTCTGTCTCGGATTCGACCGTCGTCGTCATCGTCGTCCTCCCACGCCGTCGTGTGCACGCGGTCGCCCGGCACCGGGTGCCGGGCGACCGCTCGCGATCAGTTCGCCCAGGCGGCGTCCATGTCGGCGAGCACCTGGTCGATGGTCTTCTGACCGGTCAACAGGCCCAGCACACCGGCGCCCAGCGCGTCGTACACCGACGCGTTCGGCCACGACGAGTTGGGGATCGGCGTGTAGGCGCCGTCCTTCAGGACGCTCTCGACGGGGGCGTACACCGAGTCCTTGAAGTCGATGTCCTCGTAGCCGGACACCGGGATCGTGCCCTGGTCCTTCGCGAACGCCTTCGACTGCGCAGGGTCGGCCATCCAGTCCAGGAACTTCTGTGCGGCGACCTTGTTCTTCGAGCTCGCGGCGATCGAGTACGCGTAGGTCGAGCTGGCGATCCCGTAGGCCTTGTCGCTGGAGGTCGCCGCGGGGAACGCGTACACCGCGAACTTGGCGTGACCCTGCGCCGCCGTGTTGATCTCGGTGGCCGCGCCGCTGGGTCCGAACATGCCCAGGGCCGCGCCCTGCGTGAGCCCGTTGGTGATCGCGTCGAAGCCGGCGCCTTCGGCACCCTTCTGGAAGCAGCCCGCCTTGTTCATGTCGACGATCGCCTGCAGGGTGTCCTTCCAGCCCTGCGAGTCGGCGAAGGTGACCTTGCCGGCCAGGCGCTCCTGATCCCACTGGGGGTCCTGCGCGTACACCCGCGTCGCCGCGATGGTCTGCGCCATGATGCCGGTGTTCGCTCCCACCGACCCGGCGATGACGAACAGCGACTTCTTGTCGGCGGCCATCTTCTTGCACGTGTCCAGAACGCCCTGGAAGTCGGACGGGTAGGCGACGCCGGGCAGATCGTTGTAGATGTTGCCCACGAACGCGATGTCCAGCGCCTGACCGTAGGTCTTGCCATCGACGATGAACTGCGCGTCCGCACCGGCCGGGATGACCTTCTTGGCGGTGTCGTCCAGCGGCGCCAGCAGGCCCGCCTTGGCGAGGGTGACGAGGCTGTAGGCCTGGCCGACACCGGGAGCCGCGACGAAGACGTCAGAGGCGTTGCCGGCCTGCAGCTGGGTGCGGATGGTCTGTGCGTAGGTCTCGCCGGGCAGCTTGTTGAGCGTGATCTTCACGCCCGGGTTCTCTGTCATGTACTGGTTGGCGAGCTTCTCGTAGCCGGTCTCGACCTCGTTCGAGACGCCGAACGCGAGCGAGAACTGCTTCGTGTCGGTGGTGGTGTTCCCTCCGTCTCCACTCGTTCCCGAGCATCCGGCGAGGATGAGGGCTCCCGCGACCGCGGTGGCGAAGACGCCGGCGCGGACCGCACGAGAGCGACGTTGCTGTGTCATGTCGGGCCTTTCTGACTTCGTTGTCGGCGGCTCGCTCTTCGAGGCACCGGGCTGGTGAGATCAGTATGCGACACATGCGCCAGAAACGCACATAACTTCTCTCAATATCGGACATAAGCGAAGGGGGTCCCGCCCTCAGGGCGTCGAGGTCAGCGGGCACCGAGTTCTGCGAGCACCGCGGGGACCGCCCGTACCGCCAGCGCGACGCTGGTCAGTGTCGGGTTGCTGACCGTCGCGGTGGGGATCAGCCCGTTGCCGCCGAGGAAGAGATTGCGCAGGCCCCACACGCGCGAGCGGTCGTCGACCACCGACGCCGCGCCGCCGTCATCGCCCATCCGCACGGTGCCCTTGTAATGCAGCGACGTGCCGGCGGGCATGAGCCGTGGCTCACCGCCGGGGACGAACCGCCCGATGCGCTCGGCCACCGCTCGCAGATCGGCCGAGGCCGCCTCGACCTCCGCGAGCTCGCGCTCGGTGATCTCGTACTCGATCGAGAACTGCGGCATCCCCCAGCCATCCGTCGCATCGTCGGAGAAGACCAGCCGATCCTGCGCACGCGGGAACTTGCGCACGCCGTTGCCCATCGCCACGAAGCGGGCGGCGCCGACGCGCACCGACGCCTCGTCCACGGGGAACGGCGCGTCGGCCATGTGCATGACCTGGGTGCGATACGGATGGATGCCGGCGACATACGGGATGCCGAAGGTCGAGGCGGTCGGATCCTTCACGAGCTCGGCGACCGGAGTGTCCACGCCGGCGCGCTCCTGCACCTCGTCGCGCAGGGCGACGACGCTGTACACGAGCACGTGTTCGGTGAGGTGGCGGCCCAGGGCCTCCGGCCGGATGCCGGATGCCCACAACAGCTGCGGGGTCTGGAACGCACCCGCGGCCACGACCACGACCGTCGCCGAGATCGACCGGCGCGCGCCGGTCGGCAGGTGCTCGGCCTCGACGGCAACGACCCGGTCGCCGTCCACGACGAGCCGGCGCGCGATGGTGTCGGCGTGCAGCTCGACCTGCCGTCCCGCCAGGATCGTGTCGGCCCCGCCCCAGCGGACCGAGCCGTCGGGCTGCGGCATCGCCGACATCGGCAGTCCGTCCGGCAGCCGGTCCGGCGGCAGGACGCCGGCGAACTGCTCGCGCAGCATGTCCTTGATCGCACGACCGTACGGGTTCTCCGGAAGCGTGGTCACGTGCATCAGCCGTTCGGCCTCATCCAGGTGCGCGTCCAGCTCGGCGGAGGGGATGAAGGGGATGCGCTCGTCGTCGTTGGGGCGCGGCGTCGCGCAGGTCCAGTGCACGCCCATGCCGCCGACGCAGCTGGACATGGCCGCGGCCGGCATCCCGCTCTGCTGGCCGGGCGCGGCCAGATACGTGCCGCCGGGAGAGATGATCGTGCCCTCCACGTGCAGGGGGCGCTCGCCGTCCGCGGGCGACGAACCCCGCGGGCCTTGCGAGCGCTCGCGTGCCGCGTCGCGCTCGGCGACGGGGAGGTTGCGCACGTTGGTGCCCGGCGGTGTGGACACCTGCGGGCCGAGCTCGAGCATCGTGATGCGGGTGCCCGGCCGCGCATCGGCGACCAGCCGGGCGAACGCGCAGCCCACCGGTCCGCTGCCCACGATGACGACATCGGTGTCGGTCATCGTCCACTCCCTCCGCTCAGGATCCGCCGCTCGAGCAGCAGGTGGCGGCGCAGCTGCTCGAGCGCGTCGCCGTTGTGGAACGCGTGCCCCTCGTACTCGCTCATCAGAACGCCACGGAACCCGGAGGCGACGATCGCGCCGAGCAGCTTCTCGAGCGGGATCGTGGGGTCTTCCAGCTGCGCGTCGACATGGTAGAACTTCGAGTGGAAGTACTGCGTCCACGGCAGCAGCGTCGCGAAGCCGTCCAGGTCTGCCGGCCCGAACGACAGAAAGCCGAAGAAGTCGGAGATCGCCATCCGCTCGGCCTGTCCGCCGCCCTGTTCCCGCACGCGGGCGAACACCTCGTCCTCGGTCATCCCGGAGTGCCGGTTCTCGATGACGAACTCGAGCAGGCGCCGATCGGCGCCGGCGGCCAGGTAGCGTGCCAGGGCGGGCTCGGCGGGTCGCTCGATGAAGCATCCGAAGTCGGGCACGAAGCCGAGTCGTCGGCTGCCGATGCGCTCGAACTCCGCGAGCATCTGCTGGACGTCGGGATCGCTCGGCTTCGACGGCGCATGCACCTCGATGCCGACGTTGACGTCGTACTGCTCGGCGAGCATCGCGGCCAGCGGAAGCAGATGCAGCGGCACGGCGCCCGCCCGCAGGTGGTGGCATCCCAGCTCCACGGCGGTCATGAGGTCGGCGGTCAGATCGAGGATGTAGTCCTCGTCGACCGGCTCGTGCCCCGTGATGCGCCCCACATCGGCGTAGCCGCCGTAGCTGAACGGAACGAGGCCGCGGCGATCTGCGGCGGCGCGCACGCGGTCGATCTCCTGGACGGACGGACGCGGATACCTGTCGAAGAAGACCGCGCCGACCAGCTCGAAGCGCTGCACGCCGAGCTCGTGCACGTCGTCGAGGCAGTCCTCGATCGTGTAGTCGGGATCCTCCACCCACCGCTGGTCGAAGCCGTACAGCGAGACGCCCTGCTCGATGCCGCCGATGTTCATTCCGCCTCCTGCAGGGTGAGCGTGCGCGACGCCGAGCCGTCGATCATCCCCCAGGCACCGGGCCCGAGGCGCATATACGGTGATCTCAGCACCAGCGTCACGCCGACCTCGTGGTCGCCCGAGGCGAGCCCGCCCTGGTAGACACGCACCCGCAGCGGCTTCTTGACCGACCAGAACTCGGTGAAGGCCTGCGCCAGGGCGCTGAGGGGAAGCAGCGTCCGGTCGTGCTCGAACAACAGCAGATGATCGGCGATGCGCTCGCCGTCGACGGTGAGCTCGAAACGCTCGATGGTCGACAGCGGCAGGCCGCGATAGTAGTTGAGCCCGATGTCGAGCGTGAAGCCGACCGGGCCCCGCGCGAGCACGACCGCTCGCAGGGCTCCGGGCCGCAGGACACTGTCGACATAGGGCAGCTTCAGATACGTCGTCGTCATGTGATCCGTCCTCGGTGACTGGTGTGCGGCTCATCCTGGCACACCTTTTGCGTGGTTTTGTCATTAGTCTGGCTGATTTCGACTATCACAATCGACGATGACCGAGCGAACTATAAAGGCATTACAGTTCTTGCATCGCACTCGAGGAGGAGAGCAATGCACACGCCCGAACAGCCGATCGTCGTCTTGGGCGGCGGACCCGCCGGCATGGCGACGGCCCTGAGCCTGATGACCGCCGGCCACTCGGCGGTCATCTACGAGCGCTACCCCCAGGCCCGCCCCGCCGGGAACATCCTGAACCTGTGGCCACCGCCCATCAAGGCCCTTGCGGCGATGGGCGTGGACACGCACGACCTCGGCGCACCATGCCATTCCACGTTCCGCAGCGCATCCGGCCACGTGCGTGCCGACATCCGGATCCCCAGCGAGGTCATCCGGCAGTACGGCGGCGGATTCATCGGGATGCTGCGCCCGGACCTGTACCGTCGCATGCTCGCCGCCCTTCCCGAGGGGATGCTGCGGGTGGACACCGAGGTGACCGGCATCGCCGACCGCGGCGACCACGTCGAGCTGACGCTGAAAGACGGATCGCGCACCACCACCCCGCTGCTCGTGGGGGCCGACGGCATCGACTCCATCGTCCGTGCCCGGCTGTGGGGCGCCTCTCCCAAGCGGGAGCACCGGCTGCACATCATCGGCGGATACACGTTCGCCGAGGTGCCCGGCACCGAGAAGGGCGAGGCGATCATCTCGCACAACCGCACGGTGCAGGGCTCCTACACCGCGATCCGCAGCGACGGCCGCGATGGCTACCAGTGGTGGACGCTCGAGGCCTGCGATCCGGATGCCGCGGCCCCCGCCGATCTGCGCGCGCACGCGCTGCGGCTGAGCCAGGGATTCGGCCCGCTGCCGGCGCTCATCGAGGCGACCCCCGACGCGCACGTGCAGCGCTGGGTGATCCGCGACCGGGTGCCGCTGAAGAGATGGTCGAAGGGCCGCATCACGCTGGCCGGCGATGCCGCGCATGCCACCTCGCCGTATGCGGCATACGGGGCGGGGATGTCGATCGGCGACGGGTACTTCCTCGGGCAGCTGCTTGCCGGGGTCGACCTCGCCGACACGGCCGCCGTGCGCGCGGTGCTGGACCGGTACGACGCGCTGCGCATCCCGCACACGACGGCGCAAGTGCAGCAGGCGTATATCCTCGGTCGCATGTTCCATCACGCCCCCGCACTCCTCCGGCCGCTGCGGGACGCCGTCCTGGATCACACGCCGATGCTGCAGAAGCAGGTGGGCGAGCGCAGCCCGCGAGAGATCGTGGAGCAGCTCGACGAGATGGGTGCCGGCATCCTGAGCCCCGCCCGATGAGCCGGGCCACGCCCGTGAGCCGCGCCGTGCGCGAACCGCTCCAGGAACGCAGCCGCGCGCGCTGGGAGCGGGTGATCGCCGCCGGTCGCGAGCTGCTCGAATCCGGCGGCTACGACGCGCTCACGATCAGTGAGGTGTGCCGTCGGGCCGGGGCGACTGCTCCGTCGATCTATGCCCGCGTCGACGGGCGGGCGGGGCTCTTCCGCGCCGTGTACGAAGACGGGATGCGGGCGGTCGTGGCCACCGAGGAGGAGCTGTTCTCCGCCGCCGACGGCACGATCGCCGGGGTGGTGACCGCGACGGCCGGCGTGTTCGACCGGCATGCGGCGTTGCTGCGCGCGGTCATCCGGCGAGCGGTCGAAGACCCCTGGCTGCTCGCACACGGCGCGGCGTCCTCGCGACGACTGCAGCAGCGCATCGCGGCGGCGCTGCCGGTGCACGATCGGGATGCCGCCGCCTCGGCCGCGCGGGTCGTGTACGAGGCGTGCGCCTTCCGCACGATGTACGGGCCACGGTTCTGGTCCGACGAGCCGGAGACGTTCGACGCGTTCTGCGTGCGCCTGTCGGGGCTCGCCTCGAGCGTGGGCAAGGACTGACGACGATCAGCTCGATCCTTCCTGCGGCAGTCGCAGCAGCCGCACGCGGATGGCGCCCACGGTGTCCAACGGCAGGAGGTTCAGCCGCTCGTCGCCGTTGAGCGCGCGCCCGGGCACCCACCGCCCCTCGGTGAACGTCCCCTCCACGACCGCGTCGACCTCGACGACGGCATCGTCGCGGAAGAAGTCGAGGGTGACGCCCTCGCCGACGACCAGGAGCTCGTCGTCTGACTCGGCCACGATCAGCGCGAGCGGGCGGGTGTCGTGCGCAGCCCCGATGCGCGCCCCGTCGGTCGTCTCGGCGGGCGGTTCCGGCGCGGGCGGAAGGGTGGCGACCCCGGCGTCCAGCAGCATCCGGCCGAACAGCTCCCGCGTCCCGCGCGCCACGATCCGCAACCCGCCGAGGGCGACCTCGGCGCGCTCGCTTCCCGGCTCCAGGACGATCCCCGCGATCCTGCCCTCCCGCTGCGCGGCCACGAGGGTCGTCTCCAGCTGTGCGAGCAGTCCCAGCAGCCGGGCGGTCTGGCCGCCGGCACGGGCGTCGTCGATGCCGAACGCCGACCATCCCAGCGCGCCGCGCGCGATCGACAGCACGGCATCCCCCGCGCGCAGCCGGCACTCCGGGACGAACAGCGCGTGGCCGCCGGACGCGTAGGTCTGAACGACCCCGGCCGCATCGTCGATGTAGATGTCCGGACTGAGCATCGCCAGGGTCGGCGCCGCGGCACGCCAGACGTCGAGCACCCGTGCACCGGGTCCGCCGCTGGGGTACTGACCGGGGTGTTCCTGCCCCGGCTGCGGGCCGAGCCAGGCGTTGACGTAGAGCGGGACCGGACATGTCGCCGCGCCGGCGGCGGCGAGCGTCTCGACGTAGGTCGCGAACGCCCACGCCATGAAGATCTCGTCGCACTCGTCGCCTTCGCCGAGCACCTCGGCCCAGGACCCGTCGGTGCGCGAGCCGGCGGTGCGCCACAGGCGGCCGGCGGCCGACTGCACCGCGGCATCCCTTGCGAATGCGATGAACTCCGCCGGGACCGGCGCGTTCCAGGCCGCCTCGGCGAGCTCGGATCGGTCGCGGCTGTCGGCCAGCAGCCCCACCTCGTTCTCGACCTGCACCAGCGCGAGGCGGTCACCCCGCGGATGCTGCGAGATGAACGCCATGAGCGCCGCGAAGGCGCGCGCATCGGCGTCGCGCAGCTCGCGCGAGAACACGCTCAGGACGGGCTTGTGCGTGGCACCGTCGTAGGTGAACGCGGGGCGGATGCCCGCGCGGACGCGGGCGCGCGGGAACCGCTGCGTGTCGGCGCGCACCCAGCGCGGAGCGTACGTCGATCCGGCGTTCTTGAACGCCCCGAACCACAGCAGCACGAGCCGGAGGCCGCAGGCATCGGCCTGCGCGAGCATCGCATCGACGAGTGAGAAGTCGAGCGCGCCCTCGGTCGGCTCGCAGAGGTCCCAGCACGCCGGGGCGATGACCGTGTTGCCGCCCAGGTCGCGCACGTGCCGGAACGACTGCGCGATGCCGTCGCGGCTGGATGCGGAGGAGTTGTGCACCTGCCCGCCGACCAGCAGCACGGGGGCATCCCGGTGCAGCAGCGTCCGGCCGGCGACACGCCAGTCGCTCATCGATGTCCTCCTTCGCTCGGGCGCGTGCAGGGGCGCGACCCGGCCGCCCGCATGCCACGCACTACTCGGCCCAGACCATCGACATCCCGCCGACGTCGGGGGGCTCGCCCCACGTCGGCGGCTGCGCGAGCCGTTCGAGCTGCCCGGCACGCGAGGTCACCACGAGGAGCCAGTCACATTCGGGCCCGGCGGTGGGCGCCGTGACGAGCGTCTGCCGGAGGAGGGGAACCTCGAACGGCTCGCCTGCGAGCTCGCCCGAACGCGGGTCGAACCACACGCCGCGATATGTCCGACCGCTCGCGAGCCGCTCCAGGCTCAGGGTCTCGCTGCCGCCGTCGGTGAGGTAGACGAGCAGGAACTCCCCGTCGCGGTCGACGGCCGCCTGACGATGCCGGTCGACACACTGCGGGCCGCACTGCGCCTCGTGCGCGAGTATCGACTGCGCCGGCACCCACCGGTGGAGGTCCATGGCCTCGGCGAGGCCACGCAGCACCGTCATCTGCCCGGCGCCCGGATGCGACAGCGCATCGAACCAGGTCGCGTCGAGAACCTCGTTGCGCTCCTTCTCGGAGATCATGCACCACACCGACGCGTGCCCGTAGGTGTGTCCGAAGGCGCCCGCCAGCAGGTTCCCGTACGCCCGCATCCGCACGATCCAGTCGCCGTGCAGTGGGAACGGCTCCGGCCAGTTCATGGGCATCCGCTCGTAGGCCGGCTCGGCATCCAGCACGGGCAGCACGCGTGCGCGCTCCACCTCCCGGCGCACCGCGGCGTAGCTGCGCGTGTGCCGGCCGTGCCCGGACTGCAGCGTGATGAAGCTGATCCAGGCCTCCTCGTCGCCCCAGTACGACATCGTGGAGAACTCCCCCGTCTCCATCTCGTAGCACGTGTGATACGTGATGAGCACGCGGTCCCACACCGAGGACGGGACATCCCACTGCGCGGTCTCGCCGGTCACGCCGTGGGCGATGCCCTCGGCGAGCCTGCGCCAGACATCGCGATAGTCGACGCCCCTGTGCAACGGCTGGCGATCGCCGCCGAGGCACCAGATGAGGTTCGTCCGATCCCGGTAGCGATCACCGATCCATCGGCCGAACCCGTAGGCGTTCTCGACGGTGACCGTTCGCGGGAACGTGCCCCCGCCCCAGCTGTCGCCGACGACCAGCTGCCCCCACACCGGAAGCAGCAGCACGTAGAAGCCGAGGCTCTCGGCGAGGTCGAGAAGGCGATCCAGATACCCGAAGTACGCCTCGTTCGGCCGATCGAGGTCGCCGTCGAGCAGGGCGGGATCGCCGGCGGGATCGCGCATCTCGACGTCGCGCTCAGGATCGAGCGCGACGATCTGCAATGCGGTGAAGCCCTGCTGCCGGCGCCGCTGCATGTAGTAACGGGCGTCGTCCCATTTGAGCCGCTGCGGGAGAGTCCACGCAGTATCGGCGAGATAGAGGAACGGGCGATCGGATGCCGTGACCAGGCGCCGTCCGTCGGCGGAGACCTTCAGCCGCTCCAGCCGAGCGGGCGGCCGCTCCCGCCGGGCCGGCGCACCGGTCATGCCCTGATCCAGTCGGCGATCGCCTCCACCGTGGGCAGCGCGGTCGGATCGGCGGGCTCGTTGATGTGCGCGTGATCGGCGCCGGGCTCCAGATGCAGCGTGACGTCGACACCGGCATCGGCCAGCAGCGCGGCGAACGCCTCACCCGACGGGCGCAGCCCGTCGAGCTCGCACACCACGATGAGGGTGCGCGGGAATCCTTCGCCCGAGCCCAACCCCGCGAACACGTGCGGGTCGGCCAGCGCCTCGGCGGAGCCCGCATAGTTCAGGGCCAGTTGCGTCGTGGGCGACGCCGGATCGGGCAGGTGGCCGGGCCTGCCTCCGTCGGGATGGGCGACGGGGTAGACCAGCACGAGACCCGCCGGCAGTGCTGCCCCCGCGTCGCGCAGTTGCGCGGTGACGCCGGAGGTCAGCGCGCCGCCGGCGCTGGCGCCGCCGAGCAGGAGGGCGTCGGCGTCCACGCCGACGAGGTCGCGCGCGTGCGCGCGTGCATACTCCCACGCGGCGATCACGTCGTCGGACGGAACCGGATGGTGCACGTCGCCGAGGCACTTCGTGTAGTCGACGGCGAGCACTGGGATGCCACGGCTCGCAAGCTCGAGGGCGACCCAGTGCGCCTCGGGCATGTCGAGATATCCGCCGATGAACGCGCCACCGTGCACCCAGACCAGCGCACGGCCCGACGCCACGGCGCTGTCGTCCCGGTACGCGCGTGCGGGCTGCGGTCCGTGCGCACTGGCGACGACGAGCTCGTGCGTGGTCACGTTCGCCAGTCGCGGGAAGCGGCGCTTCAGCGACGCCGTGTCGATGTCGGTGCGCGGATCGGCCGGCTCGCCGTGCTCGCGCAGCCAGCGCAGGGCATCGGGCAGCGGCATCCGCCTGATGTCGACGTCTGCTGATTCTTCCGTCATGTCGTGGCCTTCACTCGATCAGTCCGCCAGTGACCGCATCGTGGAGCGGATGAGGTCGTGCTGGCGGCGCACCAGCACGAGCGGGTCGACCTCGCCGAGCTCGGCGAACGCGTGTCCCTCCCACTCGCTGGACCAGTACCCGCGGTATCCGCCCTCGACGAACACGCGCACGAGCTCGGGATAGTCGATCGCCGGCTCCTGTCCGCTCTCGTCGATGTCGTAGAACTTCGCGTGCACGTGCAGGATCTGCGGCATGATGTCAGCCCATTCGCGCGGGTCGACGTGGCCATGCATGTTGAAGGCGAGGTGGGCGAACGAGCCGAGCCGCCCGGGGTCGAAATCGCGCCCGCGCAGGTACCCGATGAACTCCTCCTGCCGTTCGCGCATCGCGGCATCCGTCGCCCAGATGCGCTGCAGCCTGGCCAGGGCCTGGTCGTCGAGCCCCGCGCGCTGCACGGCGCGCAGCAGGGTCGGTGACATCGCGCGCATGGTCGCAGAGAAGTCGGCGACGAATCCGAGCAGGGGCGAGTCCAGCTCGGCGTAGGTCTCGCGCACGCGCAGGATCTCGGGCGCGTTCGGCCCCATCGGTGCATGGATCTCGTAGGCGAGCTTCAGGTCGAGCCCTTCCGCGATCGGCAGCAGCCGGCGCAGCAGGTCGGGCTTGGCGGACTGGATGCGCACCAGCGGGAAGCCGAGCCGCTTGGCCCCCTCGAACATGAGCTTCGAGAACTCGAACTCCTCGTCGGGCGTCATGTCGCGATCGCGCCGCCTGCCCATGTCAAGGTTCGCGCCGAACGAGCTGGCGTCAAACCCGTGGCGGTCGAACGCCGCGCGCCAGCTCCGTTCGAAGTCGTCGGACACGTGCGGGTACGTGGGCAGCATCTGGGAGGCCACGATCTCGATGCCCGGGCCGATGCCCAGCTGCGAGACCCGGTCGAGCAGGCCGTCGAAGTCGAACCAGCCGGCGCGGAACTCGGCGCTGGCCGAGTACAGGGTCAGGCCGAGTCGGAACGGGTCGTCTTCTGCCGCCGGAGCAGGGGCGACATCCGTCACCAGCACGGGCACCGGAGCATCGCGATCTGTGACGGTGAGCGCGAGCTGCTGGTGCACGATGTTGGGCACGTAGATGCCGGGGCCGCCGTCTCGACCGGGCGCGATCTGCATGTACGGCAGACGCAGCTCGCCGTGGATCGTCACCTCGTGCTGCTCGCCGAGAACGACGGGCACATCGCGGCGGGCGATGAGAAGAGGATGCTCCTGCAGGTACCAGAGCACCTCGCTGCGCGTGGGCAGGTCGGCGATGGCGTAGCGGATGCCACCGAGCTCGAACGTGAGATCGCCCTCGGGCACCTCCATGCCGTCTACGGTCACGCGGATCGTCGTCACCGACGACAGCCACAGACTGCGATACCACGGGATGGTCAGACTCAGGGCGAGGCCCTCGGGGTGCACTCGCAGGCTGTCGGCGGCGATGAGTCCGTTCGGCATGTCTTCTCCTTCGCGTGATCCGGCGACCTCGGGGGATCCGCTGCCCATGCTAGCAACGTTTCTGTCGGTTTCAAACGAAAGTTCGCCGAATGTACGCATAATGCGAGTCGCAGGCCTACGGCCCCAAAGATCGTGGACGCGCGGACAGTGCGCGAGCGCACCTCGATCGCCGACTACCCCTCGGCGG
>ERZ778017.1925-NODE-1925-length-18434-cov-4.455901_pt1 | contig 18434 bp, 9 predicted proteins | sample MGYA00375747_ERZ778017 | MGnify/ENA primary metagenome ERZ778017 (study PRJEB29350, sample SAMN05509838) | bioreactor metagenome | biome: bioreactor; material: wastewater | place: South Africa: University of Cape Town | collected 2014-03-17 ...
AAGGTTTTACCAGTTGCCTGTCTTTTCCAGAGCTTTTTGGCTTCTTCGTCTGTCCCCAAGTCACGGCATTCATACTTGATTCCATTGGCGTTGAGAATTGTTATTAATCGATTTGTTCTTTGTATAACTTGCATTCCTCCTGCCAAGGATGTAAAAATGTATACTGGGAGTGATTCCAAGTGTTTGCGAATTTCTTCGGGAGAAATATCTAAATCGTCAACATCGAAATCATCATCTTTTTCCTCCACACCAGAAGTCTTTTCGTGCCCAGTAGTATTTTCGGGTTCAGTAGTATTTTCGGGTTCAGTAGTCTCTTCAGTCTTCTCAGTCTTTGGTGCGTCTTCTTCAATGGATTTTGAATTTGACTCGTCTGCATTTGGAGTATCATCGCTCAATTTTGAAGTATCATCAATGGCAATCGTCTTTGGCATATCTGCCTCACTTGTGGACACGTCTGCATCCTTATCAACGACTTCTTCAGAAACTTCCTTGGTCTCACTATCAGGTGTGAAATTAGATTCACCTTCGATAACCTTTTCGGTATCGTCCTTGGCATCATCAACGATGGTAGTCACTTTTTCTTCATCATCCCGCAAATCTTTTTCGTCAACGATTGGTTCCTCTTTTTCTTCATGAACCGTTACTGGTTCATTTTCTTCATGTTTGACAGCTTTTTCCAGGTCATCATTGACTTCGTTACTAGCTTCCGTATCTGGTTCATCGGGAATCCCAGCATTTTCAGATGTTTCATCCATAACATCATTATCAGCATCTATTTTTGATTCAGTTGGTTCTTCACGAGTGTCAGGTCCATCTTCCTTAAAATCGTCGGCAATGATATCCTTATCTTCTGCTGGTGCATCCGACTCCAAAACAGCATTGTCAGACTTCGTCACGTTATGGATAACTGTTGCGGCAACTCCAGCGACTCCAGCACCAACAACACCTGCGCCTAATGTCTCTTCAATGGGTTTTGGGATATCCTTCTTTTGAGCTTCTGGCTCGTCTTCTTCTTTACTTTCAGTTTCTGTTTTAGCATCTGGTACTAAAGGTTCTGTTTCTGTTTCGGTTTTAGGCAAAGAAACTGGCTCTGTATCTGATTCTACATCGTTCAGGCTGATTTCCAGTTCTTTTCTAGTAGGTTCTAAGTCGTTAGTTAAATCTGCTTCATTGTCAGATATAGCTCCAGATTCCGCATTCAACTGGGCCATAAGTTCATCCATTAAAATTGACAGATCCTTTTCGGTACTGGGAATGTCTTCCACCTCAGGGGCTCCAGCAACTTCGTCTTTCTTTGAGTTTGTATCTGTTTCATTTAAAATCGTTTTCTCTTCAGGTTTGGAATCTTCTTCTTCGTCAGCAGTCGTCGTTGTTAAGTTGACTTTTTCTTCGTCTTGAGCTTCCGATGATATTAACTCGCTCATCGTAATGTCACCAGACTTTGCAGTCTCCTCGACAGCATCATTCGATAGATTTTCTTCTAGCTTTGTTTCAGAAGTTTCCGTCAAGGAACCAATATCCTGTGAATCAGGTATATTCCGAGTAGAGGGTTCCTCAGTATCATCTGGCAACTTCTCAGAATCTTCCTTAGAGGCAGTTGTCGGTTTTATAGGAATTTTGTCGTCATTTTCTTCTTCCTTTTCTTTTTCTTCCTGTTTCAGAATCGATTCACTTGTATTAGTAGTCTCAACTTCTTTCTTGGATTCATCTTCCTTTTCTTCAACTTCCTTATTGTAGGGTGCAACACTTTGTGTTGGTTCATTTGAATCAGATTTTGATTCTCCGGTCAAGCTTTTTCCGTCATCAGACAATTTGGACTCACTTTTTAACGGCTGTCCTTTATCCTTAAGATGAAGCACTTCTTCAACCATTGTATCTAAATGGTCAATGGTTGAGTATGGGTCATCAGACACAAATGCACCTTCTCTAACCAATTCACCAGGATCGGCGTCGTTCTTTTCATCAATCTCTGGATGTGATTTGACTCTTGATCTTGATCTTGAAATGCTTCTCAAGTAATTGGTCGAACTTAATGATCTTTGGGCGTACAATTTAGACGAATCACCTTGAGAAAAATCTTCCGATTCTGGTAAATCGACATTGAAGTTAGTATAGTCACCGGTGGTAACTAAACTTGGATCTCTTCTGTTCCCTTCAGAATGAAACTCTCTAATTCTTTGTTGTTGTTTTTCTAAGTTTTCGATTTTTTCGCTCATAGTACGTCTAGCATGCCTTGATTGACGCTCGTCAGTTTCATCCACGGTTTCTTGCAAATCAGCAGGCAATTCATATTTTGAAGGTTCTTCTTCGTGAATATTCTTGTAACTATCACCTCTTGCTAAATGGGGTTTTGCTGTGGTTGACCTAGATCTTTCCCGGTCTTGCGGATCAGTTGAAATTGATCTCGATCTACCATGACGAAGATCATCAGTGTGGAAGTATGGCGTGTGTAACCCACGGTCCTTAGGAAGAGGTGATCTAATTGATTCTTGATCATTGAAATTGATCTCTGGAGCATCAATATGCTTTGGTCTAAGAGGTTTCTTGTTTAAGTTTGAGTTATCTAAATCTTTGTATGCGGACGCCTTGGGCAATTTTTGTGGGTCAATGGACTTCACTGATGCAACCAAATCGGAAGCATCCCTGATTTGGTTATCTAATTGATACTCCGAAAGATTTGGCGTCGAATAAAGATCGCTGGTGGCTGATTTTTGTGGATTCGAAGCCGGAGTTTCGGAAGCCAGAGCCGATTCTGGGGTGGTTTTTTCCAGTTCAGCATTAGGAACAGCTTTACGAGTGGTCCCAGAGTTCAATGGTTTGACCAGTGACGATTCTTCCGAAACATCTAACGTCTTTGATTCATTTTCGTCAGGAGTGAAAATAGCACCCAGTTTGACGTGTCCGGAATCGTCCAAAAACTTGTCAAAATCTTCTTCAGACCCAATCAATGCACCTTCATTGATCAAGTCGTCCAATGTGGTGGTGAGGTTATTTTTGTTTTTCAATTTGGATGGGCTCTTGTTGTGTGATTTCTCTGGGTGGATGTAGTTGTTGTGGGGTGAATCGTCGGCTGATCTCAACGACGAACCCACTAACGAAGGAGCAGATAACTTTTCTGCTCTTTGCAATTGCTCTTCAAAGTCCATGGCAACACTATGTATTCTAAAATATCAAGTAGGGAAAAGCACCTGAAATATATACTCACAAATTTCCCGCAAAACCGCTTGCGTATAGATAACAAACTTAATACACTTAAATCCACGATAAAAAAATAGTTCCAGAACTTCTCCAAATGTGGTAATCGGTCCCTGTAAGCAATACACAACAAAATATTGACATTCGTATTCCCTTTTTATCCAATTTTACACCGTATTCTGAAACGTATTTGCTACTATCGTCGTATCACTACATTACTATGTCTACACTTTAGACAGGTAGAATCGGCGTCGCAAATTTGTGTCAAATGTGGTTGAGACGCATCATGTATGTTTTAGGCTACATTTACAACCCCCATCATCCGGTGCTATCGTAAAATTTCTGTTTGTTGCACCAATGCTTGGTGCTCCACAAGTTATGCATCAAAATATATGTAAACATGACTAGAATGTGGCTATTACATTTGTGTAGGTGTTGATTGAACAATGACGGGCCTCTGGTGCAGGTCGTGGTCATGGGATGAACCTGAAATCGACGGCGGGATTCGCGCTAACGGAGCACGTCACCGTACCAGCTACAGTTCCGGGACGTTAATGTTCTCGCCACCGCCACTAATTCTGCCCTGAATGACCACTGTAGCACCAGCCGTGGTTCTGCCCGCTGCCGAGAACGGTGGTGCATCTGGAACCACCTAGAAACGGAAATCTGGGCATACTGTTGCGGCACGGATGTTCATCCGCACGACCCCAACTTTGGATATGGGCTGCGTTTGCCACAAATTTTCAGTATATATATAATACCGCACTAAATACCGACGGTTTAATACGTTATTCAATAACTTAGTAAATATGCCTAGACAAAGAAGATCTGCTCCAGCACCAAGAACACAAACCAGATCAGCACACACTGCTGCTGCTCCACAACACCACGCCCCACCACCAGCATACCCAGCTGCTCACCCACAACAGCAACAAAGTAGTGGTCCAGGGTTATTTGGACAAATGGCCTCCACTGCTGCTGGTGTAGCTGTTGGTTCCACTATTGGACACACCTTGGGAGCTGGTATCACCGGTATGTTTGGTGGCTCATCCGCACCAGCTGCTCCTGCTGAACAACAAGTTGCAGCTTACCAAGACCTGACTGTTCGTCAACAACCAGCTCAATGTGATGCCGATGCCAGAAACTTCACCAGATGTTTGGAAGACAACAGCGGTAACATGCAAATCTGTGACTACTATTTACAACAATTAAAGGCTTGTCAAGAAGCTTCAAAACAATACTAAACGACTCGGGATACTGCGATTCGTATGATTCATTATTTATTATCTATAATTATATGTAAATAGACAATTCATAGCATTTTTGTTAGGTTCATTTTTGTAGATTTTGAGGGCTTGTCGAAGGGGCTAAAAATGTTGGGATATCCCTCTGCTACACAGGTTTCTACCAGACATTGTGGTCAACCTAAAAAGCCAGATTAGCAACGTAGATATACTTAGACAGGTCATCTCCTGAGCAAAGGGCCGATCAAATGTTCGTCTGCTTGCGCTTGTGTGAATAAGTGACAATGTCGAATTTAAAAGGAATCATTCCAGAGTACATGAAAACCTGGTTGTGGTCATAGTTGAAGAACATATTCTTGCGTCGTTCGTATAGACCAGTTTTGCCATTACTTCCGATTTTCAAGACCGGTTGTGAAATACTGAAACGAACTCAAAACGCACATCGTACATGGTTGCAAATTGCCTATTTGGGCCGCGATTTGCCTACTTTTTATATAGTGTTCTAAAACATGAAGACCAAGTGCTTAAAGATGTGTGACAGGGTTATTCGTGTTCAGTGTTGGGCATTCATTTACCAATTGTGATGTCCTGGCTTTTTATATTCACTTTAGCAGCAATTATATGTGCAAAAATCGTCTACATTGTTTCCACCGAAGTTGTCGTTGTGGAACAAGTCACGGCTTCGGTTTCAACTTCCACTCCAGCAACAACTGTAGTTGTGCAAGAAGTGGTAGTAGTTAACCCAGGGCCGACAACAGGTAGTACGGGCCTCTTATCGACGGAGAAGGAATCGTCTACTTCGGTTATTGAATCACGCGAAGCATTAGAAGTAGAAGCAACATCGAAATTGCCCCAAGTACACCATACTACGGGAACTTCGGAAATGTCCATTTTTTCAGGCGTATCAACTAATACAAAGTGGTCTTCCGGATCTAAATCGTCCCATAAAGGAAGTATATACGATCAAATTGCTAATACAGGTGCTGATGAGCAGTATTCCAGAACAATATTGGATGCTCATAATGCGAAACGATATATCCATCATTCCGGCAATTTGTCGTGGAACTCCACCCTATACTACTATGCCCAAGCATATGCTCACCGGTACGACTGTTCTGGTGTTTTGAAGCATAGTGGCGGACCGTACGGTGAAAACTTAATTGCAGGTACCGACCTCCATACTGGAGCCGATGCGGTTGAAGCGTGGTACTCCGAAATACGCAGTTATAACTGGACTACTCAATCGCAGTACAACCATTTCACTGCCATGATTTGGAAATCTACAACCCAAGTGGGATGTGCCTACAAGAACTGCCAGAAAGAAACGTGGGGATACTACACGGTTTGCTCTTATTCCGAAATGGTGCCTAACTTAGTTGGTGCTGCCAAACAAAATGTCCTACCTGCGTAACCGTACAATGTGATATAAATTTGAATATATTTCTATAGGACATTAAAAAGTCGTAAACAAAAACAACAACCTCATGGGCCAGTAAACGCCATGAACCTTATTTTTTTGGAATGTGTAATCAACTATTCTTGTATGCATAAACACTTGCACCACCCAAACCGAGCAAAGCCAATGGCACAGCATAACCCGAAGGTTTCTTGTCGTTGTCCATCTTTTCACCCCTTTTGTAGATATTCTGCATTTCTTGTAAATTGTCAGCATCCAAATCATCTTCAACTCTGGTCTGCTTCTCGACAACCAGGACTTTGTGGTCGACCGAGGTTTCACCCAAGTTCACAACCTCGGCAGCATTGACATTGGGGTTTAACGACGATTGAACGTACTTCTCCGACCCCGAATACTTCTTTTTTGGCGCCGCATCAGCGATAATAGAAGGATCAGCGAAATTCGACGTGATGTGCACCGACCCCTTGACATCGGGCACAGTTTCTGGCTCGTCCAATACTTCCTCACCACCCACGACCACGGTCGCAGGTGAAGCTTCAACTTTGATCGACTCGTTGGCTTCCTTAGCAAACGTCTCTAACTCAATTTTCTTAGCTTTTTCACGAGCAATGTCTTGCTTAATAGCTTCTTGACTCACTGGTGGCACTTTTGGCTGGGCTACTTTGGGAATGTAATCATATCTAAACTCCCATTCGTTGATGGACGTTTGTGATGGTAATTGGTACGAGTCAATGGTGGACGCATCCCCCTTGGCCCTAACAATTGCCGAACCCGAAAAGCGTCTCACTGACGCAACACATCTACTAGACGAAATACATCCCTTGACTAACCCTCTGCGTAACATGGTATACAATCTGCTACAATCGTCAATGGTAAAAAGAATGTTCCAATTAACATGCTGGATCCATCCAATCCTATATATACTTTCACTATATGAACTACTATCACCATTATCTATTATGCTGTCCATGTATCATTCATTGGCTCCATAGTTAGTGTGGCAACCCAATGCGTATGATACTTTCATCCGAGTGCCGAGCGAACAATTTGTGCGTGTAAGCAATTGTCGGCTCTTCTACGCAGTTTGACACCGCCAATCTCATCGCTAGCATCGTAATGGCTTCCGCTGTTACTAACCACTGTGGTGCTACTGGGCTACGGTTCCAAGTTGACAGCTGGCGATTGTCGTTGGTAAATGTCACGCTTATGTAATCAACATGACGTTTATGGGGTAGTTTGCGGGCAGTAGTCACAGATAAGGTGCCGAAGGGGTTAGCGGTGCTGGCGACAATTGCTGGTGGTGACACACCGCGGCATATTTGCGGTGACACAGTGGCATATTAGTGGTGCCGTAGTGCGATATTTGAGTCAGGGGTGTCTACATTAGTGATGCTTGCGTCCATCTGTATGATGCCTGTATATGTGCATTAGTGGGTCTATAAGAAGTCTATTCGTCATTAAGCAAGTCTTCCAAGTACTGGGAAGGGGGTCGTGGTATAGACGAGTTCTTTATATCTGATAGATTGTTTAGCTGGGGCGATTTCTTTATATCACCATTCGAGTGGTTTGTGCTGGGGCTATCTTGATGGGTATCATTTTCATCGGTGTGTAAGTCGTTTTGTAGCGTAAGCAACGAACAAGTTGAGTTTGTAAGCATTGGTTTGTGGTACAATGGCAATGTAAGTTCGCTAGTATTTTTCATGGCCATTACGTCCAATACGGGGGAAATGAACATCGATCCCCTGTTGGACTTGCTTTCGCCCTTTCCCACGACGGTGTCGCGGTACGATCGCCCGGGCGTGGTATCAATCAAGGTAGACATGTCGCACGAGTGATTGGATAGCTTGAAAAGTGAGGAATTGCTCGAGTGATTTTTTTCCAAGTTGATGGAAGACGCGCTTGTGAAGTCCATCGTCGAGCTATCGCTCCAAAGTAGATGATTGTTGAAGTTGTGGTAGTAAACCTCTTTTTCTTGTTTTGCCTTGATGTTGTTAATGAAGTACGTTATGATTCGATATAGTATACATCCCACCAATATACATCCTATAATGCTTCCGGTGATGATGAATACAAGTCCAGACGGCAAATTTGGCACCGAGATGTATGGGTTTTTCACATAGTCATTGGTTGCGACATTTCCAGCAGGAATAGTTAATGGGATTGAAGGAGAAGGAGATGATGATGCAGATGATTGGGCCATGGCTTGGGTCAAGGTGGGTAATGATGGTAGTTTTGTAGTATCTCGCTTCACTATCGTATCGGGACGACGATGATGATGGTGTTTATGACGTGTTGATGTGGGCACTGTGCGCCCCTCAGCACCGTCAGCACCTCCTACTGTGGTAGTAGTCAAAGTTGTAATCAGCATTAAGAAAACAACGTATAATCGACAAAGAAAAGCGTCTCAGTACATCTAATTTCAATATATATAGATCCTCCTACCATCCCATCCCTCTACATAATAAGCCGTATTATTTTGTGGAACCATGCAAGGTTCAGGCTTTGTTTACCAATATCTAGATAATTCCTGTTATATAACCCTCGTAAAACGCATATACTACACAGAAAAATCAACGACGCGTTAAACACGTCTGTGAGAATTCCTTCGGATACATTTCCGTTTACACGACAACCACGTCTTGTATCCAATCGCTTCGGTCACGATCGGCGGTTGCTGTCGTTTCAAGTTCTATTTTGTTGAAATTTGTATTTCAAGTCGCGACTTTTGCGTACGATGAGATGTGGTGAAAATTAATGCGATGCGACTAACTCTCGTCGATCCTCGAACGGCCACGGGACAGCAACTGGGCGCGGCTTGTGCTGATGGAACGATGAAAGTATGGAAGGTTAATTGGGATCCTGCTTAGCGCGCCAAATGCTTCATTTAACTTTTTGCACTCTCAGATGGTTTAGTCTCTGTGCTTATCTATATAATTCACGTAGTTATAATCACATTAGTAAATTCGACAAAGAGTGCTGTCCTCAAACTATGATAGTTACGAAGGAGTTGTTCAATTGTGTTTTTCTCTGAAGTTTTATTTAAAGTCTGCTTTTCTTTACCAATATTTCTACGCACTGTCATCCTACGATATGGGCGTTAATTGTTGTATGCTTATTATTTAATTAAAATCTCCAGTTTTCATCCACAGATTCTATAGCCCAGGTAAACTTATCTCGTAAAGTCTTGGTGAACAACTTCTCGATTGGAACATCGAACTTCTTGGAAAACATCACAGTTAATCTTGGATCAATATAGTTCATTTTGGAAGTTCCCAAAGACACTTCAGAATTGTCTTCCTTGTCTTTCAATTGGATTTCAGTCGTAACAATTCTGTTCTCTATGGTTTCGACTTGTTGTTTCAACTTTTCAACAGACACAGATTTTTTAATTTCAATTTTCCCCGTCTTCAATTCCCTGGCGTATTCTTCTTTCAATTGGTCGATTTTCTCTAATTTATCTTTGATATCATCCTCTCCCAACTCGGGCTTATTCTCAAGTTTCAACTTTTCGTTATCCCGTTTCAACTTTTTAAATGCTTGTTCTCGTTGTCTTTCAATTATTGTATGATGAATATGCTCCTCATCTTCTTTGATCAAGTCATTAATTTCAGAAAAGTACTTTTTGTCTTTTTTAAGTAATCCTGGTTCAAGCTGTAATATCATCTTTTTCAATCTGATCTTTTGCCATATTAATTCCTTTATTTTGTCACTAATTCTTTGCACTGAATCTCCGTGCGATTTTGCTACCGTACGCTGATGGTTACATAAAATGGCAACTGTTCTGTTTGCAGCATTGAACTTCATAACCTTTTCAGCAACTGTACCTTCGTTTTCAATCAAATCTAATTGATCTTGCATTGTTTTCGATGCATTGTACGTACGGAATACCTTTGCGGTTAATCCCTTCATATAGTTCTGTAAATGCTTGTTCAAAATACCCGGATTTATTCTATCAAACAAATCATCACCAATTGTTTTGGGGGCCTTCTTAAAAATCATCAAGTTTTTAAACACTTGTTTATCGACTTCGACTTCTTGAAAAAATCTGATGGAATCTTTACCTAAAAAGTCAAAAATCACCTTGTTTGGAGGTTCAAGAGTAACGTGTTCGTATCTTAAGGAACAACACCCTACGGTATCGGCCTCATCTTCGGACTTTTCACCACCCGCCCGCAATGCAAAAATATCAATGAGATAGGTAGCCGTTGCCATTTGACGTTGTTGCATCAAATCAGACTTGAGCATCTTGGTATAATCGGCCCTGATATCCTTGATGTGGTGTTTCAAGTTTCTTGCTGTTTCGAATTTCTTAAAATCAGATTGACCCTTGATTGACGAATTGTTGGCAAATCTGACGTATTTGGTAGAATCAGCAATGTTTTCCTTCCACATGGCTAACCATGTTACTTCTTGGTTGTGGACAACTTCTTGCCATTTATGACCTGCTGGTGGTTCGGGTACTTTTGCTCCAACTCCTAAATTGAGTGTAACTTGTTCTGGATAAACTCTTCTCTTCAATTTACCAGTTTTAGGGTGGGCACCTCGTCCTCTAAATAATCCCGGAGGTTCGATACGGAAGTTCCCCACGGCTTCTTTCCGACCATTCAACATACAAAACTTGTAGGGCTCTTCTAGTTTCTCCTTCTCTAATTTGATCTGTTTCTTCTCTTCCCTGGATAATTGTTTTTTCTCGTCTCGTTGCTGTTCGAAATATGCTGCCATCTTTGAAAAATCACATTTTTCAAATTCCATGGTGTCTGCCATGTGGTGATTGCATTCTTTCAACACTTCTTTGAAATCATTGAAAAAGTTCTTTTGGAAAACAGGGTTTTTTGCATGGTCTGTTTCGATCATTGCCGCAAAAAATCCTGCAACCTCTTCTGCTTCCTTAGGCAAGGAAATCGGAGTTCCATCATAGATAAGTTTAACGTGAGATGGCAATGGTTCATATTCGGGAGGAAATATCACCCCGTTATGCTCCAATGTTTCCCATTTCTGTTCACCGTCCATATCTCCGGCTTCCCACCATTTGAATGCATTGTCATCCTCTTCTGGAGTTTGGTCTTTTTCTGAATCAGCAGGTGTCTCACTCTTCACTTTTGACAGGGCTGCTTTCTTTGCTGGAGTCTTTTTAGGTGATATAGGTTCTTTTTTGGGCTTTATGGATTTGTCCGTAGACTTTTTTGATGCAGTGGGTTTTTTAGGTTTAGAAGCTACTTTAGGCAGTTTGCTATCCTTATTTGCGGTAGAATCTTTCTTCTCGGTTTTGGCTTTCTTGGTTACACCATTTCCGTTTGCTGTGCTGGCGCTGCCATTCAACTTCCGTTTCTTTGGTGACTCGTCTTTCAACTGAGATAACGGAATGTCTTCGTCAGAATCGATAACTCTGGCAGTACCATTTCGTTTGTTTTCCCTGGACAATTTTCCGAGGGCAATTTCATCATCATCTGAGGAACTCATACTAACAAACTAGTATCAGTAGTTTCTTGGAGTAAGTAATTTTCAAAACAAGAAGTATACACGAGAGAAAAAAATTTCTTATTTGTTGTATTTTACCACCAGGTGAAATTTTACTGACTACAAATATATCACCACTAAATATAAAGTGCCATAAATGGGGTCAATTACATGTTTATGTACTCGATAGGGCAGGTTAGAAGCAATTGTCATTGTTGGTTCTGGCAAAACTTATTCCATTAGTTGATTGTAATTCTGCACTCAACGAAGAAAAACTGTAATTTAGGCTTGATGTAGAGAACGAAGCAGAAGTTCAAATTACCATCAACGTGCTGTAGGTTTCTATCTGAAGTAGCGTATTGCCATATTCTCTCTGGTTTCATTCATGAATATAAATCTTCTTTCACTAGCTCGCGTTCAAACCTTAACTACGGCTGAACAGGCATTTTCGCGTTAGCATTGTAGTCCTTGAGAAGATGTTACTTCTGTGGTAACGAACTGTATTACCAGGGGAGTAGTTGTTGGTGTAGGAAGGTTTATTGTTGGTTCCGTGGTATTGTCTTGCAATTACTAGTTATTGTAGTAGACTCAGCATAATTGCGAATTTAGACTAACTATTTTGACGTGGATTCGAACAGGGTTGTACATCTCAGAATCTGGGGGGAAATGTGAGGGTTTGGTTTCGCTTAGCCAAGCTACTGCACGAATCTACCGGGAACGTGTCCCGTTATGCTGACTCCGTGAGTCAAAGGGGAGGTAATTGGTGGCGATACCAGACTGTGCGTAGACCAGATCAAGCACACCCAAATCGAGCTCAAATCAAATTACCGAAGGAGATAACGAGAGTGTGAAAGGGGCAGCATCAGCCGAAACAATACACCAGTATCATTTGATGTAGAATGATGACGCTACGGAGCTACAAAGCAGTATTCCCGAGATCTGAGGTACGATGATGACAATATTGGCTGCAAACCGATGATCAATGGAGAGTGGTTTCTCAATCCGGACATCTCCACTAGAGGGAGCAGCAAAAGCTGTGGCATTTGTGCCGGGGAACTCCTCATACAAAACCAAATGCACCCCACAATGTCTACATGGTATTATTGAAGAGATTACGAGCTCACATCCAACTCGAGCATATCGAAATCATATCTTGCATTCCACAAATAGTAATGCATCGCGACGATGGTGAACAATTTAGAATCGACCGATTCTGTAAATGGAAATTAACCGCGACACGACTAGCCAAATCGAACTAGTGATAGCTATCGGTTTCCTATCCTAAATATCGATGTAATAGCTTATCAGATGCGCATATCACAGGACTATCCCCAGGTTTTGGGATCCCGTGGCTCCACTGTACTCATTCTAGTTCTGACCAATTGGTCATTGCCATGGTGGTTACGGAGAATGTAATTCACAGGGTCCGTACATGGAAACGAAGAAGCAGAATCACAAGCAAAGTATTACACAACCCAGACCATGAACCTCTCCAGATACTCTCTCTCTCTTTCTTTAGTAGTAACTATCAATGATCCAGTAACATAGAACTGAAGTCCTCATTGAAGCGCAACACAGTGCCCTTTTTAGGCGAACAGGAAGCCTGCGCAGTACTGCAAAGAGAACAAAACTACTGTGAGCAATTGCTGAGATGAACGTGCTACAATCAATTAGGTTCTACTGAGTAATTGTAGTAGTGGTTGTGGTAGCTAGCCCTAGGCGGTACTATCGCTTCCACCTCACTCTATTTCCATTCATTTATGCTTAATTGTTCCGAAGATACACAAGTTGATGTAACAGGGTATTTTTTCCGATGGCTGCAAAATGGTCATCGGCAAAAAAATTTTATCGAGGCAATTTAATCGGCGCCGTTACGAGGCTGCTACCATAATCTATAGAATACAAATGATAGTATATGGCCAGTGATATTCGTGTGAACAAGGGCTCGAGTTACTCCTCCTTGTGATTATTACTAAGACCGCCGGTTTCACTACCCATTTATAGAACAATGGTTGAATACCAGAACTTATTCGGCACCTGCCATTTTGGCAAAACGTTGAAAAATGCCTTCGATTTTGCTAATGCCTCTCGATATTTTGCCGATCCTGTACGGTCGATGTCAAGTATGGCAATTCATTAGGCATTATGGATGGATATTCAAGAGTCGAAATCGATATTTTTAATGCAGATCGTAGTTACTTTGACTTTATCTGGAGGGAATTTTTTCGTCTGGCTATTGTAATCATTAACCACTGTAAAAGAAATAATTTCTTGAAATTATTTAAATCCACCGACATCTATATTTTGCAACCGGATTTTTTTTAGAAATCAAGCTTGGTTATTCACTGGTTTAAAATGTACGATCAAGAAAAACACATCGGCGAGACTTCAGTGACCGACTTTCAAAATGTACATACTGTCACTTCGCACCAGTCATTATTCATCATAAATGACGATAGAAAGGTGTCAGACTACATCGCTGACGATGTTTCGGAGTTGGAAAGAAATGAAGTCAAGAGATCATTGAAACCAAGACAGATATCCATGATTGCCATTGGTGGTACCATCGGTACTGGTCTTTTCATCTCTACTGGTAACACATTAGCTAATGCTGGTCCAGCTTCATCGCTTATTTCTTTCTTCTTCATGACATCCTTGGCATACTCCGTCACCCAATCCTTGGGAGAAATGGCTACTTACATTCCCATCACTGGTTCATTTACGCAATTCGTTGCTAGATGGTGTTCTCCTGCTGCAGGGGCTGCAAATGGTTGGAACTATTGGTTTTCGTGGGCAATTACATACGCCTTAGAATTGTCTGTTGTCGGTCAAGTTATTCAAGTGTGGACTGATAAAGTTCCTTTGGCAGCTTGGATTGCCATTTTCTTTGTCATCCTTTTAACTATCAATCTTTTCCCAGTCAAATTCTACGGTGAAATTGAATTCACAGTTGCTTCTATCAAGGTTATTGCCATTGTTGGCTGGCTTTTATATGCTCTTTGTACTGTTTGTGGTACCGGTAGCACTGGACCCATTGGTTTCAGATACTGGAGAAACCCAGGTGCCTTTGGTCCTGCTAACTTGGTTCACGACAAAAATACTGCTAAATTCTTAGGCTGGATGCAATCATTAATTTCTGCTGCATTCACCTTCCAAGGTACCGAAACCGTTGGTATCGCTGCTGGTGAATCAAGAAATCCAAGAAAGACTTTACCAAGTGCAATTAGAAAAGTTTTATTCAGAATCTTGGTATTCTACGTCCTTTGTATGTTTTTCCTCGGGTTATTGGTCCCATATGACGATCCTAGATTGGGCCCAAATATTACTGATTCAAGCGATACCAACTATACCTCATCATCGCCATTTATCATCGCCATGAAAATTTCTGGTACAAAGGTATTACCAGATATCTTCAATGCTGTTATCTTGACTACAATCATTTCTGCCGGTAACTCGAACGTCTATATTGGGTCGAGAATTTTGTATGCTTTAGCTGAATCCAAAGTTGCTCCAAGATGGTTTTTGAAAACCAGTAAAGGCGGTGTTCCATACGTTGCAGTTTTGTTTACTGCTTCTTTTGGTGCATTAGGATTCTTAGCAGTATCTGAAAGTGGTAATAACGCTTTCAACTGGTTGTTAAGTATTGCTGGTACCGCTGGTTTGATTACTTGGGGATGGATTAGTTATTCGCATATCAGATTCATGGCAATCTTGAGACATAGAAACATCAACAGAGAAAGTTTACCTTTCAAGGCAACATTGATGCCCTACAGTGCCTACTATGCCTGTGTTTTAATTGTCATTATCATTTTTATCCAAGGTTTTGCTGTGTTCATAAATTTTGATGTTTCCACTTTCTTTGCAAACTATGTGTCTGTGATGTTGTTTGTTGCATGTTGGGTTGGATTCCACTTCATTTACAATGGTTTTACAAAGAAGGCGTTCACCACCCTTTTCCTTCCATTAGAAGATTGCGACATCGAGACAGGTGTTAGAAACATTGATGATTTGGACGAAGACGAACCAGAGCCTACTAACTTGTGGGGAAAATTTTGGGCCATGATTGCTTAATTTAACTCTGATACACTCACTTGTTCAATTCGTCTTCAATTTTCATATGCTACTGGATACTATAAAAATTGGATTGTGTATTTTAGAAATACTTTTAATGAATGTAACGTTTTACTTTTTAAGCCTTAAAATTAAATATTTTGCAACCGTAAACTAAATTATTTTTTCAAATACGATTTTGATTCGTTTCACAGTTTCTACACCAAATATTTTTAATGTTGTTATTTAACTTATTATATAATTGTAACGATCAATATCTAATAACCAAACAACTAACATTTGTATTCGAATTGACTGAAAAAAACACTACTACAATTCGTTTTGTCGATAAAATTCATCTAATATTTGGGTATTCTGGGTCAATCTAATATAAAACAAATGCGGCTTGACCACTAGTAACACCGACGGTACAACCATCAGATCCAGCATTACCGTTGGTGTAGTAAACACCGTTTTCGTAAGAACAAGAACCAGAAACACTTGATCCACCATCAGCAACAATTTTAACCTTAAAGTTTAAGGAGTCCTTGTTGTTTGGGTTTGGAATCAATGATAAGTAAGCGATACCATTGACGTAACCGGCACCAAAGTTCAATGGAGCCCAGTTACCAATACCGGAACCTGGAGTACCCCAAACACAACCTTCAGTGTAATCAACACCAGCATTGTTAACATAGTATTGAGCCGAGGTTGGCTTGCCTTGCCATTTGTAGTAGGAATCTTGATCAACAGTAGTCAAAATGTTGGATTGACCAGCACCGACAACGGTTGGAATAACCATGTTTTCGGTACCTGGGTAATCAGTTCTACAGATAGCAACAGAGTTAGAAAGTTCGGATTTGACAACAGCTTTTTGAGCACCCCATTCACACAAGTATTTTTGGTTCTGGTTGGATCTTCTCAACTTACCGTTGACACACAATAAACCACCAATAGAAACACCATTGGCTGGTTGAGAAGATGGCCATTGAGTTTTAGACATACCTGGTTGACACGCATAAGAACAGTAGGAACCTTCTTTACAGTTACCTCCGGTAGAACCGTCAGAGTTTTCGATACCAGAGTATCCACCAAAGCCCAAGTGGTCCAAGGCAATCACACCTTGTCCAGAAGGGAATTGAGAACATGGAATAGTGTCATCTTGGAATTCTTCAGTTGGGTTTTGGTAAGCACCCAAGTCACCGTTAATTCCGTTAGAACCAGAAGATCCAGAACCAGAAGATCCAGAAGAACTTTGGGAACTGGCAGCAGCAGTAGATGAGGTTGACGTGGTAGGAGTGGAGGAAGTAGTTTGTTGTTGAGTGGAGGTTTGTTCAGTGGTTGGCTGTTGAGTGGAAGTTGGTTGCTCAGAGGTGGTTGGTTGAGTGGACTGGGCAACAACAGCACTGGTTTGGATGGTTTGTTGGGCAGTCTTGGTAGCCTTGATTGGGTTACCATCAGCATCAACTGTCACGGTGACATAGGCATAATCGTAGACAATTTCTCTTTTATGCTTGTGGTGAGCGTGTCTCTTGACAGTTGGACAGTCAGGGTCAGCTGCAATTGGGGCAGCAACCGACAAAGCAGCGAGTGCTAATAAGGAAGGTAATAGTTTCATTAATGAAAGACTGAAAGTTAGTATATGATAGAACAAGAAAAAAAGAACTAGTAATAAACTTGTGAAACCATTCCCGCACCAGATGAAATTGTACAAGCCCGGTACGATTCCATTGCATCAAGCCTTGTTGGTTGGCCCCGATATAAACAAAATATCGTGTTTTGTGTAACAATGTGGTAAATTCGCGACGGTTCGCGAATTCTGAAACCTAAATAAACAAAAGGGATGATTTTTATTTGGTTGTGTACAGGACGGTTGTCAAGAAACGAAGTGATCCATGAAACGACAACAAGTGGGCCAATTTTTGGGGTGGAAATATGCTTGAGGAATGAGAAAATCGGGTTTGGTGGGATTGCAGTAGGTGAGGGAATGTTACATTGTTCGGTGACTTACATACCTTTAGTTAATAAGGAATGACTTTAGTTAGGTGGTAAAAACAACGGAAAATTGTACAATATCTGTTGTGCGGGAAATGATGACGTTTTAAATAAATTCTTATGTTTCAAGTTGATTGAGTTAGCCAGCATAATTAATTGAGGATTTTATGCCCTTAATTCATCACCACGCATGAAGACACCTCATATCCTCATAATATCTTGCATATATATCAAATTTACTCAAATCAGAGGCCCTTTCCTGTATGTCACTATGGTTTATGCATTAATAATACCAGGGTTTGTTGTTTACTGATCATTGTCTTATACGAATTGAGATGGATTCATTCCCAAATAGTTCGGATTACAGCCGTAGCCAGCCTGATTTGTTAAGATGGTATATGTTTGACAGGAAATTTGATGCATAGACGAATGGGGTGGATAGTTACATGGCACATGGTGGGAAGTTAGTGGAACGCAGGCACTTAAGGATCGTATTGTATTGTTGTCCTTGTAGATCATGGACCTCCAGTTGTCAACGATGCAATGTTGAGGTTACAGAGCTTACATAAATTATTTCGTCCAACGTTCACGCACCTATACGTTCGTCAAAATACCAGTAGTTTGCAACTTGTATCAGCTCAACAAGTGGTGCAAGCGATACAAGTAGCACTTGTCAACAGAATGGAGCTTTGTTTTAGTATGGGTCAGTTTCATATCCCGTTCCTGTTGTTAATAGTTGGGTCATAAATTTTGCTTGTCATTGGTTATTCCCAAAACAGACATCGCCAGCAGTGTCGTATTATTCATAGAATTATCGATTGTATTGGTAAACCAATAGTCTCATCTGTTCTCAAGAGCCTCCCGGAAACGCAATTGTCCCACCTATTAGTGTTTCAACTTGCAACGGTCGACACTTGGTGTACAGTGAAAGTCTCCTTACAGAACGCGAACGTTGAACGTTGGGCATTGCCCAGTTCCACTACGTACCTTGCAAAACGATTCAACCAACAGTACCTAGTTACCTCTACGTTGTCTACTTGCTTTCTACATGATATTACATGTTTGAACATGTTTGA
>ERZ778017.1926-NODE-1926-length-18428-cov-6.680727_pt1 | contig 18428 bp, 12 predicted proteins | sample MGYA00375747_ERZ778017 | MGnify/ENA primary metagenome ERZ778017 (study PRJEB29350, sample SAMN05509838) | bioreactor metagenome | biome: bioreactor; material: wastewater | place: South Africa: University of Cape Town | collected 2014-03-17 ...
GATCGTGGATATAGATGCCCTCGCCCGGCCGGTTGCTCACCGGATCGTTCGACCACGGCGTCAGCTGATAGTCGCGGCTGTTGCGGCTCCAGGTGAAGGCGGCCCCCTCGGCCGAGACGTGGAAGCCGAACGAATCGTTGGCGATGACGTTGATCCAGGGCTGCGGCGTGGCACGGCGGCCGGTCAGCCGCACGACGTAATGGCGGCCGTCGCCCTCGAAGCCGCCGAACCCGTTCCAGTAGGCCAGTCCGTCGCCGTCGGCCGGCAGGGCGCCGGTGCCAGGCGCGGGCGCGGGCGCGGGCGGGATTTTCGGCTGCGGCGGCGCCGGCGCCTCGTCCACCTCCAAAGGCCCTTGCGGAACCAGTTCGTCGCGCGCCTGAAGCCCGGCGGCCTCGGCACGCTCGACCTGGTCGAGGATGGTGCCGTTACGGGTGTGCAGCACCACGCGGGCGACAGCCAGAAGCGTCTTGTAGGTCGCCTCGTCCATAAGGTCGCGCCGCACGGCGAAGATGTGCTGGCGCGGCCCGAGTTCGGTGCCGCGCAGCCGGCTGTTCTCGCACAGCGTTTCGATCGCCTGCTGCAGGTCCTGCACGTAGGACGACGCCTGCTCGTTGACGATGACCAGATCGGCCATCATGCCGCGCGCGCGCATGTATTCCTGGAAGCGCAGCGCCTGCGCGATGATCTCGATATCGGCGATATCGGCGATGCGCACGGCGAAGATCGGAAAATCGCCGGAAATGCTGGTCGGCCACAGACTGGACTGCTTGCCGAGGCCCGACACGATGGTCTCGGCCGGCGCGCGCAGGAACGCGTCGGGATAGATGAGGTAACGGGCGAGCTTCTGCACGTTGGCGGCATCGGACAGGCTGAGGCCGAGATGGCGGGTCTGCACCTGCGAGCGGGTCCAGGCGAGCATCGCCTGGCGCGAGAAGCTCTCGGGATGGTCGAGCCGCGACACCGCCTCCTCGACCTCGGCGCGATCGGAACCGACGACGGTCCAGAACGTCAGCGAGATCTTCTTGTTGGCCGGCACGCGCACGTGCCGGCGCAAGGATGCGATCGGATCGAGCGTGAAGCCCGCCTGCCCGGAAAGCTTCGCGCCGGGATCGAAGGCGGCGGCGTCGGCGATCGAGCGGCCGCGGCCGATGAAGGCGCGGCGGTCGGTCTCCGCCTCGGTGTCGCGCGCCAGCCCCGACGGGTCGGTGACGAAATGGGCGGCTGCGATCCCCGGCTCGGCAAGGTCGCGCTTGCGCCGCATGGCGAAGACGACGCCGTTGTTTTCCGAAATTTCCGTCTCGACGAACATCTTCGAGAACGCCGGATGCGCGTTGTCGGACGCCTCGGGCGCGAGCGCCAGTTCGACGAACGACGTCACCTCGATATGGCGGTCGACGGGACCGTCGTTATAGAGCGTGATGCGCCGGCCTTCGCCGTTGGCTTCCGAGACGACGATGCATTCGACCTCGGAGCGCAGCGTGCCGACGGATTTGACGAAATTCGCCTTGTCGTCGGAAAACTGCGTATGCGCGCTTTCGCCCGGCATGCGCTTCGGTTCCGCCGTCGCCGACCACCATTCGCCGGTATCGTCGTCGCGCAGGAAGAGGTAGGCGCCCGAACGGTCCTCTGTCGGGTCGGGCTGCCAGCGCGTCACCGCTATGTCGCCCCAGCGGCTGTAGCCGGACCCGGTCGCCGTCACCATGACCGAATAGCGCCCATTGGACATCAGGCTGGTGGAACGCAGCGCCCACAGCGGATCGAGGATGATGCGCGTGTCGGGGCTTTGCACCTCGGTTTCGCCCTTGGCGGTACGCTCGTCGGCCTCGGTACGCACGGTCGCGGCGAGGATTTCGCGCGGCGCCTTTTCCTGAAGCAGAAGTTCGGCCGATTCGATCACCGGGTCGCTGTGGAACCGGTCGCGCAGGCGTCCCTCGAAGATCGCGTCGGCGACGGCGGCGATCGTCATGCCCGAATGGTGGGCCATGTAGTTCCTCACGACGGCGTGGTCGGCTCCTTCCGGCAACCGCTGCGGGGTGAAGTCGACCGCGTCGTGGAAGCCGTGCCGCCCGAGCGCGCCGAGCTCCTTCAGCCGCTCGAGATTGGCGACCGCCTCGCGCGGCATGAATTGCGCCGCAAGCACGGTGGCGTAAGGCGCGATCACGGTGTTCTGGCCTAGTCCCCGTTTCAGGCCGAGGCCGGGCACGCCGAAATTGGTGTATTGATAGGTCAGTTCCCGGTCGCGCGCGTTGTAGGCGGCTTCCGAGATGCCCCACGGCACGTTCTTCGAGGCGCCGTACTGGATCTGCCGGCGGATGATCAGCTTGCTGGTCTGGTTGAGGATGCTGCCTTGCGGCTCCTTCATCACCAGCGGCGGCATCAGGTACTCGAACATCGAGCCCGACCACGACATCAGCGCGCCCTGGAAGCCGATCTCCACGACCGGGCGGCCGAGGCGGAACCAGTGGTCGGTCGGCAGGTCGCCCTTGGCGATGGCGAACAGGCTGGTCAGGCGGGCTTCCGAGGCAAGCAGGTCGTAGCAGCTCTCGTCGAGCTGATGTTCCTCTACCCGGTAGCCGATCGACAGAAGCTTGCGTTCCTGCCGCAGCAGGAACGAGAAATCCATCTCGAAGGCGAAGCGGCGGGTGCGCTCGCGCAGTTCCAGAAGCTTGGTGCGCAAGGCCGAAATGGCGGCTTCGTCGCTGTGCGAATCCAGGACGTGCGCCTCGCAGGTGGCTTCCAGCCTCGCCGCCCAGTCGACGATGACGTCGCTGCGCTCGGAGGCCGCCTCGGTGTGGATCGCCGCCGCCAGCTTGCGGATTTCGCCGGCCAGCACCGCCAGGTTGATGGTGCGGATCGAGGCCATCTCCGGCTGCTGCTTGATCGTCTTCACCGCGCGGCGCATGCCGTCGAGCCGGTCCGACAGGCGCTGGCGCAGCGGCCTCAGCTGCCGGCGGTCGTCCGGCAGTTCGTCGAGGCTTTCGTCGAGGACGGCGACGGCGTCGAGGATGCCCTCGAAATCGGCCTGCAAATGAACGGACGGCGCCTCGGCCCATTCCGCGCAGGTCGCCGCCACGGCGACGAGATGACCCGCCAGATTGCCGCTGTCCACGGCCGAGATGTAAAGCGGATAGAGCGGCTTCAAGGACAGCGTGTCGTACCAGTTGAACAGGTGGCCGCGGCTGCGCGGCATGCTCTCGATGGTCGTCATCGTGGCGTCGATGCGGGCGACGGCGTCGGCAAGGCTGATCCAGCCGAAGTCGCGCGCCGACACCACCGACAAAAGATAGACGCCGATATTGGTGGGCGAGGTGCGGTGTGCGATCACCGGGGCCGGCGTTTCCTGGAAATTATCGGGCGGCAGGTGGTTCTCGTCGGCCGTCACGAAGGTCTCGAAATAGTGCCAGGTGCGGCGCGCGACGATGCGCAAGGCGTGAATGTCGCGCGCCGAGATGCGCAGCCGGTCCTCGGTCTCGGCCGAGCGGCTGATGACCCAGGCGAAGGCCGGCGAGCCGATCCAGAACAGCGCGAAGAAGAAGGCGACGAAGGCGCCTGTAGAATCGGCCATGACCGGAATGGCAAGGCCGACCAGGCCGACGACCACCGCCCCGTACATCATCGAATAGTAGGACGAAAGGTCGTTGCCGCCGCTCTTTTGCGCCTGCGAGGCGGTACGCCATTCGAGCAGGTCCCTGCGGCTGACGAAAAGCCGGTAGAGCGTGCGGGCGATGGCATCGCCCATCATCCAGGCGTGGTGGGCCATGAGCACGGTCTTCAGCGCCACCATGGCGGTGCCGAAGGCGACGTCGTGCACCAGCGCCGAGAAATGCCCGCGAGCGGTGGCTTCCCGGCTCTTGGGCAGGATCGAGTTGACGATGTCGAAGGTCGGCGCCATGAACAGGCTGAGAATAAGCAGCGCCTGCCACTGGGCGGCCTGCGTGAAGGGCAGCAGCGCCCAGCCGGCGATCGAGGCCATGACCCAGAAGATCGGCGTCAGCGAGCGGCGCAGATTGTCGATCATCTTCCAGCGCGACAGCGCCGGCACGGCCGAGCGCGGGCCGAAGATGAAGCCGAGCAACTGCCAGTCGCCGCGCGCCCAGCGGTGCTGGCGCGAGGCGTCGACCGAATAGCGGGTCGGGTAATCCTCGACCAGCTCGACGTCGGTGACGAGCGCCGAATGGGCCAGCGCGCCCTCCAAGAGGTCGTGGCTGAGGATGGTGTTTTCCTCGATGCGTCCCTTCAGCGCCGCCTCGAAGGCGTCGATGTGGTAAAGGCCCTTGCCGGTGAAGGTGCCGGCGCCGAACAGGTCCTGATAGAGATCGGACACGGCGAACACGTAAGGGTCCAGCCCGCGATTGGCCGAAAAGACGCGCTGGAAGAACGAAGCCTCGTCGCCCGAGGTCAGCGACGGCGTGATGCGCGGCTGCAGGATGGCGTAGCCGCTCGAAACCCTGTGGCCCGCGGCATCGTAATGCGGCCGGTTCAGCGGATGGCACAGCTTGCCGACCAGGCGCGCGACCGCATCGCGCGTGGTGCGGGTGTCGGCGTCGAGCGTCATCACGTAGACGACGTTTTCCGGCAGCGGCGCGTCGAGCGGCATGAAGGTGGTGTCGCTGTCGCCGCGCAACAGAAGGTTCAGTTCGTGCAGCTTGCCGCGCTTGCGCTCCCAGCCCATCCAGCAGCCTTGCGAAGGGTTGTAGAGCCGATGCCGGTGCAGGAGATGGAAGCGCGGCGCGCCCTCGGCCGGGTAACGCTTGTTCAGGCGGGCGATCTGCGCCTTGGCGAAATCGAGAATCTCGATATCGCCCTGATCGACTTCTTCGGCGCTGTCGGGCCAGTCCGACAGAAGCGCGAAATAAAGTTCCTCCGACGTGTTGGCGAGGTGGTGGACCTCGATGTTGCGGATGTTTTCCTCGACGTCGTCGCGCGAGCCGATCAGCGAGGGCACCACCACCAGCGTGCGCGCGCCGGCAGGCACGCCGTCCTTGAACTCGTAGCCGACCAGCCGCGTCGGCTTGAGGAACAACAGCACGACGGTGGTAAAGAACGCCAGCGCGCCTTCGCTGGCGGGGACCGAAAACAGCACCAGCATCAGCACGATGGCCGCCAGCGGCAGTTCGAGCGCCTGCAAGGCGCTGCCGGTCAGGCCGAGCAGCAGGACGGTCAGCGCGAACACCGGCAGGACGATGCCGAGCCAGCCCGTCCGCCGGTAGGCCCGCTTCAGCCTGAGCAGGAAGCCCGCCCGGTAGCCGATGGCGCGCTCGAGTTCCCTGCGGCTCGGGCCGACCAGGAAGAAGCCGACATCGGTCCCGCCGGCCAGCGCCATCTCGGTCGCTTTTTCCGCCACCTGGTACTCCGAAAGATCGGCGCGGCGCGCCAGATCCTCGATCGACTGCCGGTACTGGTCGCGCGACGTGAAATCGAGCGCGTTGAAGTCCGTGCGCTCGCGCAGCAGCGCGTCGACCCGGCTCACGTCCTCGAACCAGTAGGTCCAGTCCACGTCGTTGATGAGGCGCAGGCCGCGGATGATGTTGCCGGTGGTGACGTTGCCGCTCGACAGCGTCTGGTGCTCGCGGATGATGATTTCCTCGGCGTCGGAACCCGACTGCTCCAGTTCCGTCTCAAGCCATTCCAGCGCCTTGCCGGTGTTTTGCGAGCCGTCGCGCAGGCGGTAGAGAAGCTGGGTGGCAAAGGTGGTGTCGCGGGCATGCGCGCGATAGCCGGCGAGGATTTCGCGGTCGCCGTCCGTCTTGGAGGCCAGCACCCGGTCGGCGACGTCGTTGGCGACCTGGCGCATGTCGCGCGAGCGGTTGACCCTCACCGCCAGCCGGCGCAGGTTCTCTACCAGGACGAAGCGCAGCATCGGCGGCAAGGCCCACAATTCGCCGATCTTCATCGGCTCGACCGACTGGAAGCCTTCGACGATCGCCTTGAACATCGTCGCGGAGACGGAACTGTCGGAATGGGCGACGTAGGCCCATGCGAGCGCCAGGGCGCGCGGGATGCGGCTCCCGTCCGCCAACTCGAGCGTCGGCAACTGACGGTAGAAGCGGCGCGGCAGGTCGCGCTTGACCTGGAAGATGGTTTCCTCGACCAGATAGTTGTTGTCGAGCAGCCATTGCGCGGCCGGCGTCACCGTCTCGCCCCTGCCCTGCGCGGCGTTGGTGGCGCGGTAGACTTCCAGTATCTTCCTGGCGTTGTCGCGCAGCCGCGCCTGGAAATCGAACGGCTTCAGGTCGGCAAGGTCGCCGATATCGCCTTTGGCCAGGCTTTCGCCAAGCGCGTGCAGCCGCTCCTCGTCCAGAAACGGCGCCCGGATCGGCCCTTCGGCATCGGCCGGGAAAGCGGCGCGCCCGTGGGCAGGCCCCGCGGCAGCGAGGGAATCCGGTAAGCGGGTCTTTTCGGTCTGGGAAAGGCTGGGCCGTATGTTCATTCGCAATTCCACGAACACTGCGCGACGCATGGGGGCATCGCCAGCGCTGCTCACAATTTCTTGGTCGATCCAACCTGCTTTGATTGCATCGCAATAAGACCGGAGGAAGTCCGGCCGACAATATCAGGCATAGAGCGAAATGAGGCTAGATTGAACTATTCTGTTTCTCGTTTGGCGAGCCGATCCACCAGGAAGGTCGCGCAGACCGATGTGGTTCATCGGCCAAGCGGCCTGACGCCGTGGGCGGCCGCCAAACGGAAACCCGAAGGGCCGGGCAGTTTCGGGTCAAATCCATCGGCTTCGTCTTGTCCGGGCCAATAGCCCGGCCTGCATCAAATCCCTCGACCTTGGCCCAAACCTGCTCCGGCAGAATAGTTCAATCTAGCCTCATCTCGCTCTAGCCCCCGCTACAACTGCCGGACGCCGATTTTTGTTCCGGCCGGAACGGATCGAAAGGAAAGGATTCGGGCTTTTTCGTGGTTCCGCACCGTGCCCGGCCGTTATTTCGGCAACTTGCCGGTAAAGCCTCGAAACCGGGGCTACGAAGCGTGATCGCCGGCCGTGATCACGATCAGCAACGCCACCGACGGCCGGCCAGCCACCAGCCGAAGCGTATCGGCATCCCGGTCGACCAGCAGCGTGTCGTGCGGGCCGAGGCGCATGGCCTCCTTGCCGCTCACGGCGATATCTCCCTCGGCGCAAAAGACCAGCAGAACATCGCCGGCGATCGGAATTTCGGCATGCCCGCAAAGCGCCAGCCGCCGCATCGAATGACGGGCGCGGCCGCGCCGCGTCATGACGTTGAGGTCGCGCACCGGGCCGCCGGCGAGGACCGCGTGGGTCTCGACATCGGCGGCGAAGGAAAGCGGCTCGCAGGCCTTGTCGAGCGCCACCGGAACGGCCCCGCCGACGGTCAGCCTGATTCCGTCGCCCTCGATGACGGCAAGCGTGCGGTCGACGCCGGCAAACAGCGAGAACGGCCCGCCGCTTTCCACCCGCGCCATGGAAACGCGCCAGTCGAAGCCATCGAGGCCCGCGCCGGCCGGAAAGACGGCGATCTCGGTCGTGGTGCCGCCGCCGTTCTTCCACGGCATTTCGCGGTAGCTGCCGGCGCGAAGCAGGCGCATGGCGGTCAGCCGAGGATGCCCGGCAGGTTGAGCCCATGCTCCCTGGCGCAGTCGATGGCGATATCGTAGCCGGCGTCCGCATGGCGCATGACGCCGGTAGCCGGGTCGTTCCACAGCACCCGCCCGATGCGCCGCGCGGCGTCTTGCGTACCGTCGCAGACGATCACCATGCCCGAATGCTGCGAGAATCCCATACCGACGCCGCCGCCGTGGTGCAGCGACACCCATGTCGCGCCCGACGCGGTGTTCAAAAGCGCGTTGAGCAGCGGCCAGTCGGACACGGCGTCCGAGCCGTCCTTCATGGCCTCCGTCTCCCGATTCGGCGAGGCGACCGAGCCGGAATCGAGATGGTCGCGACCGATGACGACCGGCGCTTTCAGTTCGCCGCTCGCCACCATTTCGTTGAAGGCGAGGCCGAGCCGGTGGCGATCGCCGAGTCCCACCCAGCAGATGCGCGCCGGCAGGCCCTGGAAGTGGATGCGCTCCCTCGCCATGTCCAGCCAGTTGTGCAGGTGCCTGTTGTCCGGCAGCAGTTCCTTGACCTTGGCATCGGTCCTGAAAATGTCCTCCGGATCGCCCGAAAGGGCCGCCCAGCGGAACGGGCCGATGCCGCGGCAGAACTGCGGGCGGATATAGGCCGGGACGAAGCCGGGAAAATCGAAGGCGTCGCCGACGCCCTCCTCGAACGCCATCTGGCGGATGTTGTTGCCGTAGTCGAAGGTCGGGATGCCTTGCCGGTGGAAGTCGAGCATGGCCCGCACATGCACCGCCATCGACGCGCGGGATGCCTTGTCGACGGATTTCGGGTCGCGCTCGCGCTTTTCCTCCCATTCGGCGACCGTCCAGCCCTTCGGCAGATAGCCGTTGACCGGGTCGTGCGCCGAGGTCTGGTCCGTCACCGCGTCCGGCTTCACGCCGCGCCTGACCAGTTCGGGCAGGATTTCGGCGGCATTGCCGAGCAGCGCCACCGAAACCGGCTTCCTGTCCTTGCAGGACCGGTCGACGATCGCCAGCGCCTCGTCGAGGTCCCTGGCCTGCACGTCGACATAGCCGGTCTTCAGCCGCATCTCGATGCGGCTCGGCTGGCATTCGACGGCAAGGCACGACGCGCCCGCCATGGTCGCGGCGAGCGGCTGCGCGCCGCCCATGCCGCCAAGGCCGGCAGTCAGGATCCAGCGCCCCGACAGGTCGCCGCCATAATGCCGGCGGCCGAGTTCCACGAAGGTCTCGTAGGTGCCCTGAACGATGCCCTGGCTGCCGATGTAGATCCACGAGCCGGCCGTCATCTGGCCGTACATCATCAGGCCTTTCTTATCCAACTCGTTGAAGTGCTCCCAGTTCGCCCAATGCGGCACCAGGTTGGAATTGGCGATCAGCACGCGCGGCGCGTCCTTGTGGGTGCGAAACACGCCGACCGGCTTGCCCGACTGCACCAGAAGCGTCTCGTCGTCCTCCAGCTTGCGCAAAGCGCCGACGATGCGGTCGAAGCTTTCCCAGTCGCGCGCGGCGCGACCGATGCCGCCGTAGACGACCAGTTCACCGGGCTTTTCGGCGACGCCGGGATCGAGATTGTTCATCAGCATCCGAAGCGGCGCCTCGGTGAGCCAGCTTTTCGCCGAAAGCTCGGTGCCGGTAGCCGCGCGGACGGTGCGGGCGTTGTCGATGCGGGTGTGGCTGGTCATCGGTTAACCTCCGGAAAAGGGCGATGCAGATCAGGCGCGCGCCCAGGAAAGTGCTGCTTGAAGGATTTCGCTCAGCGTGGCGCGGATCGGCGCGGCATAGCCGGCCTCATAGGGCACCGGCCAGGTGTCGGGCGTGCCCTTGCCTTCAGGCTCGCGCAGATAGCCCCGGCACGCCAGTTCCATTTGCAGGGCGTGGACGCCGTCTTGCGGCCGGCCGAAATACCGGGTGATGAAGCCACCCTTGAAACGGCCGTTGACGACGTGGCTTTCGCCGGTGGCGGCCATGATTTTTTCCACCCGCTCCTGCAAGACCGGATCGGCGCTGCTGCCGTCGTTGGTGCCGAGGTTGAACACCGGCAAGGCGCCCTCGAACAGGCGCGGCAGCACCGAGCGGATCGAATGGCAGTCGTAGAGCACGATCTTTTCGTGGGTGGCGCGCAGCCGCTCGACCTCGCCCCGCAGGGCGGCGTGGTAGGGATCGAAAAAGGCCTTGCGGCGCTCGGCGATTTCCTCGGCGCCGGGTTCCTCGCCGGGGCGGTAGAGCGGATCGCCGTCGAAGGTGTCGGTCGGGCACAGCGCCGTCGTCGCCTGCCCCGGATAGAGCGAGACGCCGGAGGGATCGCGGTTGACGTCGATCACCGTGCGCGAGATCGCCGTATGCACCACGGTCGCGCCCAGCCCTTCGGCGAAATCGTAGAGCCTGTCGATCCACCAGTCGCAATCGCGCCGGCCGAGCCACGGCGAACGAAGCCGCTCCTCGAGCCCCGCAAGGTCGATGCCGGTATGCGGGATCGATACCAGGAGCGGCGCGTCCCCGCGCCTGACGGTCAGCCACGGCGTCGCGGTCATTCTCCCCTCCAGAACCGGGCATGGAGCGGATTGAAGCCCATGCGATAGACGAGTTCGGCCGGCCGCTCTATGTTCCAGATGGCGAGGTCGGCGAATTTCCCGGCCTCCAGCGTGCCGGTCTCGCCAAGGATGCCCAGCGCCCGCGCCGCCTCGCGCGTCACCCCGGCGAGGCATTCCTCCACAGTCATGGAAAACAGCGTGGCGGCCATGTTCATGGTCAAAAGCAGCGAGGTCAGCGGCGAGGTGCCGGGATTGCTGTCGGTGGCGAGCGCCATCTTCACGCCGTGCCTGCGAAACAGTTCGATCGGCGGCTTCTTCGTCTCGCGGATGAAATAGAAGGCGCCGGGCAGAAGCGTGGCCACCGTTCCGGCCTTTGCCATGGCGAGAGCACCCGCCTCGTCGGTATATTCCAGATGGTCCGCCGACAGCGCGCCGTGGCGCGCGGCAAGTTCGGCCCCGTGCAGGTTGGAAAGCTGGTCGGCATGCAGCTTGACCGGCAGGCCGGCGGCCTTCGCCGCCGCGAAGACGCGCGCCATCTGTTCTGGCGAGAAGGCGATGCCTTCGCAAAAGCCGTCAACCGCATCGGCCAGGCCCTCGGCGGCGATCGCCGGCAGCATCCTGTCGGCGACAAGGTCGATATAGCCGTCCTTGTCGCCGGCCGCTTCCGGCGGCAGCGCGTGCGCGCCGAGAAAGGTGGTCTTGACCGTAACCCGGCGCTCTTGCCCGAGCCGGCGGGCGGCACGCAGCGATTTCGCCTCGCTCTCAAGGTCGAGGCCGTAGCCGGACTTGATCTCGACGGTGGTGACACCTTCGGCCAGAAGCGCGTCCAGGCGCGGCAGCGACTGCGCCACCAGTTCATCCTCGCTTGCCGCGCGCACGCCCTTGACCGAGGAAACGATGCCGCCGCCGGCCCTCGCCACTTCCTCGTAGCTCGCGCCGGCAAGCCGCATCTCGAACTCGTTGGCGCGGTCGCCGGCATAGACCAGATGGGTGTGGCAATCGATCAGGCCGGGCGTGATCCAGCGCCGTTCGCAATCGACGATCCCGGCATCGGCCGGCGCGGCGGGCATGTCCGCCTCTGGCCCCACGTAGACGATGCGGCCGCCTTCCGTAACGAGCGCGCCGTGTTCGACAATGCCGAGCCCGGGCCTCGCCCCGGCCAGCGTCGCAAGCCGGGCATTGCGGAATATGCGTCGCCTGCCTTCCACTCGGTCCTCCGCGGGTACAATCTTTTTTGCGCCGACCGGTTTTTCGTATCAATCGATCCCGATTATGTATATACATACTGAGCGGCGACGCAAGCCTGTTGTGACGACTGGACCAACGAGGAGACACTGGTGAAGGCGATTTTTGCTGAGCAGGCGCTTCTGGCGGACGGCTGGCGCTCCAATGTGCGCCTGACGCTCGCCGGCGGCGTGATCGCGTCAGCGGTAGCGGATGCGGCGCCGCTGCCCGACGACGAACGCCACGCCATTCTCGTTCCCGGCATGCCGAACCTGCACAGCCACGCCTTCCAGCGCGGCATGGCGGGCCTTGCCGAGGTGCGCGGCCCCGGCGCGGACAGTTTCTGGAGCTGGCGCGAGGTCATGTACCGCTTCGCGCTGTCGATGACGCCCGGGCAGGTCGAGGCGGTCGCGGCCCAGCTTTACGTCGAAATGCTGGAGGCTGGGTTCTCGCGCGTCGGCGAGTTCCACTACCTGCATCACGACCTCGACGGCCGCCCTTACGCCAACATCGCCGAGATGGCCGAGCGGATCGCGGCGGCGGCCTGCGAAACCGGCATCGGGCTGACGCTGTTGCCGGTCTTTTATGCGCATTCCGGCTTCGGCGGGCTCGAACCGAGCGAAGGCCAGCGACGATTCGTCAACGATGTGAGTCGCTTCTCCCGGCTCCTTGAGAAGACGCGCGAATCCGTTCGCACGTTGAATCAAGCCGTGGTCGGCATCGCCCCGCACAGCCTGCGCGCCGTCACGCCGCGCGAGCTTGGCGAAGTGACGGCGCTGGCCGGAGGCGGGCCGATCCACATCCACGTCGCCGAGCAGGTCAAGGAGGTCGAGGACTGCGTTGCATGGTCGGGCGCCCGGCCGGTCGAATGGCTGCTCGCCAACGCGACGGTCGATCGGCGCTGGTGCCTCATCCACGCCACCCACATGCTCGACGGCGAGACCATGGCGATGGCGGAAAGCGGCGCGGTCGCGGGCCTGTGCCCGATCACCGAGGCCAACCTCGGCGACGGCACCTTTCGCGGCCCGCTGTTTGCGCAGCATGGCGGGCGGTTCGGCATCGGCTCCGATTCCAACGTCCTGATCGGCCTCGCCGACGAGTTGCGCCAGCTCGAATATTCGCAGCGCCTCGCACACCGCGCCCGCAACGTGCTGGCCAGGCCTGGCCAGTCGAACGGCCGGGCGCTGTTTTCGGCCGCCCTCGACGGCGGCGCCGCAGCGCTCGGCGCCGGCCCGTCGCAGCTTGGCGCGGGGGCCGCCGCCGACTTCGTCTCGCTCGATGCGTCCCGCCCCTCGCTTGCCGGCAAACGGGGCGACGCCATCCTCGACACATGGATCTTCGCCGGCGGCGCGGCGGTCGATTGCGTCTGGGTGCACGGCGAAAAGCTGGTGGAGGCCGGCCGCCACCTCAGGCGCGAAGCCATTGCCGGGCGATTCCGGACGGCGATGGAAGAGCTTTCACGGAATTGAACGAGGCATGAGCACCATGGCGGCGACGCGCGGGAAGCAAACGCAAGGCGATGCCCTTTCGCTGCACCAGAGGATCCTGTCCGATATCAGCGACAGGATCCTTTCCGGCGCCTGGGCGCCGGGCCACCGCATCCCGTTCGAGCATGAATTGTGCGCGCACTATCAATGCTCGCGCATGACCGTGAACAAGGCGCTGTCCGAGCTTGCCAAGGCCGGATTGATCGAGCGCCGCCGCCGCTCCGGCAGCTTCGTGCGCCGCCCGCAGTCGCACGCCGCCGTCCTTGAAATCCACGACATCAGGATCGAGGTCGAGGCGCTCGGCCTGCCTTATCGCTACGAACGCCTGGCGAAGGTGAAGCGGCGCAGCACCGCCGACGACAAGGCCCGGCTCGAGCTTGCCGCCGCCGGGGCCGTTCTCGCCCTCGAATGCCTGCATCGCGCCGGCGAGCGCCCGTTCTGCCACGAAACCCGCCTGATCAACCTCGACGCCGTGCCGGAAGCCGGCGGCGAGGCGTTCCTCGCCAAGGCGCCCGGCCCCTGGCTGGTCGAGCGCGTGCCCTGGAGCGCGGCCGAGCACCGCATCAGCGCCGTCGCCGCCGACCCCGGCACCGCAGCCGCGCTCGGCATCGCGCCGGCCTCGGCCTGCCTCGTCGTGGAAAGACGGACGTGGAACGCCGAACGGACGGTCACCCACGCGCGGTTCGTCTATCCGGCCGAAATCCACGCGCTGGTGGCGCGCTTCACGCCCGCCCCCGAAGCCTGAAGTCGATACCGCCTAGATCGCGGCGGTGATGATCATCTCGACCTTGTATTCCGGCGCGGCGAGCTTGGCCTCGCCGGTGGCGCGGGCCGGCGTGTTGCCCTGCGGCACCCACTTGTCCCACTCGGCATTCATCTCGGCGAAATCGGCCATGTCGGCCAGCCAGATGATGGCCTGGAGAATCCTGGTCTTGTCCGTACCGGCCTTGGCCAGCAACTCGTCGATGGTGGCAAGCACATCCCGTGTCTGCTGCGCGACGGAGCCGCCCGGATTGCCGACCTGCCCGGCGAGGTAGACGGTGTTGCCATGGATGTTGATGGCGCTCATGCGCGGGCCGACATCGATACGACGGATGCTCATGGGTAACTCCTTTCACATGAGGGAAACGCCTCTTTAGGAAGGAGTGGACGGCGGGGCAAGCCCTGCCCTGCGCCCGGCGGATTCCGGAATCCGTCCGTTCGCCGCCTGTTTTCGATTCCATCGCATTGACAAATGTAATAACATCACATACGCAAACCATCCGTATCCGAGAACCGGCATCCCATGACCGCGCCCTGCCTCATCTTCGACGATCTGACGCTCGGCTACGGCAGCCACGCGGCCGTTCACCATCTTGGCGGCACGGTCGAAAAAGGATCGCTGACGGCGGTCGTGGGCGCCAACGGCTCCGGCAAATCGACCCTGATGAAAGGCATCGCCGGCGTGCTCAAGCCGATGGCCGGGCGCATCGACAGGGCCGGAAACGTCCGCATCGCCTACCTGCCGCAGCAGTCCGAACTCGACCGCTCCTTCCCCGCCCGCGTCGTCGACCTGGTTTCGCTCGGCCTGTGGCCGCGGCGCGGGCTGCTCGGCCGGCACACGGCGGACGACCGTCGGTCGGTGCGCGGTGCGCTGGAGGCGGTCGGCCTTGCGGGATTCGAGAACCGCGCGCTGGACACGCTGTCGGGCGGCCAGTTGCAGCGGGCGCTGTTTGCCCGCGTGCTGGTGCAGGACGCCGATCTCATCCTGCTCGACGAGCCGTTCAACGCCATCGACAGCCGGACGGTCGCGGACCTCGTACTGTTGATCAAGCGCTGGCACGGCGAAGGCCGTACCGTCCTCGTCGTCGTCCACGACCTCGAACTGGTGCGCCGCACCTTCCCCGAAACGCTGCTTCTGGCACGGCAGAAGGTGGCCTGGGGCGACACCGCCGAAACCTTGCGGCCGCAAAACATGCTTCGCGCCCGCCGCTTTCACGAGGCCTGGGAGGACGACGCGCCCTGGTGCGAGCCGGAGGAGCACGAGCACGTGCATATCCATGAGCATGCAGGTGACCACGGCGCCCACCACCATCCTTCCATGCAAAAGGCGGCCGAATGAGCGCCGCCTACGACCTTCTCGTCGCGCCGTTCGCCGACTTCGGCTTCATGCGCCGTGCCCTGGCCGGCTCGCTGATGCTGTCGCTCGGCGCCTGCCCGGTCGGCGTGTTCCTGATGCTGCGGCGCATGAGCCTTGCCGGCGACGCCATGGCGCACGCCATCCTGCCGGGTGCGGCCGTCGGCTTCCTGCTGTTCGGGCTGGAAATCCTGCCGATGACGATCGGCGGCATCGTCGCCGGCGCCGTCGTGGCGCTCGGCGCCGGCGCCGTTTCCCGCTTCACCGTGCAGCGGGAAGACGCCTCGATGGCGGCCTTCTACCTCATTTCGCTGGCGCTCGGCGTGCTCATGGTCTCGCTGCGCGGCTCCAGCGTCGATCTCATGCACGTCCTGTTCGGAACGGTGCTGGCGCTGGACGGGGAGGCGCTGGCGCTGATCGGCGGCATCGCCGCGCTCACCCTGGCAAGCCTCGCCGTATTCTGGCGCGCGCTGGTGGCCGAATGCCTCGATCCGCTGTTCCTGCGCTCGGTCAGCCGGCTCGGCAGCCCGGTGCATTTCGTCTTCCTCGGCCTGGTCGTGCTCAATCTCGTCGGCGGCTTCCAGGCGCTCGGCACGCTGCTGTCGGTCGGCCTGATGATCCTGCCGGCCGCCGCCGCCCGGTTCTGGACGTCTCGGGTCGGGCCGATGTGCGCGCTGGCGGTGGCGATCGGCTTTACCGCCTCGATTTCCGGCCTGCTCTTGTCCTACCACGCCTCGCTGCCGTCCGGCCCGGCCATCATCCTGTCGGCCGGCGCCGTCTATCTCGCGTCGATCCTGGCCGGCCCGCGCGGCATCATGCGCGCCCGCGTCGGCCACCGCCACAAAACCGCCTGACCAACCGAAAGGAACGCCGAATGCGCAAAGCGATCCATGCCGCCCTCGCCCTGAGCGTTATAACATTAACCGGCTTCGCGACCTTTCCGGCCCTCGCCGATCCGCTGAAGGTGGTTGCCACCTTCTCGATCATCGGCGACCTGGCCAAAAATGTCGGCGGCGAGCGCATCGAGCTTTCCACGCTGGTCGGTCCCAACGGCGATGCGCATGTCTACGAGCCCAGGCCGGCGGATGCGGTTGCCATGGCCAACGCCGACGTGGTGCTGGTCAACGGCCTCGCCTTCGAAGGCTTCCTGCAACGGCTGGTCGAATCAAGCGCCACCAAGGCCGCCGTCGTGGAATTGACCAGGGGCATCGCGCCGCTCGAATTTTCCGAAGAAGAGCACGAGGAAGACCGTCACGGCCACGAAGACCATGGCCACGGCCCGCTCGACCCGCACGCCTTCCAGTCGATCGCCAACGCCAAGGTCTATGTGCAGAACATCGCGGACGCCTTCTGCGCGGCGGATGCGCAAGGCTGCGCCGACTATCGCGCCAACGCCGGCGCCTATACCGGCAGGCTGGACGCGCTGGAGGCCGAGGTGAAGGCCGCGATCGCCTCGATCCCCGAAAGCAAGCGGGTGGTGATCACCTCCCACGACGCGTTCGGCTACTTCGCGCACGAATACGGCCTGACCTTCCTTGCCCCGCAGGGAATCTCGACCGACGCGGAGCCGTCGGCCGCCGATGTCGCGAAGCTGGTCGAGCAGGTACGGGACGACAAGGCGGCGGCGATCTTCGTCGAGAACATCACCAACCCGAAGCTGATCGAACAGATCGCCGGCGAGACGGGCGTCAAGGTCGGCGGCACGCTCTATTCCGATTCGCTGTCGGCGCCCGACGGCCCGGCTGCGACCTATATCGACATGATGCGTAACAACATTGCCGAGATCAAAGGCGCGATCCTCGGAAGTTGATCGGCCGATCGCTCATGACGGTTGCCGGGCGGCCTCAGGAATGGCAAGACTGCCGCCGAAGTCAGCAAGCGAGGGCACGACATGGACATTCGCCGGATCACCGAAAACTATTCGGTTTGCCCGCAGATCACCGAGGACGAGGTCGCCGCCGTCAAGGCGGCCGGCTTCAGGACCGTGATCTGCAACCGGCCGGACGGCGAGCAGCCCGGCCAGCCGGCGCACGACGCGATCAGGGCGGCGGTCGAGGCGGCAGGGCTCTCCTTCCGCTACATTCCCGTCGTCAGCGGCCAGATGACCGGAGAGAACGTCGCCGACCAAGCGGCGGCGCTCAAGGAAGCGGAGGGGCCGGTGCTCGCCTATTGCCGTTCCGGAACGCGCTGCGCCAACCTTTTCGCGGCCATCGGCCAGGCCAGGGGCTGAATAGCCATGGACCTCGGGATTCGCGGCAAGAAAGCGATTGTATGCGCGTCGAGCAAGGGGCTGGGGCGCGGCTGCGCCATGGCGCTGGCCGAGGCCGGATGCGACCTCGTCGTCAACGGGCGCAACGCCGAACTGCTCGCCCGGACCGCGGCCGCGCTTCGCGAGCGCTACGGCGTTGCGGTCACGGAGGTGGCCGGCGACGTTTCGAGGCCGGAAATCCAAGCGGCGCTGCTTGCCGCCTGCCCGGAGCCGGACATTCTCGTCAACAACAACGGCGGGCCGCCGTTCCGCGATTTTCGCGAGCTCGATCGCGAAAAGATCCTCGAAGGCCTGACCAACAACATGGTCACGCCGATCGAACTCATCAAGGCGGTCATCGACGGCATGGCCGAGCGCGGCTTCGGCCGCATCGTCAACATCACCTCGCTGTCGGTCTACGTACCGCTTGCCGGCCTCGACCTGTCATCGGGCGCGCGCGCCGGCCTGACCTCGTTCCTCGCCGGAATCGCCCGCACCGTGATCGACCGCAACGTCACCATCAACAACCTTCTGCCCGGCAAGCTCGACACCGACCGGCTGCGCGGCCCGCACGAGCCCGGCTCGGTGGAGGACCCGGCGGCGGCGGCGGCCCGCAAGGCCCGCCTCAGCATCGACATCCCGGCAAGGCGCCTCGGCACGCCGGAGGAATTCGGCCAGGTCTGCGCCTTCCTGTGCTCTGTCCACGCCGGCTACCTGACCGGCCAGAACATACCGATAGACGGCGGCCTCTACGTAAGCGCCTTTTAGAGGATGGGTTCGAGTCGTTTCGGCGGATTTCTTCTTAAAACTTGAAAATCCTTTATGTTTCGTGCGCTGGTATCCGTCATGCGCTTTCCGTTATTTGCTGTCTCGAAAAAGCCGCGCCGCGTGGTAGAAGGGTCGTAGCAGGCAGTGGGGAAGGTGAGTCATGGAAGGCGATAGTTCCAAAACGAATTCGTCCGATCTCAACGAGGCCGCCCTCCACTTCCACAAATACCCGACCCCCGGGAAGCTCGAGATCCAGGCCACCAAGGCGCTCGGCAACCAGCGCGACCTGGCGCTGGCCTATTCGCCCGGCGTCGCCGCGCCATGCCTCGCCATCCGCGACGAGCCAGCGCTTGCCGCCGACTACACCGCGCGCGCCAACCTGGTCGGTGTCGTCTCCAACGGCACGGCCGTGCTCGGCCTCGGCAATATCGGCCCGCTCGCTTCCAAGCCGGTGATGGAAGGCAAGGCGGTGCTGTTCAAGAAATTCGCCGGCATCG
>ERZ778017.1927-NODE-1927-length-18396-cov-39.088218_pt1 | contig 18396 bp, 16 predicted proteins | sample MGYA00375747_ERZ778017 | MGnify/ENA primary metagenome ERZ778017 (study PRJEB29350, sample SAMN05509838) | bioreactor metagenome | biome: bioreactor; material: wastewater | place: South Africa: University of Cape Town | collected 2014-03-17 ...
CCATGTGCTGATCGAGAAATATATCCTGACCCCGCGCCATATCGAGGTGCAGGTGTTCGGCGACACCCACGGCAATGTCGTCCATCTGTTCGAGCGCGACTGCTCGCTCCAGCGCCGCCACCAGAAAGTGATCGAAGAAGCCCCGGCCCCCGGCATGGACGAAGCGACGCGCGCCGACCTCTGCGCCGCCGCCGTGCGCGCCGCGAAAGCGGTCGATTATGTCGGCGCGGGGACGATCGAGTTCATCGCCGACGCGAGCGAGGGCCTGCGCGCCGACCGTATCTGGTTCATGGAAATGAACACGCGATTGCAGGTCGAGCATCCGGTCACCGAGGAAATCACCGGCGTCGACCTGGTCGAATGGCAGCTTCGCGTCGCAAGCGGCGAACCGATCCCGCTTCGTCAGGAGGAACTGGCGATCAACGGTTGGGCGATGGAAGCACGGCTCTATGCCGAAGATCCGGCCAGGGGTTTCCTGCCCTCGATCGGCACGCTCGAACTGTTCCAGCTTCCCGAACATCTCGGCCGCATCGACACGGGCGTCTACGAAGGCGCGGAGGTGTCGCCCTTCTATGACCCGATGATCGCGAAGGTGATCGCCTATGGCGACGACCGCGATGAAGCCCGCGAAATGCTGGCCGAAATGCTGGAGGACAGCGCGATCTGGCCGGTAAAGACCAATTCGGCCTTTCTGATCGCCGCGCTCAGCCATCCCGATTTCGTCGCAGGCACGGTCGATACCGGGCTGATCGGCCGCGATGGCGACAGCATGACGGCCGAGCCGATGCCCTCGGATCAGGCGCTGACCAATGCCGCGATGGCGATGGTTCCCCGCTCGCTGCAGTCGGGTTTCCGTCTCAACGCGCCCGATGTGCGCACCGCGCCCTTCCTGCTCGACGGCAAGCGCGTCGATGTGACGCTGCACGGCCCCGGCGCCGAGGAGCCCGCCCCCGCCATGCTCGTCGCCGAAAGTTGCGCGGTGTGGCAGCTCACGCCCTGGCGCGCCGCGGGCGGTGCCGGCGGCGCAGCGGGCGACGGCGCGATCCTGTCGCCGATGCCCGGCAAGATCATAGCGGTCGACGTCGCCGCGGGCGACAAGGTGACCAAGGGCCAGAAGCTGCTGACGCTCGAGGCGATGAAGATGGAGCATAGCCTGACCGCGCCCTTCGACGGCATCGTCGCAGAACTCAACGCTGCGCCCGGGGCGCAGGTGCAGGTCGAGGCGCTGCTCGCGAAGATCGAGGCCGCCGAGTGAGCGGCCTGATCCTTCGCGATGCGACGGCGGCGGATCTTCCCGCCATCCTCGGCATGCTTGCGGAGGACACGATTCCGCCGGCACGCGAGGCCGAACCCTCGGACCCGCGTTACCTTGCCGCGTTCGATGCAATCGACGCCGACCCGAACCAGCGGCTGATTGCAGCGGAACTCGATGGCCGCGTTATCGGGACGATGCAACTCAGCTTCCTCCCAGGGCTTTCCTTTATCGGAAGCTGGCGCGGGCTGATCGAGGCGGTGCGGATCGCCGCCGACCTGCGCGGCCAAAGGCTGGGCGAGCAGATGATCCTGTGGGCGGTGGAACAGTGCCGCGCGCGCGATTGCAAACTCGTCCAGCTCACATCATCGGCGACACGGACGGCCGCGCACCGCTTCTACGCCCGGCTCGGCTTCGTGCAGAGCCATGTCGGCATGAAATTGCATTTGAGGGACTGACGATGGCAGGCAAGTTTTTCGACGAATGGCAGATCGGCGATGCGATCGTGCACGAGATCCGCCGCACCGTGACCGAGACGGACAATCTGCTGTTCACGACGATGACGCACAATCCGCAGCCGCTGCATCTCGACATCGAGGCTGCAAAAGCATCGGAATTCGGCCGGATCCTCGTCAACGGCACCTTCACTTTCAGCCTGATGGTCGGTCTGTCGGTCGGCGACACGACGCTCGGCACGCTCGTCGCCAACCTCGGCTATGATAAATTGGTGATGCCCAAGCCGGTCTTCATCGGCGACACGCTGCGCGCGACGAGCGAGGTGATCGGCCTCAAGGAATCGAAATCGCGGCCGAATGCGGGCATCGTGACCTTCCTTCATCGCTGCATCAACCAGCGCGACGAAATCGTCTGCCAGTGCGAACGGTCAGCGCTGATCAACAGGAAGAAGGTCTGATGCGCCTCCGCTCGCTCCTCTTCGTCCCCGGCGACCGCCCCGAACGCTTCGCGAAAGCCGCGGCGTCGGGCGCCGATGCGATCATCCTCGACCTCGAAGATTCGGTGTCCCCTGCAAACAAGGAGGCCGCGCGCGAAGCGGTCGCCGCCTATCTCGCCGGAACGCGCGAAGTCTTTACGCTGGTCCGTGTCAATCCGCTCGACGGGCATATGACCGCCGCCGACGTTGCTGCCATTGTCGGCGGGCGCCCCGATGCGATCATGCTGCCCAAGGCCGAAGGCGCGCCGAGCATCGCTCAGCTCGATACGATCCTTCGTAGCGAGGGGGCCGCCGGTGCGTCGCTGCCGCCGGTGCTCCCGATCGCGACCGAAACCCCGGCAGCGATCTTTACGCTGGGTGGCTATCGCGAAGCGAAGGCCCGGCTGGTCGGCCTTACCTGGGGCGCCGAGGATCTGCCCGCCGCCATCGGCGCGACGACGAGTCGCGAGGCCGACGGGCGCTACACCGAACCCTATCAGGTCGCCCGCGCGCTGACATTGTTCGCCGCGCATGGTGCGGGCGTCGCTGCGATCGATACGGTGTTTCCCGCGATCAAGGACGAGGCGGGCCTTGCCGCCTATGCCGCGCGCGCGCGGCGCGATGGCTTTACCGGCATGATGGCGATCCATCCATCGCAGGTCGCGCCGATCAACGGCGCCTTCACGCCGTCGGCTGACGAGGTTCAGCGTGCGCAGGCGATCGTCGATGCCTTCGCCGCCAATCCGGGCTCGGGGGTGCTTCAGGTGGACGGCAAAATGGTCGATGCCCCGCACCTCAAACAGGCGCGGCATATCCTGTCGCTGGCGGACTGACGCCGCGCTATCATCTCCGCCGGAACGGGCGGTGACGCTTCATCCAGGCTTTGCCGCGGTGCCAGTTCCGGCGCAGCCCGCGCTCGGCGATCCCTTCGAACATCGCGTCGGGATTTTCGGGATCGAGCAGTTCATGCTCGGCGATATAATCGTCGAACGGCCCGGGCTCGACGAGATCGAGTAACTCGAGCGAGCGGCCCGGCCCGCGCAGCGCCTCGATCGCATCGATAAGCGACCCCGTTGTTTCATAAAGGCGGCCAACATCGGCCGGATCGACGTCCAGATGCTCGCCGATCAGCGATTCGCGCAGCGCCCGGATCGTCGGCTCCACCCCGCGGTTCGCGGGCAAAGCGGCATCGATCGTCACATCGCATTCGCTGTCGAGCCCCAGCGATCGATTGTTCATGTTCGATGATCCGATACGCAGCAGGCGATCGTCGACGACCGCAGTCTTTGCATGAACATAGATCGGATCGCCGCCCGCGGTGTGCGGGACATATACGCGCAGGCGGTCGCCGTGCCGCGCCTTGGCAATCGCGCGCACCAGCTTCACGCGCGCCGCGTCCATCGCCATCTGTTCGAGCCACCCGTCGGCGGTACGCGGCATCACCATGATGAATTCGGGGGGATCGTCCTCGTCCAGCCGCTCGGCGATCGCCGCCGCGATCTTGGCCGAAGTGAAATATTGATTCTCGAAATAGATGAAGCGCTTCGCCGCCACGATCATGTCGAGATAAAGCTGCTCGATCTCGCGAATTTCCGGATAGCCGTCATATTCGGCGCGCGTGCGCGATATTGCGACATCGACGTTCGTAAAATCGGGTTCGAGATTTTCGGGCCAGTTTTCGCCGTCGCCCTTTACGTCGCGCAATTGCTTGTTCGTTGCGCGCTGCCAGCGTTCGTTGCCCAGATCGGCAAGCGCTTCGCCCACCGGCCCGGCCAGGATCATCGTCGAATCGTGCCACGGCATATAGGGCTGGCCGTCGGGATTGGTGCGCCGCGGATCACCGTCGCGGTGGCCCCGCGTATCCCAGCGCGACGAGGACACGTCGATACCGCCGCACACCGCCAGATGATCGTCGAACACCGCGACCTTCTGGTGGTGGCTGCATCCAGTGGGGTGCGCGCTGTCGAGCCGGAAGCTGATCGAGCGCGTCACCTTCCAGCGCAGCACCATCGAGACGATACGCGGCATGAGAAACTGTTTCAGACCGCCGAAATTCCAGCGAAGAATGTCGATATCGCGGTCGGGTTTCGCATGGGCCAGACGCAGCAGAAAATGCCCCAGCGATTCGCCCTTGCCCGCATCGTCGGGCGTCAGGGCAATCCGCGGGTCGAAATCCCAGCCGATCAGCAGGATGCGCTCTTTCGCGCGCTCCATCAGCCGGACGAGCAGCGCGTAATAGTCGGCCGCATCGACGATCATCCGCGCCTTGTTGGCGCGTTCGATCCGCCAGCAATTGCGGCCTTCCTCAACGATCGGGGTCAGCGCATCCTCGCTCATCGCCGCCTACACGCACGGGCGGCGGCGATGGTTGCGAGCCTGCACGTCAGGCGGCGAAGAATTGATCGGGCGTCAGCGCCATCATCGCTTCGCTGCCGGCCTCGATCTTGCGGCGCAACGCGCCCGCATCGGGGATGAAGCGTTCGCCGAAATGACGCGCGGTAACAAGCTTGGCTTCGAGGAACGCCTTGTTCCCGCGCCCTTCGTCGAGCGCCTTCTGTGCCGCTTCGGCCATGCGCAGCCACATGAGGCCCAGCGCGACGATACCCATGATGTGCATATAATGATGCGCGCCCGCGCCGACATTATTGGGGTTGGTCATGCCATTGGCCATGAACCACATCGTCGCGGCCTTGAGTTCGCCATTGGCCTTTTCGAGTTGCCCCGCAAAATCGGCGAAGGCCGGCTTGTCCTTCGCCGCCGCACATTCGGCGTCGACGATCGCGAAAAAGGCCTGGATGGCACGGCCGCCATTCTGCGCGAGCTTGCGGCCGACGAGGTCCATCGCCTGCACGCCGTTGGCGCCTTCGTAGATCATCGTGATGCGGGCATCGCGGACATATTGGCTCATGCCCTGCTCTTCGATGTAGCCGTGGCCGCCGAACACCTGCTGCGCGTTGGTCGCGACGTCATAGCCCTTGTCGGTGCCATAGCCCTTGATCACCGGGGTCAGCAGGCTGACGAGATCGTCGGCCTGCTGCCGCTCCTCTTCGGACGCGGCGCCATGCGCCAGATCGACCTGCAGCGCGCCCCAGAGGCACAGGCCGCGCAGCCCCTCAACCACCGCCTTGCCATCCATCAGCATGCGGCGCACGTCTGGATGGACGAAAAGCGGGTCGGCCTTCTGGGCGGGATCCTGCGGCCCGGTCAGCGCCCGGCCCTGCCGGCGGTCCTGCGCATATTGCACGGCATTCTGATAGGCTATGTCGGCCTGACCCAACCCCTGTATGCCGACGCCGAGCCGCGCGGCATTCATCATCACGAACATCGCGGCAAGGCCCTTGTTCTCCTCGCCGACCATCCAGCCTTTTGCGCCGTCATAGTTCATCACGCAGGTCGCATTGGCGTGGATGCCCATCTTGTGCTCGATCGACCCGCACGACAGCGTGTTGCGCTCACCGAGCGAGCCGTCGTCGTTCACCAGATATTTTGGGACGATGAACAGCGAGATTCCCTTGACGCTGTCGGGTGCGTCAGGGGTCTTTGCCAGCACGAGATGGATGATATTGTCGGTGAGGTCATGCTCGCCCGACGAGATGAAAATCTTCGTCCCCGTGATCGAATAGCTGCCGTCGCCGTTCGGCACCGCGCGGGTACGGATCAGGCCAAGATCGGTGCCGCACTGCGGTTCGGTCAGGTTCATCGTGCCGCCCCATTCGCCCGACACCATCTTGGGGACATAGAGCCTCTTCTGCTCGTCGGACCCCTTGACCAGCAACGCCGAGACCGCCGCCTGCGTCAGCCCCGGATACATGGCAAAAGCCTGGTTCGCCGCCATCCGATATTCCTCGACCGGAAAGCCGAGGACGTGGGGCAGTCCCTGGCCGCCGAATTCTTCGGGCTGGTTGAGCAGCGTCCAGCCCGCCTCGCAATAGGCCTTATACGCTTCCTTGAACCCCTCGGGCGTGGTGACCGAACCATCTTCATGCCGCGTGCAGCCTTCGAGGTCGCCCGATCGGTTGATCGGGAACAGCACCTCTTCGCAGAATTTGCCGGCCTCGGTCAGCACCGCCTCGACCATATCGGGCGACGCATTGGCGAAGCCCGGCAGATCGGCATAGCGATCGATGCCAAGGACATCATTGAGCTGGAACAGCGTATCTTGGATCGGGGCGCGATAGACAGGCATGCGAAATCTTTCCGATAAATCAGGTGTTGGCAATCAAACTTGCCCGGGGAGGTTCTGGTTGCCGAAGCTCAGCCGACTTTTTCGCCAGCGTCGACCTTTTTCACCATATCGATGAAACGTGTCAGTTCCTCGACGGCGCTGTCGATGTCATCGCGCTGACGCTGGAGCAGCGCGATGCGCTCCTCGCATTTTTCGACCGTGACCTGGCGCTGGAGCTTGCGGCCGTCGCCGACGTCGTAAAGGTCGATCATCTCGCGAATGTCGGCCAAGCTAAATCCGGTGCGCTTGGCACGCAGAATCCAGGCCAGCCGGGCGCGGTCGCGTTTCGAATAAATACGCGACAGCCCCTTGCGCGAGGGGCTGATCAGCCCTTCGTCCTCGTAGAACCGAAGCGCACGCGCGGTGACGCCGAATTCGGTCGACAGATCGGTGATGCTATATTGCTCGCGCCCCAGATGATCGGGCGTGTCGATATGGGCGTGGCCGTATTCTTCGGTCATCCCGAAAGACTAGTTTCCGTTGACGTGAACGTCAAGGCCGTCGGAGATAAGGAAAAGCGCCGCTTACGGCGATCCGCAAGGCCGGACCATATTGCCGCGTCCATCGCGCAACTGCAAGCCCTTTGCATCGTCCGCCGACCAGCTCGCCCGCGGCAGGCGCAGGCCCGAGAGCGACGCGCGCGACGGACACAGGCTGTCGCATTGCGACGGCAGGCGTCCCGGCAGGCGCAGTTCGTCATCCTCTTCGTGAACAAGAGCCTCACATCCCTCGACCCCGGCAAAGCGCATCCGCCAGTCCTCGCCGTCCCGGACGATGGTGCCGCGCGCATTGCACGACAGGCCGGGACCGAACGACGCGCTCACCGCAAAGCGCCACTGCCCGGCGCCCTCAGGGACAACGCACATCGCATCGCGCCCAAGCTCGTGCGTGCGTTCGAACAGGCCGGTCGGATCGCTTGCATCGGCGCGTACCACTCCGCGTTTGCGCGCCGCGATTTCCAACGGATTGCGCGTATCGATCGCGGCATCGGCGCCGTCGCGCTTCGCCCGGTCGCAGCCGCCGACGAGCAGCAGAACCGCGACGAGGAGGCACGCGACGCGTGGGCTAGGCATCGGTATCGAGGAAGGTCAGGCTGCCGTCGCGCTCGATCCGGCGATAAAAGCAGGATCGGCGACCTGTGTGACAGGCCGGACCGGCGGGCTTCACGCGCAAGAGCAGCGCATCCTGATCGCAGTCGACGCGCATTTCGACCACCGTCAGCCCGTTGCCCGAGGTTTCGCCTTTGCGCCACAGCGCGGCCCGCGACCGCGACCAGAAATGCGCCTGCCCCGTCTCCTGCGTCAGCGCGATCGCGTCGGCATTCATATGCGCGACCATCAGCAGCGCGCCGCTGTCGGCGTCGGTCACGATGGCGGTCACCAGCCCGGCGGCGTCGAAACGCGGCAGGAAACGGTCGGTGGTGTCGCGCGAAGCATCCATGGTCCGCGCCTTAGAGCAGGTCGAGAGCGGCTGTCACCCCCCGCGCGGGTCCGGTTGACATCAAAAGGTCAAATATGGGGGGCGACATTTGGGTTCGGCACTCCTATATGCGCGGCAGTCCCAGCCCCCTGCCCCTGGATTGACATGCTGACGACCCATCCTTTTGACGACGACAAGCTCCGCGAGGAGTGCGGCGTCTTTGGTATTCACGGCGCCGAAAGCGCCGCTGCGGTCGCGGCGCTGGGGCTTCACGCCCTGCAGCACCGCGGTCAGGAAGCCGCGGGCATCACCGCCTTCGATGGCAAGGATTTCCATACCCACCGCGCGATGGGGCATGTTGCGGGCAATTTCGACCGCGACGACATCATCCGCCAGCTCGCAGGGGCGTCGGCGATCGGCCATGTCCGCTACTCAACCACCGGCGAGACGGCGCTGCGCAATGTCCAGCCGCTGTTCGCCGACCTGGCCACCGGCGGCTTTGCAGTCGCGCATAACGGCAATATTTCCAACGCGATGGCGCTGCGCAAGATATTGGTGCGCCGCGGATCGATCTTTCAGTCGACGAGCGATACCGAGGTCATCATCCACCTCGTCGCCACGTCCAACTATCGCACCCTGCTCGATCGCTTCATCGACGCGCTGAAACAGGTCGAGGGCGCCTATTCGCTGATCTGCCTGACCGCGGAAGGCATGATCGGCTGCCGCGATCCGCTCGGCATTCGTCCGCTGGTCATCGGCAAGCTGGGCGATGCGTACATCCTCGCGTCCGAAACCGTGGCGCTCGACGTCGTCGGCGCCGAATTCGTCCGCTCGGTCGATCCCGGCGAACTTGTGATCATCCGCGACGGCCAGCTTTCGTCGCACCGCCCCTTCGCCGATCGCGCGGCACGGCCGTGCATCTTCGAATATGTCTATTTCTCGCGCCCCGATTCGATCGTCGACGGCACCAGCGTCTATTCGGTGCGCAAGGCGATCGGCGCCGAACTGGCGCGCGAAAATCCGGTCGATGCCGATCTCGTCATCCCGGTCCCCGATTCGGGAACCCCCGCGGCGATCGGCTATGCGCAGGAATCGGGCATTCCCTTCGAGCTCGGCATCATCCGTTCGCACTATGTCGGCCGTACCTTCATCCAGCCGGGCGACAAGGTTCGCCACCTCGGCGTCAAGCTGAAGCACAATGCCAATCGCGCGCTGATCGCCGGCAAGCGGATCGTGCTGATCGACGATTCGATCGTGCGCGGCACGACCAGCCTCAAGATCGTGCAGATGATGCGCGATGCGGGTGCCGCCGAAGTGCATATGCGCATCGCCAGCCCGCCGACGTCGCATAGCTGCTTCTACGGCGTCGATACGCCCGAACGCGCCAAGCTGCTCGCGGCGCAGATGACGGTCGGCCAGATGGCCAATTTCATCAATGCCGACAGCCTGTCCTTCCTGACCATCGACGGTCTGTATCGCGCGCTGGGCGAGGCGCGGCGCACCGATGATTGTCCGCAATATTGCGACGCCTGCTTCACGGGCGATTATCCGACCACGCTGACCGATTTCGACGAGAACAGCCTGGAAGATCAGTTTTCGCTGCTTGCCGAACGGGTTGTCTGACGAAATGACGATGAATTCTGAAGAACTGTCGGGACAGACGGCGCTCGTCACCGGCGCGAGCCGCGGCATCGGCGCTGCGATCGCCGAATCGCTCGCACGACGCGGCGCGCATGTCGTGATCACCGCCCGCACCGCGGGCGGGCTCGAGGAACTGGAAGACCGCATCCACGATGCGGGCGGCAGCGCGACCATTGCACCGCTCGACCTGACCGACGGCGACAGCATCGCCCGGCTGGCGAGCGCAATCGCCGAACGGTGGCAGCAACTCGACATGCTCGTGCTCAATGCCGCGATGCTCGGCACGCTGACCCCGGTTGGCGCGATCGACGGTAAGGAATTCAACAAGCTGCTGACGCTCAATCTTGTCGCGCAGCAAGCGCTGATCGCCAATTTCGATCCGCTGCTGCGCCGCGCGCCCGCCGGGCGCCTCGTCGCGCTATCGACCGGCGTTGCACGAGCGCCGCGCGCCTATTGGGGCGCCTACGCCGCGTCGAAGGCGGCGTTCGAGGTGCTGGTGTCGAGCTATGGCGCCGAAATGCGCAATGTCTCGAACGTCCGCACCGCAATTCTCGACCCCGGCGGCACGCGCACCCAGATGCGCGCACGCGCCTATCCCGGCGAAGACCCGCAGAGCATCAAGGATCCGGCAGTCGTCGGCGAATTCGTCGCCCGGATGATGGTCGATGGCTTCGACAGCACCGCCTATCACGCGCTGCCGAAGGTGATGGCAGAGGCTTAACGCGATATTTGCTTTCCCGGGCTATCACGCGCTCTCAAGCGTTTCGAGAAGCAAGGGCATGAAAATGGGCGGCAATATTCTACGTTCCGCGGTCGCGGCGGTTATCGGCATTGCGGTCGCCTTCGGCCTGTTATGGATCGCCCAATATGCGGGCGGCGAATTCGCTCCCGAAGTCTATGACCTCGACACTGGCGAAATCCTGATCCCGCTCGGCGCGACAATTGCGTTGCTCGTCGGCTGGTTCGTCGGCACCTTCGCCGGAAGCTGGCTCGCGATGCGCATTTCGGACGGCACCGGCGCGGGCTGGGTTGTTGCCGGAGCGATTCTGGGCGCAGCCATCTATCGTTCGATCACCTTGGCTGATGCCTGGTGGGTGATGGCGCTGGGCGTCCTGATCCCGGTTGTAGCCGCCTGGCTCGCTCAGCGCGCTACCGCTACGCCGGTCGTCTGAACGGCACTGTGGCGCTAGACGCATCAAAAAATCAGCGGCTGCTTTCCCGGTCGACCGCAGCCTGCACCGCCTTGTAAAAGGCCTCGCGCGCCGCGCCCACGCCTTCGGGGTCGGTTGCGGTCGGCCAGTTGCCGTTCGATGCGATGACGAGCCGTCGTTTGGGGTCGATGAAGATGCCCTGCCCGAAGATGCCCTGCGCGGCGAAGCTGCCGTCATCGTTGGTCCACCATTGATAACCGTAGCCGCGCCCCGGCTGGTCGATCGCGGCCTGCTTGGTCGTCGCGGCGGCGAGCCAGTCGTCGGGCAGAACTTTCTCCCCGCCAGCCACGCCGCCGCCGAGAATGAACAGACCGAAACGGGCATAATCGCGCAGGCTGGCCGATACGCAGCAACCGCTGATCTCGTGCCCCGTCGGGCCGAGCATCCAGACGGCGTCCTGATCCATGCCGAACGGCTTCCATATCTTTTCGGACAGATAGGATGAGAGTGTCTTGCCCGTCGCACTCGACACGAGGACGCCGATCAAATTGGTCTCGCCGGTCTTGTAGACCCATTTCGACCCCGCCGGCGCTTCGCGCGGCAAGGTCTTCATATAGCTGACGGTAATATCCTCGCCCGCGATGGGCTTTTGCAGATTGAACTGCGCGACGTCCGATTTGGGATCGGTATAATCCTCATTCCAGCGCACGCCCGAGGTCATCGTGAGAAGCTGGCGCACGCTGACGTCGTCATAGGCCGAACCGCGCAGTCCGGGGATATACTGCGTCACCTTGTCGTCGAGGCTCTTGATATAGCCGTCCTTCACCGCCGCGCCGACGAGCGTCGAGGTAAAGCTCTTCGCGACCGAAAAGCTCGTCCAGCGTCCCGCAGGACCATAGCCGAGCGCATATTTTTCGAGCCGGATCTTGCCGTCCTGAACGATGATCAGCCCCGCATTGCGCTGGCGCGCCATATGCGCGTCGATGTCGACCCCGACATCGAGCGGCTGTCCTTCGGGCAGCGGATAGACCGGGCCGCCCGCCGCAATGGTGTGCACGACGACCTTGGGCACCGATTCCATCGTACGGAAAGCGGCGTCGCGTTGATCCTGGCTCCAAAACAGCACATTCTGATCCTTTGGCATGGCGTCGGTGGTCTGTGTCGCGGCTGTTCCGGCAAGGCCGGCCAGCGCCACGGGCAATAGCAAGGCGGCCAATCGTCGTCGCATTCCCCTCTCCCTCTTCTCGATTACAGTCGACTATCCGTCGATCTTTTCCAGCGTGACCTGCGCGACGTCGATCCCGCCGCCGCGAAAACCGCCTTCGCAATATTGCAGATAATAGCGCCACAGACGGATGAAGCGTTCGTCAAAGCCCGACGGGAGTTGCCCCGCCGACACCGCCTCGTCAAAGCGTTCGCGCCACTGGCGCAGCGTTTCGGCATAGTCGCCGCCGAAATGACGCACATTGCCCCATGCCAGCCCGCGCGCTTCGGCCAAGGCGCGGAAGCGACTTTCGGAAATCAGGCAACCGCCGGGGAAAATATAGGCCTGAATGAAGTCGCTGCTCGCCGCATAGCGTTCGAACAGCGCGTCGTTGATCGCGATATACTGGATCGCCGCCTTGCCGCCGGGGCGGAGCAGCCGCGCGATCGCGTCGAGATAGGCGGGCCAATAGGCCTGCCCCACCGCCTCGACCATTTCGACACTGGCGATCGCATCATAAGGCCCTTTAGCATCGCGATAATCGCAAATTTCGATGCGCGATCGGCCCGAAAGATCGACCGCCTGCAATCGCGCCTCGGCCACCTCCGCCTGCGACGGCGACAGGGTGATACCGGTATAGAGAACATCGTGGCGCTCGACCGCGCGTTCGGCGAGTGCGCCCCAGCCGCAGCCGATTTCGAGAAGCCGCGTCCCCGACCGCAGGTCGAGCCTGTCGAGGATCGCATCGACCTTGACCTCCTGCGCCTCTTCCAGCGTCATGCTAAGGTCGGTGAACAAGGCACTCGAATAATTGAGCCCGCTGTCGAGCCACAGCCGGTAGAAATCATTGCCCAGATCGTAATGCGCCAGAATATTGCGCTTCGAACCGCTGCGGCTGTTGCGGTTGACGATATGGGCGGCGCGATTGATCCAGTGCAGCGGCCCGCGCGAGCGCGCGACATTGCCCAGCGTTTCGCCGTTGCGCATGAACAGATCGAACAGCGGGACCGGATCGGGCGAACTCCATTCGCCCAGGTCCCAGGCCCGGTACCAACCGACCGATCCCGACATCGCGAGGCGCACCAGCGCCGACCAGCTTTTCAGATGAACGATCGCGGTCGGGCCCTTGCCACGTCCGCCCAGGATGCGCACGCTGCCATCGGGCAGATGTCCCTCCAGCGTCCCCTTGCCCAGCCCGGCATCGATGCGGTCGAGCAGGCGATGGAACAGCGCCGACGGGGCGCGACCGACGAGGCGCGCGATAAAACCACCCGACCGAAAAACCCTGTCGGCGCGAAGAAGCGCTTTGCCGCGACGGGGGCTGACATGGGTGTTCATTAGCATTCCCTGCCGCAAAACCTGCGCCGTGACAATCAGTTGTCGTCGGCCTTCATGACGTCATAGGCCGACAGCGCCCGCGCGCGCGCTTCGCGATGCCCAATGATTTTCGGGGGATAGCTTCGCGGACGGCGACCGAATTCATCGGGATCGTGGATTGCGGCATCGCCGATATCGGCCAGTTCGGGCACCCATTGGCGGATATAGGCGGCGGCATCGAATTTCTCCGACTGGGTGAGCGGCGCCATGATCCGCGGAAACATGTTCGAGTCGACACCCGACCCCGCGACCCACTGCCAATTCACCGCATTGGACGCGTAATCGGCATCGACCAGCGTATCCCAAAACCATTGTTCGCCGCGCCGCCAGTCGATGAGCAGATGCTTGATGAGGAAGCTCGCGGCGATCATCCGGACGCGATTGTGCATCCAGCCGGTTGCCCAGAGCTGCCGCATGCCGGCATCGACGATCGGATAGCCCGTACGTCCCTGTTGCCAGGCGGCGAAATCGGCGTCGGCCTCCTTGCCACTCCGCCAGGGCAGCGCGGTATCGAAGGCTTCGCGAGCACTGCGGCCGCCGTAATCGGGATATTGCAAGATCACCGTCTGCGCATAGTCGCGCCACCCGATCTCGGCGAGGAACACATCGACCGATCCCCCCGCGTCCGCGACGGCATGCCAGATCGCGGCGGGCGAAATCTCGCCGAAGTGAAGATGCGGCGACAGGCGCGAACTACCTTCGATCGCGGGCAGGTTCCGTTGCTCGTCATAACGCGCAGCGATCTCGGCAAAAGCGCCGAGTCGCACCTGCGCGCCCGTTTCGCCCGGCGTCCATTCGCCTTCGAACCCAGTCGCCCAATTGGGCCGGGACGGCAGCAGTTTCCAATCGTCGAGTCGGTCCGACGCCGGCCAGCGGTCGGGCGCATCGAGGCCTTCGGGCGCATCCACGGGCACGGGCGGCGGCATATGATCGCGCAGCGCGCGCCAGAAAGGCGTGTAGATTTTATAGAGACCGCCGCTGCCGGTCTTCACCGATCCCGGCGGCGCGAGGTAATTGCCGTCGTGACATATGAGATCGAGGCGCTTCGCGACCGCGCGCTCGGCATTGCGCCACCACGGCTCGTAATGACGGAGGCAATGCACGGTGCCGGCCCCGCTTTCCCCAGCAATCTTCGCCAGTTCGTCCTCGCACTTGCCGCGCCGCAGGATCAACCGCGAACCGCGCGCGCGCAGGCTTTCGTCGAGCCGCGCGAGGCTGTGATGCAGCCACCAGCGCGACGCGCCGCCCATCGCCCGATGCCGGGGCGTTTCGTCGTCAAGAATATAGACGGGAATGACCGGCCCCGATGCCGCCGCAGCGACAAGCGCCGCCTGATCGGCGAGCCGCAGATCGCGGCGAAACCACAGGATCGTCGGCGGCGCCATCAGGGATAGCTGGCGGTATCGGGTGCGGTCACGCGCACCGTAAAGTTGTCGCGCGCCAGCGGCTGCATATAGCGCTGATCATGCAGGACGATCGCATCGCCGTCGCGCGTCGCGACCGGCATCCGCGCCCAGAAAAGGAAGGCGCGCGCGGGCGGATCGGACTTCAGCCACTCGCGGAGGCGCATGTCGTCCATGCCCGTCGGAACCCCCGGCTCCACCGTGCTCCCCTGCCCCAGGACATAGGCGCCGCTGCCATAGCGCCCGCCTCCGCGCCAGAAGATATCGCGCCGCCAGAAGGCGATCGGCGGCGGGCTCGCGACGACCAGCGCGCCGTCTTGTCCGCTCCGCCGCAGCAGGTCGGATGCCTGCGCCTCGGCTTGCCCCGTCATGACACCGTTGGCGAAGATATAGGCGCAAACGGCGGTGAAACCGATCCAAGCCGGACGTCGCCAGTCAGGCGTCTCGCGCCGTTCGCGTCGCAGCGACAGCCAGACCGACAGGCCGAGCGCCAGCCATATCCACAGGTCGATGATGAACAGCGTATCGCCATAGAACCAGCGGTGGCTGAACGGTTCGAGCAGCCGCACGCCATAGTTGTTGAGCCAGTCGAGCGCCGGGTGGCTGAGGCACCCGATATAGGCGAGCGCGAGCAACCAGCCGCGATGCAAGGGCGGCCTTGCAGCGGGCCGCGTTCCCCGCCGCGTCTGCCAGCGGTCGAAGGCGATCATCACCGCCCAGAGCAGGACCGGCAGCAAAAGCAGCGCGATCGGCCCATGGGTGACCCCGCGGCGCATCGCGAGCGATTCGACGCCATAAAAGGCGCAGCTTGCATCGATGTCGGGCAGGTTCGCGGCGAGGATCAGCGTCGGCATCGCCAGCGCGGTCTTTTTCTTGAGCCCCATTTGCCCAAGAACCGCGCCGACGAGGCTGTGGGTCAGATTGTCCATGCGCCCCTATAAAGCCGACGCGCGCATCGACCGCAAGCGATCAGAGATCGGGCCCGCCTTCGCTGACCGTCCAGGTCTGCCCTTTCTTGAGCAGGCTCTGCAGATCGGCCTTCTTGCCCTCAGCCGCCGCCTTGTTCTGGCGCCATACGTCGGCTTCGAAAGTCGGACGCGGATCGTCGTAGAGGACACCGAGCGCCATCGGGAATTCGCCGAAGCGCATTTCCACGAGCATGTGCGCGACGCTGCGGTTGGTGACGTCGTGGACGATCACGCCCGCTGCCTGCCAGTCGCCATCGACGACATCGACGACCTTGAGCGTCAGCGCCTCCTGATCGAGCGCGATGCCCTTCGCGCCCTTGGCAAACAGCATCGGTTCCCCGTTCTGGAGCCAGAGCTGGCGGTCTTCAGCGCCCTTCGGCGCGGCGAAATCCTGGAACACGTCCTTGTTATAGACGATGCAGTTCTGGAAGATTTCGATAAAGGCCGCGCCCTTGTGCGCATGGGCCGCTTTCAGAACATTCGGCAGTTCCTTCGACACGTCGAAGCCGCGCGCAACGAAGCGGGCGCCCGCGCCGAGTGCGAAGGCGCAGGGCTGCGCCGGGCGGTCGACCGAGCCGAACGGGGTCGACGGGCTGTTCGTTCCGACACGGCTGGTGGGCGAATATTGGCCCTTGGTCAGCCCGTAAATCTCGTTGTTGAACAGCATGATCTGGCAATCGAGGTTGCGCCGGATAAGGTGCATCGTGTGATTGCCGCCGATCGACAGACCATCGCCGTCGCCGGTGACGATCCACACGTCGAGTTCGGGATTGGCAAGCTTCAGCCCCGTCGCGAACGCCGGCGCACGGCCGTGGATCGTATGGAAGCCGTAGCTTTCGACATAATAGGGAAAGCGCGACGAGCAGCCGATCCCGCTGATGAACACGGTGCTTTCGGGCACCGCGCCGATTTCGGGCAGGGTGCGCTGCACCGCCTTCAGGATCGCATAGTCGCCGCAGCCGGGGCACCAGCGCACTTCCTGATCGGTTTCCCAATCCTTGAGCGTCGTCGTGCGGGCGATGGTCGTCATCTCGTTCACTGGAGCGCCTCCTCGATGGCAGCTTCGATTTCGGCAATCCGGAAGGGCTGGCCCGACACCTTGTTGAGCGGCTTGGCATCGACCAGATACTGGTCGCGCAGCACCGTCTTGAGCTGGCCCGTGTTCATTTCGGGCACGATCACCTTGTCATAGCTTTTGAGCAATTCGCCCAGATTGGCGGGGAGCGGCCAGATATGGCGCAGGTGAATCTGGCTGACGTCCTTCCCTTCGGCGCGCTTGCGGCGCACCGCCTGATGGATCGGGCCATAGGTCGATCCCCAGCCGACGATCGCAAGCTTGCCGCCCTCGGCGCCGAGTTCGACGATCTGGTCGGGAACCTTGACCCCGTCGATCTTCGCCTTGCGAATGTCGGTCATCGCCTGGTGATTTTCGGGCGCATAATTGATGTGACCGGTGTCGATCTCTTTCTCGATCCCGCCGATCCGGTGCAACAGGTCGGGCGTACCCGGCTTCACCCACGGGCGCGCGAGCTTTTCGTCGCGGCCATAGGGTTTGAAGCCGCCTTCGGGTACCTGGGTCAGAAATTCGACCGGGAAGGCTTCATAGGCGGTCAGGTCGGGGACTTTCCACGGCTCGGCCGCGTTGGCGATATAGCCGTCGGTCAGCAACATCACCGGCGTCATATATTGGACCGCGATCCGGCACGCCTCGATCGCGCATTCGAACGCGTCACCCGGCGAGCGCGCGGCGATCACCGGCATCGGCGCATCGCCGTTGCGGCCATAGACAGCCTGATAGAGATCCGACTGTTCGGTCTTGGTCGGCAGGCCCGTCGACGGGCCGCCACGCTGCGAATTGACGATGACGAGCGGCAGTTCGGTCATGATCGCGAGGCCCATTGCCTCGCCCTTCAGCGCGATACCCGGTCCCGACGAGCTGGTGACGCCCAGCGACCCTGCGTAGCTCGCACCGATCGCCGAACAGATGGCGGCGATTTCATCCTCGGCCTGAAAGGTCGTGACGTCATATTCCTTGAGCCGCGACAGATGGTGGAGGATTGCCGATGCGGGCGTGATCGGATAGCCGCCGAAGAACATCGGCAGATGCGCAAGCTGCGCCCCGGCGACAAGGCCGAGCGCGATGCCCTCGGCGCCGGTCAGCGTACGATAGAGGCCGGGTTCGGCGGGCGCCGGCGCGACATGATGCTGCTTGAGCGGTCCCGCGAGTTCGGCGGTTTCGCCATAGGCATGGCCCGCATTGAGCGCCGCGATATTCGCTTCGGCAAGATTGGGATCCTTGGCGAATTTCGCCTTCAGCCACTCGATCAGCGGCTGGCGGTCGCGGTCGAACATCCACAGCGCAAGGCCGAGCGTCCACATATTCTTGCAGCGCAGCGCTTCCTTGTTGCCGAGCCCGAACGGTTTGACCGCATCCATCGTCGCCTGACTGATGTTGAGCTTCAGAAGCTGCCATTTCGCAAGGCTGCCATCCTCGAGCGGGTTGGCGTCATATTTCGCCTTGGCGAGATTGCGGTCGTTGAATTCGCCTTCGTCGGCGATGATCAGGCCGCCCAGCTTGAGTACGCCGACATTGGTCTTGAGCGCCGCGGGGTTCATCGCGACGAGCACGTCGGGTGCGTCGCCCGCAGTCGTGATCTCGCTCGACCCGAAATTGATCTGGAACGCCGAAACACCGAACAGCGTGCCCTGCGGCGCGCGGATTTCGGCCGGAAAATCGGGGAAGGTCGCCAGGTCATTGCCCGCGAGCGCCGTCGAAAGCGTGAACTGACCACCGGTAAGCTGCATCCCGTCGCCGCTGTCGCCTG
>ERZ778017.1937-NODE-1937-length-18299-cov-5.630180_pt1 | contig 18299 bp, 32 predicted proteins | sample MGYA00375747_ERZ778017 | MGnify/ENA primary metagenome ERZ778017 (study PRJEB29350, sample SAMN05509838) | bioreactor metagenome | biome: bioreactor; material: wastewater | place: South Africa: University of Cape Town | collected 2014-03-17 ...
TGGTATTTTCCTTTGACCACGCTGCGTTGGCAAAATCATTGCCGTAGGTCGTCAGGTTGGTCGCCGCCGCCTCAGCCAGATAGCCGAGCGCCTTGCCGGTTGCCGGGTCATGCGTCAGGCGCAGCACGTTCGGGCCGGCTGTCTTGAGCAGGCCGTCAGCGCCAAAATAAGAACCATCCGACGCCCTGGAAAACGTGCCCGAAGCCGCCGCATTGAACGCGCTCAGTGTGCCGTACGCCTTGCCATTGAACCAGCCGCGATCAAGGTCATATTGCGCCTGCATGTACGGCAACGCGCCGTCAGGGCCGCGCACAAGCCAGCCGAGATTTGTGCCGCCAGGCCGCATCAGGCTCAAGGAGATCGGAGAGACCATATCAGTAGGTGATCCCGGTAATGTTGCTGGCGGTAGTCGCTGCCTTCACCTGCGTGCAGGATATCGGCAGAATGGTTCCGCCCGGCACGCCGTAGAACGTCGCCGTCTGGCCGCTTTCCATTACCGCCACCACGTTCCCGCTCGTTCCGACGTAAAGCGCTCTCGCCACGAAAACGGTCGTGTCGCTGGGCGTAATGGCGAACGCGCCCTTACCTGAAATTGCTTCAACCGGGTTGGCCATTGCTCGTCTCCGTTCGAGGGCGGGTGACAATCGGGCGCGAAGCCAACGCCGAGGCGTTCAACTGCGCCTTGTAGGCTTCGATTTCCTTCTGCGCGTCGATCTTGATGCGCTCGATTTCCATATCTGCCTGAATTTTCATGACGGCGATCTGCTTGTCCGCCTCGATCTTTGCCGCCGCCTGCTGCTGATCGCTCTTGAGGTTCTGTATCTCCTCAGCCTGCTGTTGCAGCTTCTTCTTGCCTTCCTCGATCTGCTGCTGGACCTCGGGCGGGAGTTGACCGCTCGCCATCTGTTCCAGCTTCTTGGCAATCTCGTCCGCGCCCGGCCAATCGAGGTTCTTTGCCAGTTCCGGACCGACAATCGCCGCCGCCTGTGGAAATGCCCGGATCATTTCCGTCATCTGAGCGGCCGCTTCCTCGCGCTGCGTCGTGTAGCTCGGGCCGGTCGTTACCGTGAGATCGTATTTTCCGGCCGTCAGGTCATGGAGCGCCATCACGGGCTTGATGAGCGGGTTTCCGGCCTCGTCCTGCATTGGCTGGCCGTCCTGCCCCATGACAGGCTGGTTGATCGGCTGGCCGCTCTTTGGGTCCTGGACCTGATACGGCGCGTTGATCTTCTTGTTTTCTTCCGATCCGTCCTCACCGATCACGCGCACAACGCGCTCCGCGCTGTAGACATGCGGGATCAGGTCAATCAGGATGCGGCCCGTATGTCGGATTGCGCGGGCCATGTTGTCGATAAAGTGGAATGTCGAAATGTCGCCTTCGCGCTGGCGCGCCAAAATGGCTTTGCCACTGGTCTCGTTCGAGCGCGCGCCGAGGGAGGCATCGTACATGCCGACGATGGCCTTCATATCGTCGGAAGCGTTCAGCGCCTCTTGCAGCGCACCCGCCGCAACGCCCGTATCCATGGGCTGACGCTGCGGAGGCGTGTTGACGGCGGCCGGAACAGGATCATACTCCAGAAAGGGGTGATTGCGCGTGTTGGCAGTCATCCAGCGTTCCATGTCGCTGTCAAACGCGCCTTTCGGGCCGATGAACGGGACGCGCGGGGCGAGCGCAACCAATTCCGTGCTCGCCGTACGCCAATAATTGAAAGACCGCTGCGCATCCTTGGCGCTATGGATCAGGGATCGATAATACCGCTTGCCCTTGATGTCGAACTCGTCGCCATAAACCGGGATGATGGGAATGTACCGCCCCGGCCATGGCTCGGATTTGAGGATTTCCGCGCCGGTCATGATGTGCTGCGTGACCTGATGCGATTTGGTCATGCGCTCCTGGCGAAACTCAAGAAACTGCTGGATTTGCTGAAAATCCTCGTCCTCAGCGATCTGGTCAGCGCCGTATACGTGCATCGAGCCGTCGCGGGCATCCTGGAAAAGCAGGATTTTCCTGTCCTTCCTCTCGCGCCGCCACCATTCGGCTACCATGACCTCGTTTTCGGTGCGCCACGGCTCGCCGGCACTGGCCCAATCGGCGTCGTCCCAATCGACCTTTGCAGCGTCCCTGTACTGCGCCTCGAAATCGGCCTTGGTCAGTCTCTCCACGACAAAGGCGCTGTCCCAATCTGATGAATCCGCCTCCGTCGAGTGAGGATCGCCATAGACCGAGAACGGATTGAGCACCCGCTTGATCTGAAGGTCCATGTCGAAGCTGTCGTCATAGGCGTAGTCCATGACAACGCGCCAGTAGCCGACGCCGGACGAAACTGCGCACTCCACGCCGGTATCGTAAGCCACGTCAGCCGATGACGTGTATTCGATATTGCGGATAAGCCCGTTGATGACCTCGGCCGTTTCGGGATCGGCCCCGCTGTCTGCCGGGTGCACCTTGATCGATGGCTTGTTCTGGCGCGCATCATTGACAACCTGGCGGATGAACGCCGGTAGTTTGTTGATGGTCAGGCACGGCCGCCCGTCACGCTCCCTCTGCTTGACGATGTTATCTGGCCACTGTTTGCCGAGACGCGCAAAGCGCACGTCGTCAAGCGCCGTCTGCCTGTTTTCGTCGGATGCGTCAGCCGCCTCGGTAAAGGCGTCCTTTGCATCCTTCAAGAGATCGGAGTTAGCCATTAACCCATCCAGCTTCCTGCGCCGTACGATACCGGTGCCGGCCTTGGCCGCGCCTCATGGACAGGCTCGGCAAAGGTCAGCGCTACCGCGTCCCACTCGTCCGGGGATCGCAGACCGCGTTTGCGAATGTCGTCTTTGCTTTCCAGAACAACCCGAGAAAGGCTGTCGTACTTGTAGCCGGGGGCACAAGCATCGACCTGCAAGGCGTCCGTGTCGGGGATGCTCACCCCGCCCGGCTCGTCCAGCCATTCCTTGGACTTGCCCCACATTTCGGCCCGACGATTGGCGTACCCGCCCTTCGGCCTGCCTTTCTCATCGAGAGGTTGCGGCTCCAATGGAGCGGAACCGAAGTTGATAGCCCGGACAATATCGCCGTAGCCCATCTCTACGAGGCGGTCGTATACGCCGGCCCCAACGCCGCCCACGTCGATGAACATGCGAGCCGGCTTTTCGGCGTCTATGACTTGCTTGGCCCAGCCCGCCCCGGCCATCGTGTCGAGCTTGTTGCGGCTCTCGACCTTTTCGACCTTCCTACCGCGCCTAAAGGCCATGGAATGTCGATCTGCACCTTTCCACGCCGGATCATACCCGATGACCAGCGGTCCCGATGCTTCGACCTCTGCCTTGCGAGCTTTCAGCACCCGTTCAGCCGTGATGAAACTGTCGTGGCCTGTCATCTGGAATGCCTCGGCAGCGGTTGCCGGATATTCCTGCTTAAACAGGAGGGGGTCTTTCAGTTCGGCTATCTTGTTGCGCCGCCATACCATCTGGTCGAGGCCAAGTCGGTGTGCCTCCATGTATGCCTGTTCTTCTTCGTCCAGTTCGAATCCAGCCGGCACATCACGCCGATATTCGGGCTGCCAGAACCACGGGATGAAAATGGCGACATAATCGCCTATGCCCTGCTCCGCCTGCTGCCAGCGCTCGTGAAACTCGCCGCCCATGCCATTGGCGGTGGATTCCAGTACGATTTCTGTGCCGGGCAAATCCGGTATGGCCTGAACGACGCCGGCGAAGTGCGTCGGCGCATTAGGCCAAAACGCCCCCTCCGAGCCGTGGAAAAGCTGCACCGTCTGTGATCGGCCCGTTGCCTTCGCGCCAGCCGTGCCGACCGCATAGCCGCTTTCCAGCCTGTCAAAATACAGTTCCTTGGCGTTTGCCGCGCCCGTCGACGGCTTTACAAGCGCTGGACAATGCTGGTGATAGCGATCCACCATGCCGAAAAGGTTGTTGGTAGCATCCTGCTCATGGGTAAGAATGAAGCAGCGGAGGCCGCGATTATGTGTGACGCGGTGATAGAAACGCCCGCCGACGTAGGTTGATATGCCTTGCTGCCGTCCTTTGAGGACAAGGGCGCGAACCTTGCCGGTTTCTGCTTTCTGCGCCTCAAGCCGCGAGTGCAGGTAGATTTGTGCCTCATTCAGGACCAGCGGCGCGATGGAGCCGTATTTGGTGCGAATTCGAAGGCATCTGTTGGCGTAGTGCGAGAAATCATCCTTGAGCCGCTGACGAATAGCGCGCTCGCGATCATTCAAGCTCACCTAGCGCATCCTCGTGGGATATGGTCAGTTTCCCGCTGTGTTCGACGCTCGCGAGCTTCGGGTGAATGTAGGGCGCTGCGTCTCTCGCCGCGTCCTGTGCCATTTGGCGAAAGCCGGCCGTTTTCTTGACCTGCGCGAGCAATTCCTTGAACTGCGCCTCCGGCGTATCGGCCGTGATGCGACCGGTGAATTCCTCGACGGTAAGGCCCTCAAGAACCGCTTCGGCATCGAGCGCGCCCTTCTGGAAATGGCGCATGTTGTCGAGCATGACCTCGAGAGGCGTCTGGCCAGTCGATGCCGCCTGCTCCGCAATGTCCTTCGTGCGCCTGGTCAGGGCGCCCGTCTTACGCCCCGCACCTACGCGCTTTCCGCCGTGGCTAGCCATCTTGATTAATCTTGATTTCTTTCAAGTTGGGCCTCCACCCTCCCGCGCCCTTGGCTAGGCATTGGCGGACTTGGCCTTCAGCACAACCTTGCTCTCTGGCTTCATGCAGTTGCCTTCACGATCAATGCGGAAGACTGCGCCGCCGCTATCCTGCTCTCCGTTCACTTGGGGCCGATATCTTCCGCCGAACGGGATGCCAGCAATCTTGAACTGGATACCGAGCAGCTTGCCGGCCCAGGCGAGGGCAATGACTCGCCAATGTGCATATGGTTGCAATGCGAGATTGTTCGGATGGTACGGGCGCATGTTCTACCTCACTTCCACCTGACGAACCCAACCGGATCAAGCTTCTTGTGCGCCATGATCGGATTGCCGTCCTTGTCCATCACGCCGATGTCGATCAGTTCGCGATCCTCATAGACGGTACGGGCCAGGTAATCCTCGCCGTTCACGTTCTCGTCTATGCCTGCCGAGCGGACGCGGCGGATCACGTAGCTACGGGCCATGGCCTAGCCTCTCTGGCTGTATGGGTGCGAGGCGATTGGGTTTTGGGCTACCCGGCAATCCAAATTTTCCGGACCCGGCGAGCTTTCATGTCAGGCACTCGCTCTCGCCTGCGCCAATGGCGCGCCTCGCTACACCGTCTTGCGACGGCGGTTGGATGGGCTGGGAGGAAGCTACTCTCCTGCCGCTGATCGCAAACCCGGTGCCGCGACTCTTCCGTCATCTTTCGATGGCCCGGTTTGTCCACTGCCGGGTGGCCGTTCAGCCCAACTCTGTCAGGACGGAATGGCCAGGTACGAACCCCAACCTTCACGACTTGCGCCGCCGTCCTGATCTCTATCCGCTCTCGCGGAAACTGACTGGATTTCAGGCAATAAGCGCCCGTCGCGTTCCTCGCCTGTGGAGGAACCGGACGAGGCCGGGACGTATCCCCGTCGCCTGCAAATCACCTTGCACAATCATTTCGGAACCGAAACGAAATGTCAAGCGGCAAGCACATCGCTGTCCAAAGGAACTGTGAATGTTCCGGCGAGGTCCAGGCTCTCGACCAGCTTCCGAAGCTTATCGTCACGCTTGGCCTTCTTGCGCAGCTTCCAACGGGCGTTGCGAACCTGTGTATCAAACTCGACTTCCGCCTCCGCTTCCATGGCGCGCAGATCGAGGATATCTACGAGAGAGATGGGCATGGGCCTGCCCTCAATCCCCACGATGCTATGGACGCCTGCAACTCCTTGAAGGGCGTAGAAGCTGTGCGGGTCGCGGACGAACACGTACCCAACCATGAGGGCAAAGCGGCGCGTCTTGTACAGGTCCGTGCGGCGGCGGTCCCGGACCAGTCGCTTTTCGGCTGGCATGTAGTAGGTGAAGCCCGCCTTGGACAGCGCCAGTTCGATGGCAGAGTAGTTCGGATTGAGGCTCGGAACGATCCGATAGCCCTTACCCCGTTCAGTGCGCTCGGTGATAAATTCCCGTTGCGGCTTCTGTGAGCCGGGAACGGTGCGCACCGCATACCATCTGCCTTCGGTTGCCGCCTTCATGTTTACCTCGTCAGTTGCCGGCCAAAAGCCGCTTCAAACCCCATTTCGCATCGGCCTGTTTGATGCGTCGGGCGCGGCTCGGAGCACTTGCCATGAGCATCCGCTGCTTGTTGATGGGGGATACGGAACGAAGGCTGTCCAGACGTAGCCTTTCGCCCATTTCCATCGCATAAAGGCGGTTCATCTGGTTTTCGCGGTCAGCATCAGGATCGCGACCGGAGATGATCGCTTTCAGTTCCTTGATGCGGCTCGCCTTCCAATCCACGTCGCAATCAGTGGAACACGCCGTCGCATACCCGTCAGGGCGAATAGGTACTGTCATGGAACCGGAAGCAACGTTGTCGGCTATTCCTGCTGCCAGCTTTGGAGCAGCTACCGCGCCTGCACCGAAGAATCCGAGAAACCCTCGCCTGTTCATCTCGCCTCTCCTATGATCCGCGTATGGCGGCGGCGATGGAGAGAGCAGCCGTTTCTTGCGCTGCAAAGCGAACAGCAAATTCCTTATCCGTGGCACTGTTCGATTTGAGACCGACTCCCGCCGCAAAGTTCGAAGCAATCTTCGCCGCTTCCTCTTTCCCGCGCTTCTCTGCGGCTAGGAGGGCTTGGGCGATGTGTTCGACGCTGCTGTTGCTTTCCCACAGGACGGCATTGCGAAGGGACCGAGCCGCTTCCCAAATGTGGTCCGGGATCTCGGAGCGCTCTACCATTGTGCTCATGATGGCCTCCGAAGGTTCCGGCCCATGAGCGCACGTTTCTCGACGTATGCTTTCCTGCCGTGGATGACGGTTGTGTGGTCTTTCCCGCCCATGAGCCTGCCGATTACCGGCAAGGAAAGTTTGGTGGTCCGCGAGGACCAGTACATGATGAACTGGCGAACGAACGAAATGCGCCGGTCCCTGCGGTCACTGCGGATATCGGCCTTTGTCACGCCGAACAGTTTGCAAGCCCGCCGCTCGATCTCGGCATAGGTATGGCGAAAGCGTATTTCATAACCCTGCGCCTTCATTTCTGCCGCGATAGCCTCGGCGCGCTCGGCTTCCTTGCGTCGAACGCCTGCTATGCGCTCAGCTTCAGCAAGTTTCGCGGCGTGCAGGGCGCGTTGCGCAGAAAGACGGCGAGCTTTCTCTTCATTGATGATAGCGGCTTTTCGTGCCTGAATCCCGCGTTGAGTGTTTCCACCGTAAGCAACAAACATGGGTTAGCTCCTGCCGATTCTTGTCTGGTCGATCTTGGATTTGAACGGGACCGGCTTCCGTAGCGCGTCCATGCGGCGCTGCTTTTCAGCGTCCAGTCCTGAATGGGTGAGGGCCTGTTTCTTCGCCGCGCCCTTGGTGACTTTCTCGGTCAGCGCGGCCACACGGGCCTTCACGGCTGGGTCCGACCGTTCGATAGCGATACGATCACGGCGGGCTTCGTCGGCGGCGCGCTCGATTAGCTTTGACGCCTCAGCCCTCAAGCCTGCACGCTCAGACAGGAATGGCATCAAGATCAGACGTGCGCGCTTGGCAAACTCGGCGCAAAGAGGCATGTACCGCCCGGTGTGGTTATCGACCTTCCCGCCAAGATAGTCGTTGGCGGCTTCGGATAGCGCCCACTCTGGCAAATCCCGGCAGGCGTCGAGATACCCCTTCGCCATGTCGGCGTCCTCGATGCCGGGCTGCGGGAGCAACTGGCGGCGCATCCGCTTCAACTCTGCGCCGATAGCCTCAGGGGTGGCCGGGGAGCATAGGGCATCAATCTCCGAAACTCGGATGGCAATCTCCCTCGCCCTGCGCTGATACCGCTCAGGAAGCCGGGAAAACTTATCCGTTTGCACAACGTCACCCATTGGCGACTACCTCATCAATTTCTTGTTCCCATGAATTTTTCTGCGCGCCTGCGCGCCCTGAGAAAGCTTTAGCTTTCGAAGAAGGTTTAGGTTCAGGAGAGCATTGCGTTCGCATGTCTACCGCATGGCCTGTTTTTGTTTGTTTCCAACGGGTTACAGCGCTATCTCTTGCGGCACGCTTTTTCCCGGCTGCTTTTTGCCGCTCTTTTTTCAACCTTTTTTGCGTCCACCTTCCGCGCCTTTTGTCGAGCCGCCAGAACGCCATTATGATCGGTTTGGCGGCCCGCCATTTCGCCGGTGAAAGTTTTGCATGACGGGCTAGCAGCGCGTCATCATCCGGCAGAGAGCAGTCCGCCGATCTCCAAGCTTCGATCAGCAGCAGAAGGTATGAGCCGTGTTCTTCGGCTGTCAGATGGCCGGTATCCGCCATGTAGGCATCAGTCCAAAGAGGAAGGCAGGGGAAGTCAGCCATTCACCGCCTCCCGCGTAAGACCTGCGCGTTCCGCCGACGCGCGATACTCGAACGCCGCCTGTTTCAGGACAGCGAGTTCGCGCGTCTTTTCCTCAATCTCATGGTCAGGACGCTTCTTGCGGCCTTGACTGAAATCAGCCAGCCAGCACGTCTTGCCATAGATCATGCGGTCGAAAGCATCGGCCATGTCGAGCGATGAAATGCGGTCGCTCATGCTGGCCTCACAGTGACCGTGCATGGCACTCCAGCATCCACCCACCGCGCATTGATCGCGACAATCTGGCTATCGTCTGCTATGGTCTTGGTATTGGTCAGTAGGTCGCAGATTGCCTTTAGGATGTTGTCTAGGTCGCGTTTCTTACTTGCCGGCTTGTAGGCTTCAACGTCGATTGAGACAGGCCCTGTCAGGCAGTTATGGTGCCGCTTGTGCTGGTTGCGCTGAGCAATGAGCATCCACCCTGCCTCATGCGCCCAAGCCTTGTATTCCTTGGTCCGCACGCGGCCCTTGCCTGGCACGTTCTTGAACATGCTGTTTACGCTGGGGGGCATTGGAAGATCGAAGGCTAGTCCACTGGCCGCCCTCGCCTGTGTGGGGGTGGTCATGCGGCCTCCGGCCACTGGCGTATCAGCAAATCATGAGGGATCGGCGCTTTGCGGGTCATCTGCTTCATGAAGAACTTGCGATCGAGGCGGTCGCACTGGTCGCGGATGCCCCGGAACCAGTCAGGATCGGCCATGCGGGCCTTGTGCTGGCCTTGGTCAGTTTCGCCCCCGACGATCACCCAATCGGGCGCATTCTTGTCGAGGATGATCGGGCCAAGCAGCGGCTCAAAGCTGCCAAAGGTGAAGGCCGGCGATAGGGCTTCCTTGACCGCTGCCAACTTCATGCGGTCGCGGTCGTATTCCTCCTGCGTAACCATCGTCGCGCCGATGGCGGCGTTGCCTGGAAGCGTCGTCACCATCTTCAAGACGTTGCCGATACGCTTGGTCAGCAGCAGCCAGACAAGGTTCGGTGTGGCGTCGATTAGCGCGAACAGGTCGCTACGCCAGAGAGGATCGACCTCATTGTCGAACACGTCCGCCAGCGAGGCGCAGAACACGAATGGCCGATGACCATCACGGCCGGAAGCATCGCGGTTCCACTGGACCGGTTTGCGCCAGTTCGCGACACTGGTGCGAATGCGAGGCTCGCCGGCACCCCAACGGACACGGCCATAGCGATGGTCCATCAGGTTCTCGGCATAGCAGCCGTCGCAACCTGGCCCGACCTTCATGCAGCCGATCCACGGATTGAATGTGTGATCAGTCCACTCGATCTTGGAGTTTTCAGCCATGCTAAACCATCCCCCACGCGATAACCCCGCAGGCAACAGCAGCGAGGATGATGGCTATGGCGTACCAGTTGAAACGGTCGTCGGGATCGGGACCGCGAAGGTCGTCAGCGAAATCGTGCTGCATCACTCACCCCTCGTCTTTCTGGCGAGCACCATCCATAGGCGCAGCCTTTCCCAAGCCCGCCGAAGCAGGCTTTTTGTCAGTCGTCGCATCTTGTGGGTTCCGCATCTTGAGGCGCGCGGCGCGGTATGCGTCAGCGGCGTTTTCATTTCGGGCGCACATGTCGTCGTAAGCGCATTGGAGGCGCTTATAGACTTCGCCGGCAACATCTTTCATCTCTGCCGCGCGGTATTGCAGACGGTAGAGATAGCTTTCCTTGACGCCTATCCTGTTGGCGAGGCGGTAACGTGCCGCCCCGTCCGTGTCTTTTCGGCCTCGAAACTCCGCATCGTGTAGAGCATCAAGCCACGATCTGGCGTCGGTTAGTGCACTGGTACTCATGTCACTTTCACCAACACTTTTGTCAAATTCGGAAAAACCTTTTCGTTCCATTCGATTGCCCCATGCGTTTCTTTGGACGCATGGATAAGCAGAGACGAAAAGGATTTGAGACTTTGGGACAGGCCGCTCGTCGGCTGCTGGAAACACTTGACGAGCGAAGAAAGGCCTCCGGACGCCTTCAAGGACCGGGAGAATTTGAACCGGAGGCGATCAGCCGGGAGGACAGCGATCAGCGCTCCGGTATCCGCGCGGAGGTGACACGCGACGGACGGGTGAAAGGTTTTGCCAGCGGGGTTGCACTCATCGAAAAGCTTCCCGGTTTTAGGGAAAGTCACATGCGCCCGCTGGCTACCGATGCGGATTCGTACGTGACCGAGTTCACGGTGCCGGCGAAAGGCAACGCGCATCGGATTGGATTGAGAATGCGTCTTGCCGCAGACGCTAGGCCGGGAGACGGGATGGTTCCTCGTCGTCCCCGTATCCCGGCCGATAATTGCAATCGACGGGATCATGCCGGCACCTTGTCGTGCTGGTCATGAAGCATGGCCGTGAAAATGGATATGTCGGTCTGGCGGGTCTGGACGCGGCGGAACCACGACGCACGAAAGCCTGGTTCGTAGCGACCATTGGGATAGTCTGCTTCCGGGTTTGTTATCTCCAGAAGCCGCAGGCATACGTCCCCCGCGAGGGAAACGAAAATGGATCGGATAGTGTAAATTTGGTTTGGTTGAGGGTAGGCGAAGCCGTCAAACGCGCCGACGGGGGCGCCATCCTTCAAGCCCACCTTCATGCCAACGTGCCAGTCGAGGTAGCTCATGCGCCTGCCCTCGCCTTCATCCGCGCATTATTGCAATCCGAGCACAGCGCGGGCGTTTCAAAGCCGATCCGGCAATGACCGTCTTTCAGCTTGAGACAGCCGTCCTTGTCCTTCTTGAGGAAGGCGGGAACGTCGTCATCGGAAAGGGTGACCGAGACGGAACGGGAGGAAACCGTCTCGGTCTTGTCCGCTTCCGGGGAGGATGTCGGTTGCGGATTGGAATAGGGGGGGAGGACAGCCGAAGCCGCCTCCCCTTCGCTGCGGCCCTCACGATCCGCAAGCATCCTGCTACCTGTGCCGGCAAGGGAGGCTTCGTCTTGCGGAACTGCCTCCAGGTATGCCTTATCGTTAGTCGAGGGCCTCTCGTGGATTTCATTCGCCGGGATTTCCGGCTGTTCGTGTTCGGTGATTTCGCCGGTTTCGACGTTGAACGGGATGGAGACAAAACCGTCCATCCTGTCAGACTGGCCGCCCTTCACTTCGGCGTAGGACTGGTTGGCCTCATGCGTGTGCGTAGCAACTCCCGTGCCAGTTGCCCGACGATAGGCATCGAGGTACGTATCAAATACCGTCTGGCCTTCTTCTACAGCGGCAACGCCGACCTTCTCGACCTTGCGCAGGTGAGCGACCAACTGGCCCATGGCAGTTTTGTCGAAGCCAGTGGCCTTCGCCTCCGCATAGACCTCGCGAATGTCGGCCGCGAGCGTGTCCTGTTCCTCTTTCAGGCGCAGGATGCGTTCGATGAACGCGCGGAGTTGCTGTTCGCCGGCCATCTATCGCCTCCCCAGCACGAAGCCAGCGACAACGCCTGCGAAGGAAATCAGGATGAACTCAGGGTCTATGAGGGAGAGGGTCATGCTACCTCTCCTTGCTGTGAGGGAGAGGGGAGGAAGTCGGCAGCAGAAAGAGGAATGCCTTTCGCCGTCGCCGCGTCGATGAGCGCCGGGACATGATTGAATGGAACCGTTCCGCCTGTCCCGCCGGCCGATTTCGGCCACGTCCAGCTATAAACCCTCGTTCGGTGAACGCCGGCAATTCTGGCTACTTCGGGGGCGCCGCCAAGTTTGCGGATTATCGACTGTGCTGGTTCCATATCGCTATTGTAGCGATTTTAGCGACATACGCAAGAGGCTTGTAGCGATCTTGGCAACGGACGCGGAAATATCGCGTTGCTATAATCGCGACATGAGCAGAACGGCAGTTTACCGTGCGCCGCCGGCCGGCCCGATCAATCAATGGGTGCGCGATGCGCTGGCCCATTCTGGCCTTTCGCAAGCGGCGCTGAGCCGAGAGTTGTTCGACCGAAAAATCATCGGCAATGACCGGTCCATCGTAAACAAGATGACGATTGGACGAGACGTGTCCGCTCGCGAAATCTTTGCGATTGCCGAGATTACCGGCTTCCCCGCACCAAACGAGAACAACATCGTGTCCGAGGTGCCCCTCCTGTCTACGATCAGCGCCGGTGTCATGATGCGCGATGACCTGGTTGATGAGGCCAAGCGGATGCTGACCGTGACGGACCTTGGCCCCGGCGACTGGATCGCTTTGGAGGTCGATGGCGATTCAATGGACAAGATATCGCCACCGGGGTCGATCATCTTCGTCAATCGGCGTGACAAGAAGCTGATCCCGAACGGTTGCTACATTATCGCCAACCAGTTCGGAGAGGCGACCTACAAAAGGTATCGCCCCGGCCCCCCTCCCCGATTTGAGCCTGTTTCTATGAACGACACGCATGAGCCGATCATCCCGGATAACGAAGTTCCGGTGATCGGCCGCGTCAAGCGCTCCATGATCGATATGTGATGGCGGGAATGGCATTGACCGACGCGCAGCGCGAGAAGATCAAGCTGCGGGCGAATTATGTGAACGGCCTGGCGGTCGGGACTTTCACGACAGGGGCGCTCTCGCCCATTATAGCCTTCGCCATTCGGGCAGACAGCGGCGACGGCCACGTCCAGTTGTCCCTCCTGATAACTGTGATTTGCTTTGCTCTCAGTGTGGCCCTACATTTAAGGGCAACCGAAGCTCTAACGGAGCTTGATCGATGACGCCGCTAGTCTCCACCCTCGTTACCGCCCTCGTCCTCACCTTGGGCGCGGGAGCAATCGTCTATGCCTTGCGGTTTTTCCCGATAGTGAAGGACGGAGGCGACCAACTCGAACTTGATCTCGATGTTGCTCCGGAATACCTGAGAAAGGCGAGAGTGGCGGCTCATGACGCTCACCGCGCCGCCGATGTCATCCGGGAAGAAACCGCCCGCCTAAAGGCCAAGCCGCGCATCAAGCGCTGATGCCAAAGAAACCACAGACCGATTGGGAGAAGGTCGCGCGGGCGCTGTGCCGATACAACGGCCATCCCGAGAACACCATGTACGAAGGCCGCCCCATGTGGATGAGCTACCTTGGTGAGGCGAAGGCCGTGCTGGTGGCGATAGGTATGATGGACAGCGATTCTATGTCAGTGGTCAAAAACTATGACGGGAAGCAGGAATAGAACGTTTGTTCACGTTACCGCTCGTTCGGCGGTAACGTGTTGATCTTGATTCGTCAATGCCCTATATTGGTGAAGCGAGCGACACGGTGAATTCTCCAGGCCGTAGCCCTCCCTAGACGCGTGTGGGAGGGTGCTATGTAGGGGGTGTTGGAGTCCCTACCTCGCAAAGGGGCGCTTCGGTGCCCCTTTTAATTTACTCCTGCACGCGAAGCAGGGAACATCGCTTCCGCCGCTTCTCATAGTGCTTGGTGCGAACCTCATAAAGCGTACGCAGCCATATCTCATGGCGTTCGGTCGTCGTTTTGACGACAGCAAAGTACATCTTCCCCGTGATGACCTGCTCGTCATAGGCAAAAATCAAGCTGTCATCGAAGTCCCTGAACACGGTCCCGTAGTCAATAATGATCGGGAGCAACGACAGATGCCACGGCGTAAGACGATGTTTGAATACGATCTTCGCCGCGATTGATGGGTGTATCAGCAGTCTATCGTTGCTTGCGCCGAGAGTGGCTACGAATGTCGGCGCTACACGGCACGCGGCAACCGGAGCCGTAAAGTCCCCGTTGGCGAATCTATGCCAATCCAAATCCCCAAGCATTAGCCATCGTCACGCCTGAATGGTTTCCGCGTCAACCGGCGATCTCGTGCGCCGATTGATTCGCCCCCTCTCCCGCCATCCCGGCGCGGCTGTCAAAAATATGTAGCGATCATCGCAACATTGTTGTTGACTATGTGTAGCGATTAGCGCTACATTCCCCCTTGTCGAACGGCACACAAGCCAACTGCTCCAGAAGGAGGCGGCGATGTGAACCACGGGCAATCAGGCGGCGCTAATGCCGCCAGCCCCTCGACAGAGACACCACACCACCCGGGCACAGGGCCAGGACGAGGGAGAGGACAGATGGAACGGACACTCAGCCCGCGCGAAATGGAAGCGAAGGTACTCGATCGGTACGCGGCGCTCACCGGAGCCAAACGCGAGCAGGTCATTGAATACATGCGCGGTGTTGGCCCCGGTCGCTGGGGACCAGTTTCGCAGTCGGCCCGCGACTACGCTCGCCGCGTTCTCGATGCGATGGGAGCCTGATCCCATGCTCCCCACCACCAAGCCAGACAGCAAGACGGCTCTCTGCGACCAGCACGCAATCGAGTTCGAATTCGAATGCCTCGATATCGAGGTTGACGGTCTGATGTTCGCGGAAGTCAGCGGCGTTGCCGAACTGGCCCTGAACGATCCCCGCGACGGTGACTTCTACGTCAAGCACATCGTCCTGAACGGCGACCGCTACCAGAAGATCGGCCCGGTTATGACGCTCAAGCGCCGGGTGCCGAGCAAGATCAACCTGCACCGCCCAAACCGCGAAATGCGGACGTTCACCGCTCATCTTTTCCGGGCCATCGAAGAGGCTCTGTACCGCTATCAGCCCGCTATCGATGCGTGGCAGGCCGAATTGGAGGCCGCATAGATGCGTACCGCCGACCTCCACCTTTACCACTTCGCCAACTGGCTATTCGGCAACGAATGGCGGCGAGCGTTTCTGATCATCGCCTGCATCCTGTTCGGTGCATGGGTTGATGGGAGGGTGATGTGATTCCGCGTCTAGATAACTACGGAAAGCCGACAGCCGAATACGTCGCCAAGCTTGAAGCTATGACGGACGATGAGCTTGTCCGCGAGACTTCCGACCGATGCTGGTTGTCAGCTTACGCGGCCAACAATCCTCGCTCTGATTACCATTGGCAGACGGACGCACTCTACTCCGAGGCCAGCAGGCGGGAGAGACCGTGGCTGTATCAGCGCGGCTGGAACAGCGCTTACCGGCTGGCCGGCTACGAGCCGACCGAGCATGATCTCGAACTCGCCCGCGAGGCCCAGCCATGACCCCCTCTCCTGATACTGCGGGAGAGGCGCGGACGCGGCTTCTCGACGCTTACGAGCAAATCATGAAGTTCGAACCGGACCCGATCTTCGCCAAGCTGGCGCAGCGGCGTGTTCTCGAACTCGTCAATCCACCCGAAACACGGAGGGAAGCAGCGTGACCCTAGAACTTGTTTGGGATGGCAAACCCATTGCCGACGCCGGGATCTATCGCGGCATTCCGATGGATGATTACCACGGCCAATTGACAGTGGCGCCGTCGATCTCATCCAGCGGATTGCGGACCATCGAGAACCAATCTCCCCTGCACTATTGGGCGAACTCGTACCTCAACCCGGATCGCCCGGAGGACGACGCGGAGGAAAGCAAGGCGCTCATCTTCGGAAGGGCAGTCCATACTCTGCTCTTGTCCGAACAGGGTTTCCGCGATCAGTATGTCGTCAGGCCAGACACCTATGAGGATGACGCCGGCAAGTGGAAGCCTTGGTCGGGTAACGCCAACGCCTGCAAGGAATGGCTTGCAGCACGGAAGGCCGAAGGCAAGACCGTCCTGCTCAAGCAGCATGTGGATGACATTCAAGGGATGGCCGAGCGCCTGTCCAAAAGTGAGGTGGCAGTCAGCCTACTTCGCGGCAGGATCGAGCGGTCGATCATCACCAAGGACCGTACCGGCGTTTATGTAAAATCACGCCCAGACAGCATTCCGGCAGACACGATCATTGCCGATCTCAAAACGTGCTCGAAGGCCGATCAGGTTTCCATCGGGCGATCGATCATAAACTACGGCTATCTCCAGCAAATGGCGCTGGCGATCACCAGCCTTGAGGCGCTTGGTGAGCAGCATGTGAGCGAGGCCGTCCTGCTCTTTGTTGAAACGACATACCCCTACGCCTTCAACATCAAGCCGCTCGACAACTCGGACATTTACACCGCCATGCGCCAGAACCGGCGGGCGCTGAACATCTTTGCCGAGTGCTTGGCCTCGAACGATTGGCCGACCTACCCCGACAGCGAACTCACATGGTCGGCTCCCAAATGGTGGAGCGACCGGCACGAAAACGACCCGACCCTTCCAGAAATCAGGAGTGCGGCATGAACCAGATTGTTCCAGCCGATCAGACTTCCACGCGGGAAATTGGCATCGCAGTTGGCACAAGCGGCGCCAGCATCGCACCGCAGAACCTCGGTGAGGTCGTTCGCTTCGCGGAGGTGATGTGCCGGGCAGACATTGCCCTTCCGAAGCACCTTCGCGGCAATGCAGGTGCCTGCATGGCCGTCGCTCTCCAGGCTCTCGAATGGCAGATGTCGCCCTTCGCCGTCGCGTCCAAATCGTATGCAGTGAACGGCGCGATTGCCTATGAGGCTCAGCTTATCGCTGCCGTGGTCAATACCCGTTCGGGCATCAAAGGCCGGCTGAAATACCACTTCAGCGGCGAAGGTGACAAACTTGTTTGTCGGGTTGTCGGCGCGCTTGATGGGGAAGATTGCGAGTATGTTTCGCCGCCCGTCGGCGCGATCCAGCCGAAGAACTCACCCCTCTGGAAAACTGACCCACAGCAGCAGCTTGGTTATTTCTCGGCCCGTTCATGGGCGCGCCGGCACTGCCCGGAAGTTTTGCTTGGCGTATATGACCGCGACGAGGTTGAACAGTTCCGCGACTCCGAAAATGCCAAGGACGTGACGCCTCTATCCGAGCGCTTGAAGCTCGCAAAGATCGAGCAGCACGAGACTGCCGGGGTAACAGAAGGCTTCGACAAGTCTTTTGTCACTGCGGAAACGGAAGCCGTAGCGGATGCAGGAACCGCCCCCCAAGGCGAAGCGGAGGCCGGCGACATTGGAGCGGATCATGTCGATACCGCGTCGTCGGCCTCCGAGTATACCAAGGAAGATTGTGTAAGGGCGTTCATTCGCACCGCCACCGACATGGAACTGGCTGAAGACGACCGTTTGGAAATCCTCGACCAGGCAAAGGACTTCTGGCGTGAGGCGATGCCGGCCAACGCTGATTTTGTAGGAGCCTGCTTCAACACCGCTCGGAAGGTATCCAAAGGCGAAATAGGCGCGACGGCGGCCACCAAGTATCTGGAGGCTCTGGCAGCATGACACAGCCTCGCACCTGCACCGTACGCCAGCACACCCGCAAGCGTCCCTATGCTGACGAGTATGCCAAGACAACGGCAAAGCTTCTTGCGGAGGTAGAAGCCTATGTAGATCGCCAGATCACGGCGGCTTTCAGGACGTTCCCGATCAATGCCCGCCGCGCCCTCCGTGGCTTGAGCAAGGGGGCGTAGGATGGCGCGCGTTGCCTATAACCCGGAAGCGTTCACCCGGCAGCCAACAGGCAGGGGGTCGAAGCGCATCGAGCAACCGGCATACCTCGACTTCATCAGATCCCTTCCCTGCATCGTGACACGCCGGGAGCCGGTAGAGGCCGCCCATGTGTCCTATGCGGTGCCGGCCTATGGAAAGCTTGGACGCGGCAAGGGATCGAAGGAAAGCGACCGTTGGGCCGTTCCTCTCTGCCCGGAAGAACATCGCCGCCAGCACAGCATGAACGAGCAAGACTACTGGCGTTCGGTCGGGATTGATCCTTGCATTGTCGCGGCCCTGCTCTATGCGGCCTATCCCAGCCGGGACCGGGCGCTTCTTGTCATCAACAACATGCAGCGCGGATCGTCATTCGTCCCGCGCCCGAACCTTTCGACTGGAGAAGTCGCATGACTGCACCTACCGAACTGGACGAACGCGCCATTGATGCCGCGATAGAAAGCCTCGGCATAGAGTTTCTTCGGGAACTACGGGCAATTGCATGG
>ERZ778017.1942-NODE-1942-length-18277-cov-5.791680_pt1 | contig 18277 bp, 17 predicted proteins | sample MGYA00375747_ERZ778017 | MGnify/ENA primary metagenome ERZ778017 (study PRJEB29350, sample SAMN05509838) | bioreactor metagenome | biome: bioreactor; material: wastewater | place: South Africa: University of Cape Town | collected 2014-03-17 ...
GGTGTTCCTGTTCTTTCGCATACCCACCGCGTTCCTGCCGCAGGAAGACCAGGGCGTGCTGTTCACGCAGGTGCAGGCGCCGGTGGGCGCGACGCAGCAGCGCACGCTCGAATCGATGCAGAAGGTCGAGAGCTACCTGCTCGACAAGGAAAACGACGCGGTCGAATCGGTGTTCGCGGTGCTGGGCTTCAGCTTCGCGGGCACCGGACAGAACACCGGCATGGCCTTCGTCAAGCTGAAGGACTGGAGCGAGCGGACGGCGGCTTCGCTGCACGCGTCGGCGGTGGCCCAGCGCGCGATGGGGGCGTTCTCGCAGATCCGCGATGCGCTGGTCTTCGCGTTCACGCCGCCCGCGGTTCCCGAACTCGGCCGCGCCGGCGGCTTCGTCTTCTTCCTGAAGGACAACGCGGGGCTCGGCCACGCGGCGCTGCTCGACGCGCGCAACCGGCTGCTCGGCGCGGCTTCGCAGGATCGGCGCCTGGCCAACGTGCGGCCGAACGGGCAGGAGGACAGCCCGCAGCTGCAGCTCGACATCGACACGCGCAAGGCGGGCGCGCTCGGGCTGTCGATGAGCGACATCAACACGACGCTGTCGGTGGCCTGGGGCGGCCGCTACATCGACGACTTCATCGATCGCGGGCGCGTCAAGCGCGTCTACCTGCAGGCCGACGCGCCGTTCCGCATGGTTCCCGAAGACTTCCGGCTGTGGAGCGTGCGCAATCGCAACGGCGAGATGGTTCCCTTCTCGGCGTTCGCCAGCTGGCGCTGGGAGTACGGCTCGCCGCGCCTCGAGCGATACAACGGCGTGTCGGCGGTCGAGATCAACGGCGAGGCCGCGCCGGGCGTCAGCTCCGGCGAGGCGATGCAGGCGATCGAGGAGATCGTCGCGAAGCTGCCGCAGGGCTTCGGCATCGAGTGGAGCGGACTGTCGTACCAGGAGCGGCAGGCGGGCGCGCAGACGCCGCTGCTGTACACGCTGTCGCTGATCATCGTGTTCCTCACGCTGGCCGCGATGTACGAGAGCTGGACGATCCCCACCGCGGTGCTGCTCGTCGCGCCGCTCGGCGTGCTCGGCACCACGCTGTTCGCGTCGATGCGCGGCCTCGAACGCGACGTCTATTTCCAGGTGGCGCTGCTCACCACCGTGGGGCTGACCAGCAAGAACGCGATCCTGATCGTCGCCTTCGCGCAGGAGAACCTCGACCGCGGAATGGCGCTGGTCGACGCGACGATGCAGGCGGTGCGCGACCGGCTGCGACCGATCGTGATGACCTCGCTCGCTTTCGGCCTGGGCGTGCTGCCGCTGGCGCTGGCGAGCGGCGCCGGTTCGGGCGCGCAGAACGCGATCGGCACCGGTGTGATCGGCGGGATGCTGTTCGGCACCTTCCTCGGGATCTTCTTCGTGCCGATGTTCTTCGTCGGCGTGCGCAGGGTGTTCCGGCGGCGCGGCGCACCGAAGAGGGCGCAGGCGGCAAGTGAGGCGGCAGGCCAGACGGCGGATGAGGCGAGACCGCCCGAAGGCAGCGAGTCGCCATGAGCGCCGCACGCTTCGGTGCACGCCTGGCTGCGCGGCGTCTCGCCCCGCTTGCCGTCGCACTCGCGCTCGCCGCCTGCACGACGCTGGAGCCCGAGCTGCCCGCCGCCGACGCGTCGATTCCGGCGCAGTGGCCGCTGCCGCCGACGACGGCCGGGGCTGCGCAGGGCGAGAGCGCCCAGGGCGTCTTCGGCGCGCAGCGCGGCATGATCGACGTCGGCTGGCGCGACTTCTTCGTCGACCCGACGCTCGAGCGGCTGATCGAGCAGGCGCTGGCCAACAACCGCGACCTGCGTGTCGCCGCGCTGAACGTCGAGCGCGCGCAGGCGCTGTATCGCGTGCAGCGCGCGGAGCAGCTGCCGGCGGTCGGCGTGCAGGGAACCGCCACGCGCGCGAGCGGCACCGGTCCCCGGTTCAGCGACCAGTATTCGGTGAGCCTGGGCCTGGCCGCTTTCGAGATCGATCTCTTCGGGCGCGTGCGCAGCCTGTCGCGCGCGGCGCTCGAGCAGTATTTCGCCACCGAGAGCGCGCAGCGTTCGGTGCAGCTGACGCTGGTCGGCGAAGTGGCGAACGCGTACCTGACCTGGATGGCCGACCGCGAGGCCACGCGGGTGGCGCAGGCCGCGCTGGTGAACCGCGAGCAGGCGCTCGATCTCACGCGCAAGCGCTACGAGTACGGTGCGGTGGGCGCGCTCGACGTCAGCCAGGCCGAGACTTCGGTCGAGCAGGCGCGCACCGACGCATCGCGTTTCGCCGGACAGGCCGCGCAGGATCTGAACGCGCTGCGCCTGCTCGTCGGCGCGACTATCGACGAGGCGTCGATTCCCGATCGCTTCGACCCTGTCGTCAGCGGGCTGCGCGCGCTGCCCGCCGGCGTGCCGTCGGAGGTGCTGCTGCGCCGTCCCGACGTCGTGCAGGCCGAACATCGCCTGCTCGCGGCGAACGCGAACATCGGCGCGGCGCGGGCGGCGTTCTTTCCGTCGATCCAGCTCACCGGCGCCATCGGCACGGCGAGCAGCGAGCTGTCGGGGCTCTTCGGTTCGGGTTCGCGCTTCTGGACCTTCGGCCCGCAGCTGAACCTGCCGATCTTCCAGGGCGGCGCCCTGCGCGCGAACCTGCGCGCCACGCAGGCCGAGCGCGACATCGCGCTCGCGCAGTACGAGCAGTCGATCCAGGCCGGTTTTCGCGAAGTCGCCGACGCGCTCGCGCTCACGCGTACGCTGTCCGAGCAGAAGGCGGCGCAACTCGCGCTCGTCGCCGCCGCAGGTCGGGCCGAGGAACTCTCCCGCGCGCGCTACGAAGCCGGGCGCGACAGCTATCTGGTGCTGCTCGATGCGCAGCGCACGCTGTACGGCGCGCGCCAGTCGCTGATTGCGACGCAGCTCGCCGAGCAGGCGAACCGCGTGTCGCTGTATCGCGTGCTCGGCGGCGGCTGGAACGAGCGGACGCAGTGAGTACCTGAGTTTCTGGCGGCCGGCGTGGCGCCGTTCTATCCTTGCGCGAAAAAGGAACGAGAGGTGCCACCGATGACCGTCGATCGCCGCAGCTTCCTCGCCGCCGCCGCTTCCGCTGCCGCTTCCGCCGCCGTCTCCGCCGTGGGTCTTTCCGCCGATCCTTCGCCGGCACGCGCCGCCGACGCCGGCGCCGACCTCGCGAAGGCGCGCGCCGAAGGCAGCGCGGTGTTCTACGCGAATATCACGTCGGTCGAGCCGATCATCGAGGCGTTCAGTGCCGATACCGGCATCCCGGCGCACTACACGCGGGTGTCGAGTTCGAAGTTCGTCTCCACGGTGGCCACCGAGTCGCAGGCGGGCAAGCTGCTCGCCGACGTGCTGCAGGCGCCGCTGCCGGTGCTCGAGCTGCTGCGCGACAAGGGCGTGCTCGCGCCGTACCGGTCGCCGGCCGCCGCCGGCTATCCCGACTGGGCGCGGCCCGACGACACGATCCAGCTCTTCGGCATCGAATACGTCTCGTACCTGTTCAACACGAAGCAGCTCGCCGCTGCCGATGCGCCGAAGCGCTACGAGGACCTCGCCGATCCGAAGTGGAAGAACCAGATCGTGATGGCGAACCCGGCGAGCCACGCGTCGACGATCTCCTGGCTGGTCGGCCTGAACGAGAAGAAGATCTTCGCCTCGGAAGCCGACTGGATGAATTTCGTCAAGGCGCTCGCGGCGAACCGGCCGATGTTCGTCGCCTCCTTCGGTCCGACGCCGGCGCCGATCGAAAGCGGCGAGAAGCGCATCGGCATCTCGATGCCGAAATACATCGTCACGAAGAAGCCGGCTCCGCTCGACTGGGGCCCGCGCGGCGGCCAGCCGCTGCTCGGCACGCCGCGCGCGATGGCGCTGGCGGCGAAGGCGCCGCATCCGGCGGCCGGGCGCGCCTTCGTCGATTACTGGCTGTCGAAGAAGGCGATGCAGCTGCTCGCGACCGACGTCGGCGAATACGTGCTCGCTCCAGGCGTGCATCCGCCGATCGACGGCATCGACCAGGCGAAGGTGCTGCCGATCCGCGATCTGTCGGACGACGAGATCCGCAAGTGGGGCGCAGAGTTCAAGAAGATCTTCGCCGCCTGAACGTGCGAATGAACCTACTGCGCGACCCGATCTCGCACCTGCGATGCTCGCCGTACTCGCGTACGGCTGCGCTTCTCGGCGCGACCTCGGGCCGCTCGCTACGGTTCCTTCGCACGTTCTGAATCGCGCGATGCGCATCCGCGTCGAGGGCCTGCGTAAGCACTACGTCTCCGAGGGCAGAACGGTCGCGGCGCTCGACGGCGTCGACCTCGACATTCCGGCGAACTCGATCTTCACGCTGCTCGGCCCCAGCGGCTGCGGCAAGACCACGCTGCTGCGCTGCATCGTCGGGCTCGAGACGCCCGACCAGGGCGAGATCGCGATCGGCGACGACGTCGTCTTCTCGTCGAAGCGCGGCATCGCGGTGCCGACCGAGAAGCGCGGTCTCGGCATGGTGTTCCAGACCTATGCGATCTGGCCGCACATGACGGTGTTCGACAACGTCGCGTATCCGCTGCGCGTGCGCAGGGCGTCGAAGGCGCGCATCGCGCAGAAAGTGGCTGACGCGCTGCGCTTCGTGCAGCTCGAAGGCGTCGAGCGCCGTTCGGCGACGCGGCTGTCGGGCGGGCAGCAGCAGCGCGTGGCGCTCGCGCGCGCGCTCGTCGCCGAGCCGAAAGTCATCCTCTTCGACGAGCCGTTGAGCAATCTCGACGCGAAGCTGCGCGAGGAGACGCGCAAGGCGCTCGAACGCTTTCTCGGCGAGCTCGGGATCACCGCCGTCTACGTCACGCACGACCGCGTCGAGGCGCTCGCGCTGTCCGACTCGATCGCCGTGATGCGCGCCGGGCGCATCGTCGAGATCGGCTCGCCGCAGCGGATCTATTTCGACGCGCGCACGCGCTTCGTCGCCGACTTCATCGGCCGCGCCAACCTGGTTCCCGCGACGGTGCGCGCCGCGGAGGGCAACGAGCTGGTCGTCGACAGCGCGCTCGGCCCGCTGCGCTGCGCGCGGCGCGACCCGGTACGGCTCGGCGAGGCGACGCTGTGCATTCGTCCCGAGTTCATGCATCTCAGGCCGGGCGAGGGCGAGCCCGCGCCGAACCGGGTGCGCGGGCGCATCGAGTCGCTCGCCTTCGTCGGCGAGTTCTACGAGGCGCAGATGCGCGTGGGCGACACGCTGCTGCTCGCGCGCACCGAGCCCGAGGTCGAGCTGCGGGTGGGCGATGCGGTGCATTTCGCGCTCGATCCCGCGCATTGCCTGCTGCTGTGGCAGTAGCGCGGCGCTCGACGTCGAGCGCGACGCTCGTCCTGATCGTCGTCGTCGGGCTGCTCACCGTTGCGCCGGTGGCGATGCTCGCTTTCGGCAGCTTCTCCGCCGGTCTCGACCGCTTCGGCGAGTTCACGCTGGCGAAATACGTCGCCGCCTACAGCGACCCGGCGCTGCTGCGCGTGGCGCTCGACACCGCCGTCTTCGTCCTCGGCTCGACGCTGTTCTCGACGCTGCTCGCGCTGGTGCTCGCGTACCTGAACACGCGCACCGACATCCCGTTCAAGTTCCTGTTCAACGTGCTGGCGATCGTCCCGATGATGATTCCGCACCTGCTGTTCTCGGTGAGCTGGGCGCTGCTGCTGAACCCGTCGAACGGGCTGATCAACGTCGCCCTGATGCAGGCCTTCGGGCTGGAGCAGGCGCCCTTCGACGTCTACTCGATGGGCGGGATGATCCTCGTCGAGGGTCTGCTGAACATGCCGATCGCGTATCTGATCCTCGCGCCCGCAATGGCGTCGTTCGACGTCTCGCTCGAGGAGTCGTCACGCGTGTTCGGCGCCGGCGTCTGGCGCACGCTCGTGCGCGTGACGCTGCCGGTGCTGCGTCCGGCGATCCTCGCCGCGCTGGTTCTCGGCGTCGTGCGCACGCTCGCGTCGTACGCGGTGCCGCGTGTGCTCGGAATGCCCGGACGTGTGGAAGTGCTCGCTACCTGGCTTTACGAGATGATCGCTACCGGCTTCGATCCGGACTACGGCCAGGCCGCCGCGCTCGGCATGAGCGCGCTGGCGATCTCGGTGGCGCTGATCGTCGTCTACCGCCGGCTCACCGCCGAAACCGAGCGCTTCGTCACTGTGTCGGGGCGCGGCTGGCGCGCGTCTACCGTCGCGCTCGGGCGCTGGCGCTGGCCGCTGTTCGCGGCGGTCGCCCTGCTGTCCTTCGTCGTCGTCGTGCTGCCGGTGGCGGTGCTGCTCTACACGTCCTTCGTGCCCTACGCGATGGTGCCGAGCGCGGAGGCCTTCGCGCAGATGAGCTGGCGGCACTGGATCGAGGCCTTCGAAGACCCGATCTCGCGGCTGGCGCTGCGCAACAGTCTCTTCCTTGCCGTGGTCGGCGCGACGGTCGGCGTGGCGTTGTCGCTGTTCATCGCCTATGCGACGGTGAAGTCCAGGTCGCGCGGTGCAGGGCTGCTGGAAGCGCTCACTTTCCTTTCGTTCTCGTTTCCCGGCATCGTCATCGGCATCGGCTTCATGTGGCTATTCGTACAGACGCCGATCTACGCGACGCTGACCGCCCTGCTGATTGGCTACGTGGCCACTTACTTGCCGTATGGCGTCCGGCCGTTGGCGAGCGCCTTCGTGCAGGTGCACCCGCACCTGGAGGAGTCGTCGCGGGTGGCGGGCGCCGGCGCGGCGACGACGATGCGCCGGATCGTCGTGCCGCTGCTCGTCCCCGGCGTCGTTTCGGCGTGGATCCTGATGGCGACGATGTTCCTGCGCGAGCTGACGCTGTCGGTCGTGCTGTCGAGGCCGGGCAGCGAGGTGCTGGCGACGCAGATCCTGGCCTTCGCCGACGACGGGCTGTGGGGAAAGCTGTCGGCGCTGGGGATCGTGATGATCGCGATTTCCACCGGGCTCGTCGTGCTGGCGGCGACAGTGGGCGCTCGCTTGCGTCCGGGCGGGGCTGCAGCAGGATGACCGGTTTTCTCCTCGACATCTTGATGTGATAGCATCACTGCATCATCGCATTCATCCGAGGACATGAGAACCACTCTGGATCTCGACCCGGACGTGCTGGCCGCTGCGCGAGAGCTTTCCCGGCGTCGCCGGCAGTCGCTCGGGCGCGTGCTCTCCGATCTGGCTCGCAGGGCGCTCACCACCGATTCCGCGCTGACCGCAGCGCGGGAACCGGCATCCTTCCACGGCTTCTCGCCGTTCCCGTCCGACGGGCGGATCGTCGACAACGAGACGGTCGAACGGTTGCGCGACGAAGAAGGCGTCTAGGACGGCATCGCGTACTCGATTCGACGACGACACTTCCTGGTCCATGCGCGCCCTGCTCGACGTGAACGTGCTGATCGCCCTGCTCGATGCGGCGCATCTGCATCACGGGGAGGCGCGCCGATGGCTCGAGAGCAACGTCGAATACGGTTGGGCCTCCTGTCCGATTACCCAGAACGGCTGCGTGCGCATCCTGTCGCAGGCCGCATATCCCGGGGCCCGGCCTGTCGCGCTCGTGGCCGAGCGCCTGGCACAGGCGGCCGACTCCCCTATCCATGAGTTCTGGCCGGACGACGCCAGCCTTCTCGACCGCGCGTTCCTCGATCCGCGCCGACTGCTGGGGGCGCGACAGATCACGGACGGCTACCTGCTCGCGCTCGCTGTCCGACACGGCGGCCGCTTCGTCACCTTCGATCGCGCCGTGCCGTTGGACGCAGTCCCCGGTGCGCGTCCGGAGCACCTCGTCGTTCTCTGAACCGCGGGTACGCGGAATGCGGCATCGATCGGGCGCCCGCAGACTGGCGCCTGCCGATCGCAACGGAGGATGCCCATGCCCGATCCGAACGCTGCGCCCCGCGCGCAGGAAATCGAGGACATCTATCGCGCGTTGATCCGTGGACTGGGTCACGAGCGCGTCAACGACGACAACGTGTTCGATCTCATCCGCCGCGCCGAGGAAGACGGCCGCAAGGTGCTGGCGCAGGAGCTGCGCGAGTGGCAGTCTCCGTGCAATCCCGACGCGCCGAGCACGATCGCACCGACGCCCGGCTTCGGCCGGGAGAACAGGAAGCACTGACAGGAGAGCAGGGCGGCCCGCAGGTCGGCGCCCGCCCTGGAAGGAGATCGCTACGATGCCTGCGCGTACCACCTGGGTCGTCGTCGCCGACGAAGGTCTGGCCCGCATTCTCGAGATCCCGGGCCGCGACGAGGATCTCGTCGAGATCGAAACGCTCACCTTCGCCTCGGCGCGCGCCGACGCTGCCGACCTTCGCCGTGACGCCTACGGACGCCGCGCCGGGTCGGGAACCTTGTCTGCCTCGTATCCGACGGCGTCCGCCGGCGAGGACGAGCTGCATCGCGAGGCGGAGCTTTTCGCGCGTCGGCTCGCGCAGTGGCTGGTCGAGAAGAAGCGCGCGAACCGCTTCGACGCGCTGAAGATCGCGGCCGCGCCGCGCTTCCTCGGATTGCTGCGCAAGGCGCTCGATCCGCAGGTCGCCGAGGCGGTGGTCGAGGAGTACGACAAGGACCTGGTCAATCTCGACCGGCGCGCACTGACGCAGCGTCTCGGATCGCTACGCCCGCCGCTGCCGCCGGGCTGAGGAACGCGCGCGCGGCTGCCGCGCGTGCATCCCCTGCACGCAACCGCGCGGTGCCGCCGTTCGCGCCTTCCCGCGCTGCAAGATGCTGCAATTCCGGGTGCGCGAACCGCTTCGCGCGCGCAAACGCTGCTTTTCGCAGCGCTCCATTTTCAAGGCTGCGCGACCGCCTCGATCTGGATCAGCAGCCGCACGCGATCGGGCACGCCGCGGTCGATGCCCCAGTTCATTCCCCACTGGCTGCGATCGATCTTCGTTTCGAAGTCGCCTCCGCAGACGCGCGCCTTGACGACCGGCGAGTCGTAGCAGTTGAAGTTGCTCGCATCGAGTCGCACCGGCAGCGTCTTGCCGAGCATCGTCAGCTCGCCGACGAGCGAGACGACGCGGTCGCCGAAGAAGCGGAAATCGGTGCTGCGGAAACGCGCGGTCGGATGGCGCTCGACGTCGAGGAAGTCGGCGTTGCGCAGATGCGCGTCGAAGGAGGCGATGCCCGAGCTGATCGAGGTCGTGTCGATCGTGATGTCGGCCTCGCCGCGTCGGGTCGCGAGGTCGACGGTCACGAAGCCGTCGACGCGGTCGAAGCGCGCGCGCACCGTGGAGGTGTCGAAGTGCTTCACCTCGAAGTTGACGAAGGTGTGGTTCGGCTCCACGACATAGCGCACCGGCGCGGCAGTGGCCGCGCTGGCGAAGGCGGCGGCGAGGCCGAGCGCAACGGCGGCAGGGGTGGCAGTGCGGGTCAGCAGGCGTGGGATCAACACAGGTCTCCGGGTTTGGGTGATCAGCCGGCTGCCGGCATCCCGGCCACCGGCGCCTTGGGCCCCGGTTCTCCGAGCAGGCGCGCCAGCGCGGCGATCAGCACGAGCGTGACGGCAACGCGCCCGACCAGCACGACCCACACGTTCGCGCCGAGGGCGAGCAGCAGGATCGTGTCCTCGATCAGCGAGTGCGACAGACACAGCCAGGCGAGCGCGAGGAAGCGCGTGCGCGCCTCGAACTGCTGCCGGTCGGACTCTTCGATGATCAGCGCGCCGCCGTAGGTGAGCCCGAGCAGCACGCCGACGGTGGTCACCGGCGCGGCGCGCGCGTCGAGCCCCGAGAAGCGCAGCAGCGGCGTGAGCATCGACGTGATGCGACGGGTGACGCCGGTACGCTCGAGCACGTCGAGCAGTACGAGCAGCGCGACGAGGATCGCGAAGGTCATCGCGAGCGACAACGCGGTCGAGTATGCCCAGGCGAGGAGCCCGCCGGAGTCCGCGCCTTCCGACGATGCCTGCATCCAGGCGAGCGACACCGGCTCGTCGAGCATGCCGGTGAGCCGGCTGCCCCAGGCGACCGCGCCGCCGTAGGCGAGCGCAACGCCGATGCGCAGCGCGCCGGTGGCCCAGAAGCTCGTGCCGGCACGGCGCACGATCGACTGCTCGACCGGCAGGCTGTGTGCGAACAGCAGCATCGCGCACAGCGCGCTCAGCTGCCCGGTGCTCAGCTCGAGTTGCGACGCCAGGCCGATCATCGCGGCGATCGCGCCGTAGATGCCGACGAAGGCGCCGGTGATCCAGATGAGACCGGCCTCGGGCGGCAGCGCGAGCCAGGCCATCGCCGGTGCGATCGCATGGCCGAGCGCGTCGATCCAGCCCCAATGCTGCGCGAGCTGCACGGCGATCATCACCGGCAGCATCACCTTCATCAGCGTGACGAAGAGGCGGCGACTGCGCGCAAGTAGCCGCATGGCGTAGGAGAACAAGGGGAACCTGGCGGAATGCGACGGTGCAGACTGCGAGGATAGCCTGCTGCGGCCGATCGGGCCGCGGCGGTTTCGCGCGCGAGCAACGCCGGCTGCCGCGCGCGAGGCCCGCCCTCCAACGCCGGCGGAGGAATCCATCGTGAAAGCGTCTTCCTCGCTCCCCGTTCTTTCGGCGCTCGTGCTGGCGCTCGGCGCGTCCGGTGCCTACGCGCAGTCGCAGTCGCAGTCGCCGGCGTCAGGGGCCCAGTCGTCGCCGGCGACCCCGCCTGCCGCGGCTCCCGCTGCATCCTCCGGCAGTGCCCCTTCCACCGGATCGCCGCCGTCGACGAGCGCCGATTCCGCCGCGAGCGATCGCAGCGGCAGCCGCTACGGTCGCGGCTACCGGGCAGGCCCGGGAATGATGGGCGGCGGCTACGGACCAGGAATGATGGGCGGCTACGGGCCGGGAATGATGGGCGGCTATGGCCCAGGTTATGGCGGCGGCGAAAGCTACGGCCCCGGCTATGGAGGCTACGGCCCGGGCTACGGGATGGGCCGCGGCGGCGGCTACGGCCCGGGCCCGGGTTTCGGCGGGCCGGGCGCGGGCTGCGGCTGGGGCATGGGATACGGAATGATGGGCGGCCCCGGATGGGGAATGGGCCCGGGGATGATGGGCGGCAATGGCCCTGGCTGGCACATGGGGCAGTGGGGCGCGCTCGGCTCGCTCAACCTCGATGATGCCCAGCGCAGTCAGTTGCGCGAGTTGCAGCAGCAACAGCGGCGCAGGCATTGGGCGCTGATGGGCCAGATACAGGACGAGATGGACAAGCTGCAGGACGCGTGGGGGTCCGAACCGGGCACGCGCAACCGCGCGGCGATTCTCGCGGCCAACCAGCGCATTGCCGAGCTGCGCCAGCAGATGCTCGAGTCGCGGCTCGACGCTGCGGAGCAGTTCGAGAAGATCCTCACCCCCGAGCAGGGCGAGCAGTTGCGCTCGCAATGGGAGGCGGGTCCGGGCCGCATGCGGCGTTGAAGGTCGATCCCGGCGTCCGACGCCGGGGTCGCAGCGGCCCGGCGCGCCGACGAAGGGGCAAAGGGCGCGAGCAGCGTGGGAGGGGAGGGTCGAGCCGGTCTTCGTAACGAAGGTCGGCTTATAATACGCATTGCGTATTATCGCGTTGCCCGCTATTTCTCGCCGCCCCTGCCGTGAACCGACCCCAGGACTCGCTCGGCTTCCTGCTCGCCGACGTCTCGCGTCTGATGCGTCGCGCGTTCGCTCGCCGGCTCGAGGGTCACGAGTTGACCTTCGCGCAGGCGCGCGCGCTCGTGCATCTGGCGCGCAGCCCGGGGCTGCGCCAGGTCGAACTCGCGAGCCGGCTCGAGATCCAGCCGATCACGCTCGTCCGCCTGCTCGACGAGCTGGCGGATCGCGGCCTCGTCGAGCGCCGCGTCGATCCCCGCGACCGGCGCGCGTGGCGCGTGTACCCGACGTCGCGCGCCGAAGCGTCGCTCGCCTCGATCGGGCACGTCGGCGCCTCGGTGCGCAAGGACGCCCTCGCCGGCATCGATCCGGCGCAGGCCGATGCGCTGCTGCGCACGCTCGCGTCGATGCGCGACAACCTGGCCGGCGATAGTGACGGCGACGGCGATGCCGATGGCGACAGCGACCGCAAGGCTCGCGACACGCAGCGGCTGCCCGCAGCGCGGCCATCGAAGGCGCGCGCGGGCGTCGTAGCTGCGAGGCATGCGAAATGAACGACCGTACGGAGGCCCTTCGGCACACCGAGCCCCGCTTGCGAACCGGGGACGATCGGCCTGCCGCGCCTGCCCGCATACCGGGCGAAGCCGACGCGCGCGCCCGCACCGACGAGGATCTTCGAGGCCGCTCGCCCGAAGCCACCCTGCTGCGTCGCCGCCGCACATTGCGCTGGACGCTCCTCGTCGTCGTCCCGCTTCTCGCGGCGATCGCCGGCGCCGTCTTCTGGCTGCTCGGCGGGCGCTATGTCGAAACCGACAACGCGTTCGTCAAGGCCGACAAGGTACCGGTGAGCGCCGAGGTATCCGGGGCGGTCATCGAGGTGCTCGTGCAGGAGAACGAGATCGTGCGGGCGGGTCAGCCGCTGTTCCGGCTCGATCCGGCGCCTTTTCGCGTCGCGCTGTCGAAGGCGCAGGCGAAGCTCGGCCAGGTTCGCACCGACCTGGCGGCGACCAAGGCGAGCTATCGCGAGAAGCAGGCGCAGATCGCGCTCGCGCGCACGCAGCTCGAATTCGCCCGCAAGGAGCAGGCGCGGCAGGCGGACCTCGCCGCGCGCAATTTCATCTCGGCGTCGAAGCTCGACGACGCGCGCAAGAGCGTCGAGATCGCGCAACAGCAACTGCAGGCGCAGCAGGAGGATCTGCAGCGCATCGCCGCCACGCTCGGCGGCAGCATCGATCTTCCGATCGAATCGCATCCGGGCTATCGCGCGGCATTGGCCGAACTCGAGCAGGCGCGGCTCGATCTGTCGCGCATCGAGGTGCGCGCTTCGATGGACGGCACGATCAGCCATCTGCCCAAGCCGGGGCAGTTCGTCGGTACGGGCGCGACGGCCGCGTCGCTCGTCGCCGACGCCCGTCCGTGGATCGAAGCGAACTTCCCGGAGAAGGATCTCACCTACGTGCACCCGGGCCAGTCGGTCGAGGTGCACATCGACACTTTCCCGGACCGCAGCTGGAGCGGCGTCGTCGAGAGTCTCAGCCCGGCCACCGGCTCGGAGTTCTCGATCCTTCCTGCGCAGAACGCCACCGGCAACTGGGTGAAGGTGGCGCAACGCGTGCCGCTGCGCGTGCGGCTCGATGCGCCGTCCGACGCGCCGCGCCTGCGTGCCGGAATGAGCGCCACGGTGCGGGTGGACACCGGGCATCGCCGCACGCTTTTCGGCTTCGGCTTCTGAAGCGATTGCCATGAGCGCGGCGAGCGCATCGGGCCCGGTGACGCACCGCGGCGCGATCACCGTATCGGTGATGCTGTCGACGATCATGCAGGCGCTCGACACGACGATCGCCAACGTCGCGCTGCCGCATATGCAGGGAACGATGGGCGCGACCTACGAGCAGATCTCGTGGGTGCTCACCTCGTACATCGTCGCGGCGGCCATCTGCATTCCGCTCACCGGATTCCTCGCCGCGCGTTTCGGCCGCAAGCGGCTGTTCCTGTGGTCGGTGGTCGGCTTCACGATCACGTCGATGCTGTGCGGCGCCGCGCAGAATCTCGACCAGATCGTGCTGTTCCGCCTGATGCAGGGCGTGTTCGGCGCGAGCCTCGTTCCGCTGTCGCAGGCGGTGCTGCTCGACAGCTATCCGCGCGAGCAGCACGGCTCCGCGATGGCGCTGTGGGGCCTGGGCGTGATGGTGGGACCGATCCTCGGGCCCACGCTGGGCGGCTGGCTCACCGAGTACTACAACTGGCGCTGGGTGTTCTACATCAACCTGCCCTTCGGCATCCTCGCCTGGCTGGGCATCGCCACCTACGTGCACGAGACGCCGCTGCAGCGCGAACGCCGCTTCGACTGGCTCGGCTTCGCGCTGCTCAGCCTCGCGATCGGCGCTTTCCAGATGATGCTCGACCGCGGCGGCACGCTCGACTGGTTCGCGAGCCCCGAGATCGTCGCCGAGGCGATCCTCGCGGGCTCGGCGCTCTACCTGTTCGTCGCGCACACGCTGACGCACACGCACCCGTTCCTCGAGCCGCAGCTGTTCCGCGACCGCAACTTCGTCATCGGGCTGCTGTTCATCTTCATCGTCGGCATGATCCTGCTGACGACGATGACGCTGCTGCCGCCGTTCCTGCAGAACCTGATGGGCTATCCGGTGGTCGACGTCGGGCTGCTGCTCGCGCCGCGCGGCGTGGGGACGATGTTCGCGATGCTCGTCGTCGGACGTCTGTCGGGGCGCGTGGACGTGCGCCTGCAACTGCTCGTCGGACTGGCGCTCACCGCGATCTCGCAGTGGGAGATGACGCATTTCGATCTCGACATCAGCGGCTGGGACATCGTGCGCACCGGCATCGTCCAGGGCCTGGGGCTCGGCTTCCTGTTCGTGCCGCTGTCCACCGTCACGTTCTCGACGCTCGCCCCGACGCTGCGCAACGAGGGCACCTCGCTGTACAGCCTGATCCGCAACATCGGCATGAGCATCGGCGTGTCGGTGGTCATCACGATGCTCGCGCGCTGGACGCAGTCGGGTCACGCGGCGCTCGCGCAGTACATCAACCCGTTCAGCCTGCCGCTGCGCGCCGCCGTCGACGCCGGCGCGCTCGACCTGCGTTCGCTGCAGGGCCTGGCGATGATCGACGACGAGGTCACGCGCCAGGCGGCCACGCTCGCCTACCTCGACGACTTCCGGCTGATGATGTGGGTGACGCTGGCGGCGACGCCACTGATCGTATTGCTGCGGCCGAGGAAGGCGGCGGGCGCGGCGAGCGCGGCGGTGATGGAGTAGCCCCGGGTCGACCGCCGACGGTGCGCCCGCAGCGCAGCTATCGGCGTCACGCCAATTGCTGCATCCGGTTCACGAAATCGCGCCCCGCCGTTGGAGGCGGCAGCGGACGGCCCTCGCTCGTGAGCAGTTCGATCACCTCCTCGACAATCCGGCTCAGTTCTTCGAAGACGGCGATCTCGTCGTTGCCGTGGCAGCCGCCGTAGATCAACCCTGGCGCGCTCCCGACATAGCACTGATCCTCTTCCGACCATTCGACGATTTTCGCGTAGCGCGCCGATGCTTTCATCGTCTCGACTCCTCGATTGCCGTCTTCGTCGCGCGGATCTGGTAATGCTTCGCGTCGGCTCCGTCGGCACCGGATATGGTAACTGGACGGCTCACATCGGGATGAACGAAATTTCGGTGACTGCCGTGTCCGCCTCGGTTGACGAAGCCGGCTTTCTCGAGAGCGCGAATCAGGTCACGAACTTTTGGAGGCATGCGTCGAACTTCGACAAAAACGTGATTCGACCTCGCATCACCGAAGGCAAAGGCAGTCGAGGATGTGATAGCGTGATCATTCTGTTTCGGCGATCCTGCATGGTCTACTCGACCGAAGGGCAGACGGCCGAACGGACGATGGGCTTGTCTACTTGCGTCGTCAGCGAGCCCCGGCGCCGAGCAGCGCCTCGAGGGCTTGCAGCGTATCCGCCTCCTCTGCCGGCTTGTCCGGCCTGCGCCGCAGCATGCGCGGAAAGCGCACCGCGATCCCCGACTTGTGCCGCGTCGATCGCTGGATGCCTTCGAAGCCCAGTTCGAAGACCATCGCCGGCACGACGACGCGTACCGGACCGAAGCGCTCGACCGTCGTGCGGCGCACCGTTGCATCGACCTCGCGGATCTCCTCGTCGGTAAGCCCGGAGTACGCCTTGGCGAAGGGAACGAGCGTGCGCGTCGCATCTTCAGGCGGGCCGCTCCACACCGCGAAGGTGTAGTCGGTGTACAGGCTCGCGCGGCGGCCGTGCCCCGGTTGCGCGTAGACGAGCACGCAGTCGACCGACAGCGGATCGATCTTCCATTTCCACCAGTCGCCGCGCGCGACCGATTTCGTCCGGCCGACGCCGTAGGCCGACTGCGCGCGCTTGAGCATCATCCCTTCGACGCCGCGGCTGCGCGACTCTTCGCGCAGTCGCGCGAGCGCGTTCCAGTCCGGCGCTTCGATGCGCGGCGAAAGTTGCAACGCGCCCGCCGCCAGGGGCTCGACGAGCGCTGCGAGCCGCGCGCGGCGCAGCGCGAGCGGCATTCCCCGGATGTCGCCGCCGTCGTGCTCGAGCAGGTCGAAGGCGAGCAGCGCGACCGGCGCCTCGCGCAGCAGCTTGGGCCCGAGCTTCAGCCGTCCGATGCGTCGCTGCATCGTCGCGAAGGGCAGCGGGCGGGCGGCCGGCGCGTCCCATGCGAGCAGCTCGCCGTCGATGACGCTGCCGTCGGGCAGCGAGCTCGCCGTATCGACGACTTCCGGAAAGCGGTCGGTCACCAGTTCCTCGCCGCGCGACCACAGCCAGGTCTGCCTGCCGCGCCGCAGGAGCTGGGCGCGAATCCCGTCCCATTTCCACTCGACGATCCAGTCGGCGACGTCGCCGAGCGTTCCGGGCGGCTGCTGCAGAGGATGCGAGAGGAAGAACGGATACGGGTGGCCGAGCGACGCGCTGCCGTCGACGTCGTCGGAAGACACGAGCGCGCGAAACGCGTCCGCACCAGGCTCGTGCGCACCGTCGGCGTAACCGACGAAGCGGTGCGCGAGGCGCTTCTCGTCGACATCGAAGGCCTGCGCGAGCGCGCGCAGCAGGAGCTGGCGCGAGACGCCGACGCGGAATTCGCCGGTGAGCAGCTTGTTCAGCACGAAGCGCTCGTGCGCGTCGAGCCCCTGCCACATCGCGACGATCGCGTTCTCGATCTGCGCCGGGGGTGCGCCGCGCAGCGCCAGCACGTGATGCGTCATCCATTCGGCGAGGCCGCGGTCGATCCGCCGTGCCGGTTCGGGCAGCAGCAGCGCGACCGTTTCGGCGAGGTCGCCGACCGCGTCGTAGCTTTCCGCGAACAGCCATTCCGGCAGGGCGCTCGTTCGAAGCGCAGCGTCGACCAATGCACGCACGGGGATCAACCGGCGAGGCCGCCCGCCGGCGAGGAAGTAGGCCGCCCATGCGGCATCGTCGGCCGGCGCCTGCGCGAAGTAGCGCGCCATTGCCTCGACCTTGCGCGTCGTCGACGTCGTCGCATCGAGCTGTGCGTAGAGGTCGGCGAAGGCTTTCATCGGTCGTTGCGCTCGTCGGCGCCGCCTCCTTCGTCTTCGTCCCCATACGGCGTCGCCAGGCGGCTCGCGTCCAGGCCGCGCTCGCGCAGCCAGCGCACCAGCACCTCCGCATGGCCGTGCGTCGCGACGACGCGCGAAGCGCCGGTTGCGTCGATCGCCGTGTTCAGCGCCGGCCAGTCGGCGTGGTCCGACAGCACGAAGCCGCGGTCGATCGCGCGCCGGCGCCGCGTTCCCCGCACCTGCATCCAGCCCGAAGCGAAGGCATCGCTCGCCGTGCCGAAGCGGCGCAGCCACGGCGAGCGCGCCGCGGACGGCGGGGCGAGCACGAGCGCGCGGCGCAGCGCCGCCCGCTCCACGTCGCCGACCGCGAAGGTGTCGGGCAGCGCGACGCCGCTCGCGCGATACGCATGGTTCATCGATTCGACCGCGCCGTGGCAGACGATGGCGCCGGGCAGGGACGCGCCCGCGGCATCGGCGAAACCGGCGAGGATCCGCTGGGCCTTGCCGAGCGCGTAGCAGAACAACACGCTCGCGCGCGATGCGTCGGCGTTCTCCGTCCACCAGCGCAGCATTTCGTCGATGACCTCGCGCTGCGGCTGCCAGCCATAGATCGGCAGCGCGAAGGTCGATTCGGTGACGAAGACGTCGCACCTCAGCGGCTCGAAAGCGCTGCAGCTGCGGTCGGCTTCGAGCCGGTAGTCTCCCGAGACGACCCACGTTTCGCCGCCGTGCTCGAGGCGGATCTGCGCGGCACCCAGCACGTGGCCCGCCGGATGGAACGACACCCGGACGCCGTTCACGTCGATGCGTTCGCGCCAGTCGAGCGTCTCGAGTGCGATGTCGCCCAGCCGCGCGCGCAGCACGCGCTCGCCTTCGCGCGCGGCGAGATAGCGGGCGCTGCCGGCACGCGCGTGGTCGCCGTGCGCATGCGTGATCAGCGCGCGTTCGACCGGCAGCCAGGGGTCGATGAAGAAGCGCCCGGGCTCGCACCACAGTCCCTGCTCGCGCGCGACGATCAGGTCGGTCACGACCGGCCCGGCCACGACGGCGCCCGTTGCATGCGCCGAGCGTAGCGTCGATCCGGGCCGTGGGTGGCTATACCTTGCCGAGCATCAGGTCCGGCAGCGCCAGCACCGTCTCGGGTACCAGCCA
>ERZ778017.1951-NODE-1951-length-18190-cov-5.163772_pt1 | contig 18190 bp, 18 predicted proteins | sample MGYA00375747_ERZ778017 | MGnify/ENA primary metagenome ERZ778017 (study PRJEB29350, sample SAMN05509838) | bioreactor metagenome | biome: bioreactor; material: wastewater | place: South Africa: University of Cape Town | collected 2014-03-17 ...
CAGTGTCATTTCCGCCTCACGCAATTATGAAATAGTTGTTAATAATGAATATGAATCACTGTATTTCCTTCGGCCAGCGGATGATTTGCGGGGCGGGGGAATATATGTTCGTGGTTTTGGACGACCGTGCAACGGTCGCTGGCGGATGCGTCGCCTGTTTTGAGCGCGAGGGAATCGCGGCAGTAGCGGTCGATCCAGCCGAATTTTCAGAATGGTTCGAGGTGATCAACGACGCGGATGTAGCCGTGGTCGAGGGATTCCTGATCGGGGCTGCCGAAAATCGTCGTCAAGTGTCGGCGCAAATCCGGGCACGATGCCGTGCGCCTCTGATCGGTCTTCTTGATTCCCGAGCCCTTAGCGAGACACTCGATCTATTTTCGCTCGGCTTTGATGACGTCATCTCGAAGCCATTCCATGTGCGCGAGATCCTGGCGCGCAGCGGCGCCATCCGCCGGCGTATGAAAATGGCCGAGCAATGTATCGACATCGCAGGGATTCGCATTTTCTTCGACGGTCGCGATCCAGTGGTGAACGGCGAAGTACTGCCATTGCCACGCCGTGAGCGCCGGATCCTTGAGTGTCTCGTTCTGAGCCGCAATACGCGAGTGACCAAGGCGCAGATCTTCAATCGCGTCTATGGCATCTTCAACGACGAAATCCACGAGAACGTCATCGAAAGCCATATAAGCCGGTTGCGTAAGCGCCTGAAGCAGCGGCTTGGATACGATCCAATCGATTCTCAGAGGTTCCTTGGCTATCGCCTCAAGGACTTCGCTGGAGAGGAGCTATCGAGCGGCGCAGAGGAGTCCGCGAACAGTCTCACGCAAGGCCCAGATGCTTCAATTCCGGCAAGCATCATTCGCGACCAGGAGAGTGTCGATGGGCCTTTACGGACTAATGACTACCAGCATCTCGGGGATGTCTGTTCAATCTGACCGTATGGGCACAGTTGCGGACAATATCGCAAACGTCAACACGACTGGTTACAAGGAAGCTTCGGCGGAATTCTCGACACTCGTCGCCGAGGGGCACGTCGCTTCATACGTTCCAGGTTCGGTTTCAACGATTGCGCGTCGCGCGATCACGCATCAAGGCGATTTGACTTACACCTCCTCGCCGACCGACCTCGCGATCAGCGGCAATGGATTCTTCATGGTCCAGAGTCCGTCCGGGACCCCTTATCTGACGCGCGCAGGCAGTTTCGTGTCGACCAACGGTGAGCTCGTGAATGCCGCTGGGTTTACGCTGCTCGGATATGATCTCCTGAACGGCGGCAGCAGCTCTGTGATCAACAGCGCCGCGGGTTTGGTGCCCGTTGGAACTGCAAGCCTCGGTCTGAAGGCCACGCCATCGACCTCCGGCACATTCCAAGTCAATTTGCCGTCGGACGCAGCCGTCTCGACCAGTCTTCCATCCGCCAATCTTGCGGGCGCGGACTATTCTGGTCTGACATCCGTCGTCACCTATGACAACCTCGGCCATAAAGTCACGCTCGATGTCTATTCGGCAAAGACGGCCGACAACAAATGGGAAATCTCCGTCTACAATCATGATGGAGCAGCTTCCGGCGGCGCCAGCAATTTCCCCTACACGACGGGTTCACTGATTACGACCCAAAACCTGGAATTCGACGGAACGACGGGCAAGATGACGTCGCCGAGTCCCGCGACGCTTTCGGTGAGCATTCCGAATGGTGCGACGCTCAGTTTCGACATGAGCAAAACCACACAGCTCGCCGGCGACTACACACCGGCCAGCGTCACCGCCAACGGCAACGGCCCGTCTGCCGTGGACAGACTTGAGATCAGCGACGAAGGAATCGTAACCGCCGTCTACGCTGACGGATCGCGCGTCGATGCATTCAAGATTCCGCTGGCAACCGTCGCCAGCCCCGACAACCTGACCGCTATCTCAGGAAACGTGTTCGCGACGAACAAGGATTCCGGCGACCTCCAGCTCGGAACAGCCAACACCGGATCGCTTGGAAAGGTCGTATCCAGCGCTCTCGAAAAATCGAGCGTCGATCTTGCGTCCGAACTCACCACGATGGTCGAAGCGCAACGCAGCTATACGGCGAATTCCAAGGTGTTCCAGACCGGAACTGAACTTTTGGACGTGCTTGTCAATCTCGTGCGGTAGGTAGGGCGTACCACTAGAAGGTCCCGTTGATGTCGCTTACGCTAAGTGTCGACACCGCGCGCTCAAGTCTTCAGGCAACGTCCGAGCAAATCTCGGTCGTGTCGCGGAACATTGCGCGCGTCAACGATTCCGATGCGACGCGAAAGACGGCGACGCTCGTCAGCGGCCCCGGCGTTGGCGTCAGTATTCCGTCGATCGGTCGCACATCGAACCAACTTCTTTTCAACGCTTATCTCACCGCCAACTCGAGTAACCAGGCGCAGACTTCCATTACGTCTGCGCTCGACCAACTGCAAAATACCGTCGACGATACCGATGCAGAGCATTCGCCGGCAGCGCTGATGGCAAAGCTGGGCGCTGCGCTTCAGACGTACTCCGGCGATCCGCAGAATTCCGCAGTGGCGGCAAGCGTTGTCTCGGCGGCAAAAGACCTGTCCAACGCGCTCAATTCGGCGTCGGCGACAGTTACGCAGGTTCGTCAACAGGCGGACTCGGACATCGCCACCTCGGTGTCCAACATCAACAGTCTGCTGACCCAGTTCCAAACCCTGAATAATCAGGTCATCAAGGGTACGAGCAACGGCAGCGATATCACTGACGTTCTCGACGCTCGCGACGCTGTGCTGAAACAGCTTTCGACCGAAGTCGGCATACGCACCGTCACACGCGATAACGGCGACATGGCGATCTATACGGATAGCGGCGTGACGCTGTTCGACAAATCGCCCCGGCAGGTCACATTCCAGCAGACGCCGAATCTCGCTGCAGGTGCAACGGGTGCCGCTGTCTATGCCGATGGCGTTCCGATTGCTGGCACGCCGCACGTTATGGAGATCCAGTCCGGCAAACTCGCCGGACTCGTTTCTGTGCGCGACGACGTCTCCGTGACGTATCAGAGCCAGCTGGACGCCATGGCTGGCGGGCTCATCAATGCGTTTGCGGAGACCGATCAGTCGGCCACGCCGACGCTGCCTGCGGCTGCCGGTCTCTTTACCTATTCAGGCGGACCCGCCCTGCCGCCATCAGGCACCCTCGTCCCGGGGCTGGCCAGTTCCATCAAAATCAATGCAAACGTCGATCCGGCTCAGGGTGGAGATGCCTCTCTTATCCGCGATGGTGGCATCTCCGATCCGGGTAACCCGGCATATACGTATAACACGTCGAATGGCGCCTCTTTCACGGGCCGGATTCAAGGGCTCATATCGAGTCTCGGAGCGACGCAGACGTTCGATGCGTCGACTCAGCTTCCGACGTCGTCCTCGCTCTCCGACTACGCCAAGAACTCGGTGTCCTGGCTCGAAGCCTTGCGGCAGTCTGCGGGCGCGGAGGCCGATTACCGTAGCACAGTAGCGCAGCGCGCAGCCTCATCGCTTTCGCAGACAACCGGCGTCAATCTTGACGAGGAAATGACAAATCTCCTCGACCTGGAACGCACCTTCCAAGCGTCGTCGCGGCTGATCAATACCGTCAACGACATGCTTACAACGCTCCTCCAGTCATTCAGTTAACGCCATGATCACACCGACATTCATATCGACAGCGTCCTTATCGAGCGAAACCAAAGCTTCGATTGCTCGAATTCAGCAACGCCTGGTCGATGCGCAGACGGAACTTTCGACGGGCCGTTATGCAGACGTGGGGATGACGCTTGGCGCGCAGACCGGCGTATCTGTCTCGCTGCGGCAGGACATGGATCAAATTCAATCGATCAAGGATACGAACTCGATCGTGCTCACCCGAATGCAGGGATCTCAGGCGGCACTAAATACACTAGCCACGACGAGCCAGTCATTTTTGAATGCTTTGACGCCTGCCCAATCCACCGGGTCCATAAAAGACACGCTCGTGCAGCAGGCACAGGCGTCGATGCAATCGCTTCAGGATCAGCTCAACACGTCTTTGGACGGCCAGTATCTCTTCGCCGGCATTAATTCAGACGTGAAGCCGATGGACGACTACTACGGCGATCCCCCGTCTGCTGGCGCGCAGGCTATCAAAAATGCTTTCGTAGCCAAGTTTGGAATGAGCCCGGATGATCCGAACGTCTCCTCGATTTCCGCTTCGGACATGCAGGATTTTCTCAACAACGAGTTCAGCAATCTTTTCTCCGACGCCAATTGGTCGGCAAACTGGTCGGCGGCTTCCGATAAGCCGGTGAACAGCCGGATTTCACGAACCGAGACCGCGGATACGTCGGTAACGGCCAATGACAACACGTTTCGCCAGCTGACGCAGGCGTTCACGATGATCTCGGGTCTGGGATTTCAAAACCTCAACAGCGCCACGCAGCAGGTCGTCATGCAGCAGGCGACGCAGCTCGTGAGCAATGGCATCGGGTCTTTGACCAAGGTTCAGTCCTTCCTGGGAGTCACTCAGCAGCGCGTCTCAGACTCCAATGATCAGATCGACACGCAAATCGATTTTCTCAACAAATCGATCGACGGTCTGGAGAGCGTGGATACAGCTGCGGTAACGACGAAAATATCGGATCTCTCGACAGCGCTCGAAGCTGCATATGCCGTCACCAATCGCCTGAGCAACCTCAGCATCATGGATTATCTCACGTCATAAGCTTTGTGCGCGTACGACCGAACGACCGGAATAAGACAATGTACAAGTTCTCCTACGAAGAGACGCTGAGTGAATCGAGCGGCCGAAAGCGCGAGAACGAGCGGCTTGCGCTCGATCAATCCGTCACGATGCTCAAGGCCGCTGAGAAGGCGGGGCCGGAATCGCGCGAGGCTATTGATGCCATCTGCTTTCTCAACCGGCTGTGGAGTTTCCTGCTCGAAGACCTTGTGAAGCCGGAAAATGCGCTGCCGGATGATGTGCGCGCAAAACTCATATCTATCGGAATCTGGATGCTGAAAGAGGCAGAGGCCATTAGTAACGGAAAATCGCGAAACTTCTCGGGACTGATCGACGTCTCGAATATCATCGCGGAAGGTCTTTGATGAGCGGCGGCCTCAAAATCACGTTACGTGCCGGCGAGCGCATATTCGTCAACGGCGGCGTGCTCAAAGTTGATCGGAAAGTCAGCATCGAGCTGATGAACGACGTCATCTTTCTTCTTGAGCAGCACGTCATGAAGCCCGAGGAGACGACGACCCCGCTTCGCCAGCTCTACTTCATGATTCAGATGATGCTGATGGATCCGGCCTTGCACATGAAGGCGCGGAGCATGGCTAAAGAATCGGTCGCGAACCTTCTCGTCAGTGTAAGAGACGGAAAGATTCTACAGGGCTTGGCTGAGGCGGGCGAATTGCTCGACAGCGAACGCCCATTCGAAGCTTTGAAGAAGGTGAGGACGCTCCTTCCTCTGGAAGCCGCGAGCGCCAATATGCAGGAACCCAGCAAGGAGGTCGCATGACCACGATTCCGGCAACCAGTGGCACGTCAAGTACCCAAAACACGTCGAGCAATTCGAATTCAGCCGACAGCGCGACGCTTAATTATGATGACTTCCTGCAGTTGATGGTGGCGCAGCTGCAAAACCAGGACCCCTTGAATCCCACGGATTCGACGGAATACATGTCGCAGATTGCCCAGTTCTCCAGCGTCGAGCAGGGCATCAACACGAATTCAAAGCTTGATCAGCTCCTCGTCAATTCAAGCATCTCGCAGGCGAGCACGATGGTCGGACACACTCTGGTCTCCGCCGACGGCAGTGCGTCAGGCGTCATTGCTTCGGTCCAGATCGACGATACGGGTACCACCGCGATCCTCGCCGACGGCACTAAGGTTCCGATTACCTCCGGCGTTACGTTGGGGTACTGATGTCGGAAGGTGATGCGCTAGGAATCATCCAGCAGGCCATTTGGCTGACGATAGTCCTTGCCGGTCCGGTCATAGCGGCAGCTATGATTATCGGCGTTACAGTTGCGTTTTTTCAGGCGCTGACACAGGTCCAGGAAATGACCCTGACCTTTGTCCCGAAGATTATTGCCGGATTTTTGATCATTTTGATGACGGGCAGCTATAGTGGCGGCTTGCTCAAGGTATTTACTGAGCAGCTTTACGCCAGAATAGCGACCGGATTTAAATAATGCTGGCGCCAGCGTCCGAGTAGGTGCGCGAATCGGCCGGACTATAAGCAAAGATTCCTTGCGAATATTCGCGATTCGTGTTCGGGATTGTTGCTTGTGCGTAGTCTGATGAACAGTATACGCTGTTCTAAAAATTTCACTGATTTTCAATCGAGATCGGAAATAGGTGCAATTGTGTCTCCAAAAATAGGACGCATACAGATGGCACATCGATTATCGTATTTCGGACTTAGACTGAGCAGGAGCCGATGAGCACGATAACTACGAGGCAATTCCCCGTTTCCGTCGCCATCATGCTTGCGAGCATCGTTGCCGTCTGTTCAGCTTACCTGGTTTGGAACGGATGGATGCGTTCCGATTTCGGCCTGACGCCCTGGGCGAGTTGGCATGACCTGACGTGGCAGATTGCCGAAGTCGATTCCCGGGGACGCATCGTTCGCCTCGGATCGCATCCGCTCTCGATTGCGGCCCTGGTCGGGACGGTATCCGTCTGCTTTGTGGCGTTTGCCGTTGGGGCTTGGCAGTTCTTCACTGGCAACGAGGTTCGGAGTAAAGAGTCTAAGATATCGAGCCAGCTCGACAAGGTTGGCCAGGACCTCGACGACGAGGTTTTTGCGCTGATGAACATACTGAAGCAGCACATCGACTTCAGTAGCTCGCATTCCGAAGCACTCGCAAAGGTCAATAAAACGCTCCCGTCGTTGACGTCGGCCGATCAGATTCGCGCGGTCGTGCAGCGCCTTATCAGCGAAAACACCCGGATCCAAAGCGAGGTGGACACGTTAGGCTTACGGTTGCAGCAATCCCACTCGCAAATAGAGAAGCTAAGGACCAGTCTCAGCGAAAGCCAGCGTCTCGGCATGCTCGACGCCGTAACGCGTTTGAAAAATCGGCATTGGCTTCAGTTGAACCTGCCGCGGGAAGTGAACGCGGCTGCCGAATTCAAGGAACCGCTTTGCCTGGTCATGGCCGACATCGATCATTTCAAGAATATCAACGATACCTTCGGACACGCCGTCGGCGACGAAATTTTGAGACGGTTTGGAGAATTGCTATCCAAGAACACCAAGGGACGGGACACCGCAGTACGTTACGGCGGCGAAGAATTTGTTCTTGTGCTGCCCCATACCGCAATCGACGGCGCCCATAACGTTGGCGAGCAGATCCGTTCCGAGTTGGAAAGCAAGAAGTGGATGCATCACAAAACGGGTGCTCCGATCGGTACGGTAACGGCATCATTCGGCATTGCACAGCTTCAAGTGGACGAAGGTCCGGAATCGCTGCTCGAAAGAGCCGATGCCAAACTTTATGAAGCCAAAGCCGCGGGCCGGAATTGCATTCGATAAAATTAAGAAGAAACAGGGTGGCTGAACAACTGCGTGCTGTAGCAGAGCCGCGTCAGCCGGAAATTAGTATGTCATTTCCCTCCAGGGGAGTCTCAAGTCGAACGTCTGTCGTTCCGGCCTGACGCCAAACCACGAGAGCCCGCATCATTCGGCCGTTTCTCAGCGCGACCGTAATCGGGTCTTTCAGGCGGAAAGCACCTTCACAATTCAGTCGCAAATCGATCTTTGAGATATCCCGGGCAAACGCGATAGCTGAACCGTTCTCCCAAGAGATCTTGCAGGGCTGTCGTAGGGCGAACCTCGGGATTCGCCGTCTCTGCGGCAGGATCGGCATCGCCACTTCACCATAGTGATTGACGTAGGCCCGCGATCCGGAAATCGCGTCCTTTAGAAACTTGCCGAGCACGAACGCATTTTCTGTGTAGGCGCCAGAAAGTCTCCAGCGTGTCTGAGGCTCAAGCTCAAGGGCAATATCGCGGCAATCCTCGGCGAGTTTTCGCCAGACCGCCGCGATCTGTTCCAGCTTTGCATAGGGTATCTTCGGAGCGGTTAATACGCCGGCGCTGCGGATCAGCGGCAGCGCCAACGCCTTGGCATCGATGAGATCGAGATGGATGCGCCGCACTGCGCTCGCCAATTCCGTCGGAAGTTCGAACGCCTGAGAAGATCGCAACCACGCTTTCACGACGGGCGATTCGACGGGCACGAGATTGCTGCATGCTCGAAGCATCCAGCTCCGTCGCGAGGCGAGGCTCGCGTTCATGCAGCAAGAGATTGCGCCGACTTGCAGCGCCGTCCAATGAAACTCGCAGACGAGCGCCTCAAAAAGCGCATTCCCCATCAACGGTTCGCTGGAAGAAATTGGCGCGCGCCACGTTTTCGCTGGCTCTGAAAATTTTCGCAACGCGCCAATCATGAGCAATCCTTCAACGTCGCGCCGTTGGCGCTGTATTCGCGTTAGTCAAAACGGCTTGGAGAAGAACTCGCGCACCCTCTCGGCCGGCACCGCAGGAGAAAACAGGAAGCCCTGAGCCTCGACGCAACCCTCGGCGCGAAGCAGATCCAACTGCTGCTCAGTTTCCACGCCTTCTGCAACGCTCGTCATGGCGAGGTTGTAACCAAGCTGAATGATCGAGCGGCGGAGCGTCGAAGAGCGTTTTTGATTTGAGATGTTCGACACAAATGAGCGGTCGATTTTCACTTTATCGAATGGGAAACTTTGCAGATAGCTCAAAGACGAAAAACCCGTGCCGAAATCGTCGATAGCGAACCGGACTCCGAGCTTCTTGAGACTGTTGAGTGTTAGGGCCGCGGCTTCCCGATCTTTCATCAAAAACGTTTCGGTAATTTCGAGAACCAGACGAGAAAGCGGCAGCCCTTTCGAGAAACTGACGACCTTGTCGACAAGGTTCGTTCCGTCGAACTGGGCGGCTGAGATGTTGACCGCGATCCATATGTCATCGGGCCAATGCCGCGCTTCCGCGCAGGCTGCTTTCAATACCCAGTCGCCGATTTGCCCGATCAGTCCGCACTCTTCCGCGACTGAAATAAATTCCGATGCCGGAATTAATTCGTTATTGGGCTGAGACCAGCGGATCAAAGCTTCGCAACCTACGATCCGGCGAGTCTTGATGTTCACGATGGGCTGATAGTGAAGCTCGAACCTGTTGTTCGCGATGGCATCGCGCAACCCGTCCGAAATCTGAAGCTGACGACTGGGCTCTTCGAGCGTCGGCGACACATGGGAACCAAGCGCGGAGCGAAAATCTGATTTCATTGCTCGATCGCCCATGCGTTCGACGAGACCGGTGTAGGTCAGGACGAAGCCACCACTCGGCAACGAGATGCGCTGGATCTCAAGATGAGTTCCATCGGGCCGACGCGTCTGGAGCGCCAAGCCGCCGCTGCAATTCGCGATCTGACCGCACGCTCGGGCAGTATCTTCGGTATCTCCCGGACCATATTCGACGCGATTCGCGTTGAGGCGATAAAGCTGTTCGAGAGTAGGCGGACCGTCTTCGAACAGGTCGTCGGGATAGCCGAATAGCTCTTTTAGCTTATCGTTGCACAAGATGAGACGGTGAGATTTGTCAAACGCCGCGATCGCACCGGGAAAGCTATAAAAGAATGCTTGAAGAACATCGTCGCGCTCCTGAAGTTCTGCGCGAAGCGCAACGGTCTCCGAGATGTCCTTCTGTATCGAGAGATAACCTTTGATTTGGTCGCGGGATTTAAGTGGCACGATCAACGCGTCGACCCAATAGAAGGAGCCGTCCTTTGCCCGGTTCATCAATGGCGCCCGCCAAGTCAGGCCACAAGCAAGCGTCTGATAGGCTTCTGACCAGAAGTCGGATGAATGATGCGCCGACTTCAGGATGGCATGGGTTCGACCGAGCACTTCGGCGCGTTGGTATTGGCTGACGCGAACGAATTCATCGTTCACATGTAAAATGCGTCCGGTGGCATCCGTAATGGATACGATTCCAAATTGATCGACTGCTGAAGCAAGCCCGTTCGACACCCACGATCGAGTCGAGACGGGCTTGGCGGACTGGCTGCGCTTGGCCGAGCTGCGGCTGGGGGCCGCGCTCGAGGCTAATCCATCAATATTGAATGCCATGACGCCACTTGCCCGATCAGATGTTGCGCCGACGCAGTTCGGCCGCGGACAATCAGGAAACTTGGTCGAAATATCTTAAAGTTGAATTAGTTGTGTTTAGGCTTGCGCAACATGTCGTTGCCGAGGACTCGCCGGGGCTTGCATTTGCAAGTGGCGGGCGATGCGATCATATATCGTGGTTCAGGGACTGGCGGACCGTCGCATGCAGTTCGACGGCGGCGACGGCAATCCCGAGCGAATCTTATATTCTCAAGGCCGATGCAAGTTATCGCGGCCATGGTTTGCAGCACTAAACAGATCGAGGCGACGTGGCGATAAAGAAGCAATCAGATCGGCGTGAATTTGGAAGACGGACTGTATTCAAGCCCGCCGCCCTGGTTCTGGCTGACGGGCGGCGTATAGCCGGTTTTGTCGTCGATCTTTCCGACGGCGGAGCCCGAATCAAGCTTTCAAAACCAGCTTTGATTGAGCCGGAATTCGAACTCGAAATTCCGGGCGACGATTTCATTGTCAGGTGCAAAATTGTCCACGTGGACGACATTTCGGTCGGCGTCAAATATATAAAGCCGCCACGCCGAATTTCATGGCTGAAGCGATAACGCGGGAATCATAAACACCCCAGCAGGACCGAAAAGAAAGAATCACGTTATTAACCGGTGGGAAAATTACGAAGGAAAAAAACGGCTGAATCCCGCAGCAATGAGAAAAAGCAGGCCACCCCATTTATTAAAAAGCATTTATCCGAAAAGATCAGCAATATTTCGCTCGTAAACGAATTCGATAGTTTTGCCGATTAATTGTAGCGAACGGTTGCTTGATATTCGACAAATCATAGGCATGACGCCGCGCAACCGGGTCGGCTACAACCCGACATGTTCCGCGCTCTTGGAAGCAGGAACACCCTCATGGCGCATGCTCGATTGCATCCGATATCGCTATCGGACCGAAGAAATTCGCTGATCGTCGCGAATATCGCAATGGCTTGGCCGCGCCTGCCGAGCGGTCGTCCGCCTACAAAGCCGCAAAAGCTTCAAAAAACATATCCGGCTTCAACCGCATTGACGTGTTGAAGCCAGGAAGCGAGTGCCGTGTAACGGCGCGACAATCATCGAATTAAAGAGACGTATCAACAGTCACTTAGAACAGGTCAAAAGACATGGTCATCGGGTACATCAACAGCAAATGGTCAATGCCGCGTCGGCTTGCTCTTATATCGTCGATTTTTCTAATTCCGTCCTTGGCGCAGCTATACATCTATACGGAAAATAAGCTCGCCCAGATCCATGCGGTCGAGACGGAAGTGTCGGGTGCCAAGCTTGGGCAAGCCATTTGGCAGGACGTAACATCTAGCTCCAATACGAGCATGGGCAACGCAGGCGGTGGTCACGCGGCGATCACGGCGAGTGCCAACCAGAGTTTCGGTCTCGAGCCTGATATCAACTCCTTCGCCTCCGCGCGGACGGAAACCGAAAAGGTCGGCCGGGCCGCCGTTTTGCTGGACAAACTCGCCGATGCCTCGGGTATTACTGTCGACCCATCGATCGACACCAGCAGTGCGCAGGACATCTTTATCAAGCGTCTTGCGCCGGTGAAGCTGGCGCTCGCAAGACTTCGTGAGACGCTGAACTCGGCGACGGCAGGCGAAGCGGCGCTGGCGATGAATTATGCAACGCTGCGAGACGCTTCGAACAATCTGCGCAAGCCGCTTGCCGACTTGTTCGCCAACAATCCGTCCGGCGAAGCTAAGCGGATTTTCGGCACGTCAGCAGACGAGCTCCTCGCGCAGCTCGATCAAATCGCATCTCGTATCAAGGCTGCCAATTATCAAAATGCTGCCATCGGTGCCGATTTACGGGACGCGGTGGATAATGCGAGCAACGCGACAAGCTCCGCCGCCGATGCCGCCGCGGGCCTGTTCATCAGCCTCGCAGAAAATCACGCAAGCGCCGATAGATCAGCCCTCTATAGCACGCTCGCTCTGTTAATCGCCGCGACCGTCGCCGCCGTCTTCATCGTCGCGATGATTTCGCGGGGGATTACAAGCCGCCTTGCAAATCTTGTCCGCGCTATGGACCAGCTCAGCCATAAGGACCTGAGCGTCGATATTCCTTGCCTGACGGACACGAACGAGAACGGCGGAATAGCTCATGCGTTGGAGCGCTTCAAAGAAGCCCTCGTTGAGAACAAGGCGATGACCGACGCTGCCGTCGAAGCCGCCAAGCAACAGCAAGAGCAGGGTGATCATTACGCCAAGGAGCACGAGCGCTTTATGGACGCCTTCACGTCCGCGGCGGATCGCATTTCACGCGGTGATTTCTCGCACAGGATCAACGAGAAGGTTATCCAAGAATACGAGCCGATCGTAAGCCAGATGAATTTGATGATGGGTCAGCTTGAGCAGGCGCAGTCTGCGAAGATCGAGGCTGAGAAGCAGATTCATGTCGTAGTCGAATCGCTTGGTGCAGCGCTTTCCGAATTGGCCGCGGGCGATCTCGAAACGGGGCTCTACATCGACGTCGCGCCGGAGTTTGCAAAGCTCAAGGCAGACTTCAACTCGGCGGCGTCGACATTGAAGAGCACGATCTCGCTCGTCAAAAAAGGCGCGAGCAGCATCAAGCTCGGAACCGACGAAATCTCGCAGGCTTCAGACGACCTTTCCCGCCGGACCGAAAATCAGGCCGCAAGCCTTGAGGAAACGGCAGCCGCGGTCAAGGAGATCACCGACACCGTCAATAAAACGGCGAGCGGGGCGACACACGCACGCGAGACCGTTTCGGTCGCCAAAGCGGATGCCGAAAAGAGCGGCGAAGTTGTCCGCAGGGCCATCGAGGCGATGACCGGCATCGAGAACTCGTCGAAACAAATCAGCCAGATTATCGGCGTTATCGATGAGATCGCTTTCCAGACCAACCTTCTGGCCTTGAACGCAGGCGTCGAAGCCGCGCGTGCAGGTGATGCGGGACGCGGCTTCGCGGTCGTCGCATCCGAAGTTCGTGCATTGGCGCAGCGCTCGGCTGAGGCCGCGAAGGAGATCAAGGGCTTGATTTCTGCGTCGACTGGTCAGGTTGCTCAAGGTGTGCAGCTGGTCGGTGAAACCGGCCTTGCTTTGACGCGCATCGTCACGCAGGTCGCCGAGATCAACTCGATCGTGACCGAGATCGCGGCGAGCGCCAACGAACAGGCGCACGGACTAGAGCAGGTTAATACCGCTGTCAATGAAATGGACCAGGTCACGCAGCAGAACGCGGCCATGGTCGAGGAAGCGACGGCGGCAACCCAGACCCTCGCTCAGCAGACGGAGGAGCTTGCCCAGCTCGTCAGCCGCTTCAAGACAGGTGATGACACGGTCGTTGAGATCGCCTCGCGCCGTGAAACGGCCAAGCCCGCAGCGCGGGCCGCACGCCCGGCCGCCAAGCTGAAGGTCGCCGTTAACGGCAGCGCCCGTCATCAGAACGCCGGTGCAGACGCGGGTTGGGAGGAATTCTAATGCCGCGGGCACAGCAAAAATCGGGCGGCACAACACGCGGTCGCTCGAAAGTGAATCGCGCGAAAGCTGAGACAAAGCCGGCGTCAAAAACTGAAATCGCGACAGCGGCGGAAGTCGTGGCTTTCGAAGATCAAGGCGTCGAAGCGCCGGCGGCCCTGGCAGAGCACAATCCGGAATGCCTGATGCTGCCGGATTGTCTCGACTCGTCGGCGGCGTCGGCGATCAAGGAGATGCTGCTTGCGCGCCGGGGAACCGCAATCGTCGTCGACGCAAGCGAGGTTCGGAGAGTAGGCGCGCAGTCACTGCAAGTTCTCGTCGCTGCAGCGCGCACCTGGCAGGCTGATCAACAAAGCTATCGCATGACGAGTGCGAGTGCAGAGCTGCTTGAAACCATCGCCCTCATCGGATTGCCGCACGAAGATCTGCTGCTCGAAGGACCCCAACAATGACGCAGACGATACTCACCGTCGATGACTCGCGCACGATGCGCGATATGCTGAAAATGGCGCTCGCCGAAGCGGGGTTCAACGTCCTGCAGGCCGTGGACGGCGTTGATGGTCTCGAAGTCCTGCGGGCGTCTACGCCCGACGTCATCGTGACCGACATCAATATGCCGAAGATGGACGGATTCGGCCTGATTGAAGCGGTTCGTAAGGACAACCGTTATCGCAAGGTTCCGATTCTCGTCCTGACGACCGAGAGCGACGCGGCGAAAAAAATGCGCGCCAAGGAAGCCGGTGCAACCGGCTGGATCGTCAAGCCGTTCGAGCCGACGAAACTCATCGCGGCCATACGGCGGGTCGCAGCTTAAGAGACGAAAGGGGGAGCGGTCGTGGATTCAATGGCGGCGATACGGCAGACCTTTTTCCAGGAGTGCGAAGAGCAGCTCTCCGAAATGGAGCTTGGTTTGCTCGCAATGGATGAGGGTAATGCCGATTCCGAGACGGTGAACGCCGTCTTCCGCGCGGTGCACTCGATCAAGGGTGGAGCAGGCGCATTCAAGCTTTCCCAACTTGTGCAATTTGCCCACACGTTCGAAACGGCGCTCGACCATGTTCGCGGCGGCAAGCTTACGCCAACGCCGGATGTGATGAAGGTCATGCTGCGCGCCGCCGACGTTCTCGCGGACTTAGTGGAAGCGTCGCGTGACGGCCGGGAAATCAATGAAGCGAGCTACGAAGGCATCGCCGCGGACGTTAAGGCGTTGACTGTGGTCGATGGCGTCGAAGAGGTCGAAGAACCCATCGACTTCCAACCAACCGTCATCGACTTCGGACTGCCCGAGATTTCGGTCGAAGCAGCTCCTGTCGCGAATGCGCTGCACGAGTATCACATCAATTTTACGCCGCGCGCTGAGCTCTACGATAACGCCAACGAAGCTGTTCTGGTGCTTCGGGAATTGAACCGTCTCGGCACGATGCAAGCGACCTGCGATGCCTCGGCGATACCAAGCCTCGACGAGGTCGATCCGAACGGCGCTTACCTCTCATGGTCAGTGAGCCTCTCATCGGAGGCAGAAATTTCTTCGGTCCGCGAAGTGTTTGAATTCGTCGAAGGCGAGGCGGAACTGGCAATAGAGACCGACGGTCAGGCCGAAGTGTCGGACGCCGACATCGCAGCGCTATTGGCCCAGGCGCTCGGCAGCACATCCGCAGAAGCACCGACCACCATGCTGGAAATGCCGGTTGAAGCAGGGCAAGAAGAATCAGCGCCGAAGCAAGAAATGTCTCCGACCGAAACACCGAGCTCGGAGCCGGCTGCGGTCCATGTGCTAAGCGTCGAAGCCGCGAAGCCCGAGGCAAAAATAGCCTCCGTGCCGACCCAAACAACGATCCGCGTCGAATTCGACCGCGTCGATCGTTTGATCAACCTGGTCGGCGAACTCGTGATTAATCAGGCGATGCTGTCTCAGCGCGTCATCGAAGCAAATTTCGCAGGCTCGTCGTCCGTTGTGATCGGCCTTGAGGAACTCGAGCAGCTTACGCGCGAGATTCAAGAGAGCGTCATGGCGATACGCGCTCAGCCCGTTAAGCCGATGTTCCAGCGCATGTCGCGCACGGTTCGCGAAGTCGCCGATGCCACCGGCAAGGAAGTGCGTCTCAAGACCGAGGGCGAAGCGACAGAAGTCGATAAGACGGTCGTCGAGCGCTTGGCCGAGCCCCTGACGCACATGATCCGCAATGCCGTCGATCACGGTATCGAAGCGCCTGAGGTGCGCCTCGCAGCGGGTAAACCAGCCGAAGGAACCGTCCGATTGACGGCCGCGCACCGGTCCGGCCGCATCGTCATTGAGATTTCCGACGATGGCGCTGGCGTCAACCGGCAGAAGGTCCTCGCATCCGCGATCAAGAAGGGCTTGATTCCCCCCGATGCGCAGCTTTCAGACAGCGACATAGACAATTTGCTGTTCTTGCCCGGCTTCTCGACTGCCGCAACGATATCCAACATTTCCGGACGGGGCGTCGGCATGGACGTCGTCAAGCGCTCGATTCAGGCGCTCGGTGGCCGTATTTCGATTTCATCGCGGCCGGGCCTCGGCTCCACCTTCTCGATGAGTCTTCCGCTGACGCTCGCCGTTCTCGACGGAATGGCCGTTTCGGTCGCCGGCCAGACCTTGGTCGTTCCGCTCACCGCGATTGTCGAGACGCTGAAACCCAAGAAGACGGACATTCATGGGCTTGGCGCCGAAGGTCGCGTCATGTCGATCCGAGAAACCTTCGTTCCTCTGATCGACCTCGGTGCAGAACTCGGATTCCGGGATACTCCCGCGCAACCTGAGAACAGCGTCGCAATCCTCGTCGAAACCGGCGGCGGGACACGCAATGCACTCCTGGTCGATTCGATCCAGGATCAGCGACAGGTCGTCATCAAAAGCTTGGAAGCAAACTACGGCACGGTAGCCGGAATCGCAGCCGCGACCATCCTCGGAGATGGACGCGTCGCCCTCATACTCGACGTCGATGCATTGGTAACCGCATCGTTTGAAGAGTCGTTGTCCGGCGAGCTGCACTATGGAACGGGAGGATGAGGGTCATGCAAGAGAACGGTTTCGCAGCCAACTCTGCAAACAACGAATTCGTGGCTTTTCGTGTCGGCGCGCAAGAGTTCTGCGTTGATATCATGGGCGTAAGGGAAATCCGCGGCTGGACGCCTGCAACGCCGTTGCCGCACGCGCCGCCGTATGTTCGCGGCGTCATCAACCTGCGCGGTGCCGTGCTCCCGATCGTCGACCTGGCGATGCGCTTCGGCCTCGGGCTGACTGAGCCCACGCCACGCAGCGTCATCATCGTCGTCCATATTCATCAGCAGATCGTGGGTCTGCTCGTTGATGCGGTCTCCGACATTTTGACGTCATCGGAAGCATCGATGCAGCCGACGCCCGACATTGCCTCGGATATGGCGAAGACGTTCGTCAAAGGTGTGTATGCCGTCGATGGCCGTATGATCAGCATCGTAACGCTCGATAGCGTTCTGCCGATCAACGCGAAGGCGGCAGCATGATAACTGCGGTTCAGCGTTCATCCGCGAAATCATCAAAAGCGCTCGTGACGGGAGAGTTCGAGTTTTCGGCCGCCGATTTCGCTGCGATAGCTGAAATCGCGAAGTCAGAAGCGGGAATCGATCTGCCGGAATCCAAGGCGACGCTCGTCTACTCTCGCCTTGCAAAAAGATTGCGAGCGCTGGGCCTTGGTACGTTTGCCGAGTATTGCAGCACGGTCCGTGAAAATGAGAGCGAACGCGGCAGCATGATCGCTGCACTGACGACGAACGTCACGCGGTTCTTCAGGGAGCCACACCACTTCGATCATCTTCGCAAAGCCATTCTTGAGCCGCTGGCCGACCATGTGCGGAGTGGCGGACGCCTCAGGCTCTGGTCCGCGGCATGCTCGACGGGCCAGGAGCCGTACTCGATGGCCTTGACCGTCCTATCGGTATTTCCCGATGCAGCGGAACGAGACATCAGGATTCTTGCGACGGATCTCAACCCGCACGTCGTGGCGCACGGAAAAAAAGGCCAGTATCGCAAAGAAGAACTGGCGGAAATCCCGAAGGATATGCGCACGAAATGGCTTGAGCCGGTGCCCGGAGATACCGGCTCAATGCGCGTCTGCGATACGGCCCGCTCGCTTGTTTCGTTCCGTGAACTCAATTTGATGGGGTCTTGGCCGTTCAAGGGGCCGTTCAACGCCATCTTCTGCCGGAACGTCGTCATCTATTTCGATCGCGATAGGCAGGCAATGATCTGGCGCCGCCTGTCGAATATGATCGAAGACGGCGGCGCCCTCTATATCGGACTTTCGGAGCGAGTCTCCGGGCCCGCCACGAACTCACTCCAGGCCGATGGGATCACGAGCTACCGGAAGAAAGCCGGTTTGCCGCAATGAAGAAAATACGAGTCCTGGTCGTTGACGATTCACCGACGATGCGTGGTCTGATCGCGTCCGCGCTTTCTCAGGACCCGGATATCGAAGTGGTTGGCCAGGCCGAAGATCCGCTGCAGGCGAGACAGGCCATCAAAACGCTCAATCCCGATGTCGTGACGCTTGACGTC
>ERZ778017.1952-NODE-1952-length-18177-cov-6.870710_pt1 | contig 18177 bp, 24 predicted proteins | sample MGYA00375747_ERZ778017 | MGnify/ENA primary metagenome ERZ778017 (study PRJEB29350, sample SAMN05509838) | bioreactor metagenome | biome: bioreactor; material: wastewater | place: South Africa: University of Cape Town | collected 2014-03-17 ...
CGCTCATCGACTCCTGCTTCAAGGAGGGCGTCTCTTTGAAGGTCAGTGGTTTGTCCGTCATTATTAGTGGAGATACGCATATAGCCAATTAACATGATTCATCCGTAGTTATTAAATTAAGAACAAGCTTAATAATGATATCCTTATCATTCGGGTTACTTTGAGCCACTAAAAGAGCCATAGCAACCAAGCTTTCATTAGTGATAGGGGGCAATTGAATATTATATGCAGACAGATAAAGGAGTAATAGGAAGCTACCAATTCTTTTATTTCCATCAACAAAAGGATGATCTTTGAGCGTAAAGTAAAACAGATGGGCAGCACGTTCATAAATAGAAGGATAAAGAAATTGGTCTGAAAATGTTTGATGAATGCTGCCTAAGATTTGATCTAGCCCATGGTCCCGTTGAACGCCAAAAAGAGAAGATGCCTCTTTTTTTTCAATAAGTCCTTGTTTTAATTGAGCAATACTAGCTAAACAGAATTCAATGGTAAACTTAGGATTATAAGGCTGTGTTTTACTCTGATAAGAGAGACGATTCTCATCAAAGGCATTTAATAAGGACCATGATTTTGAGTAAGAGCGGATAATATCCAGAGCTGCGTGACCAATAGTATCTTTATATCCATGCGTTAAGAGGCTCTGTTTTAAAAGATCTAAAGAGCGTGAGATTTCGTGCAGGCCAATTGTTGCTAAACGTTCTTGGTTTAGTGTGTACCCTTTAATTAAATATTCTTTTAAAAGAGATGATACCCAGCGGCGAAATTCAATCCCTCTTTTAGAATTGACTCGATAACCAACAGATAAAATGACATCCAAATTAAAGTATTCGACGGTATAGGTTTTTCTATCCGAAGCAGTTGTTGCAAAAAATGCAACAACTGCTTCTCTTTCTAATTCCGCAGTTTCAAAAATCTTTTTTAAATGTCGTGAAATAACCGATTTATCACGTCCAAATAGTTCTGAAATCTGGTTAAGACTTAGCCAAACTGTTTCTGCTTGTATATCCAAATGAACGGATAAAGAGATAAGATTGTCTGAAGAAGAAAAGGTGGCAAAATTTTTCTGAGAAGAATTCATAATAAATTACTTCGGCTTATTTGTATTATGTAAAGAAATTATATCACACCTAATTATCGTATACCAAGAGAAGGCGACATAGATTATCGAACAGTAAATGTAGCTTTAAAGAGGAAAATTAGAAAGAGAAAAGAGATATATCGAAAAACACATGTTTTTCTTACACGCTGCGCTTAAAAAATAATGTAATTATTTTAATTTTTTTCTCCTTACCCCAATATTCTTAACAGGCAAAATTAAAGGAACTTTAATTTAAAGAGAAAGTAGGGCATGTATAACGTATTGAATACGATTACAAATCCAGAAGAAAAAGAAAAATCATTTGAGCAATACAGAATGATTCATGACTCCATTCACCAACTTAATATGATGCGAGAAACGTCTAATCCTTTCTGGTTAACAGCTAATGGTTTAACTATTTCTGGTATATCATACCTTAATACACTTGGGGAAGTTACAGAGGTTAATAAAACAACTTTATTGTTTTCTTTAGTACTCATTGGTTATTTATTTTGTTTAGTTTGGTTAAACTATCTTAATAATATTCGTCATAGCCTTAAAACAAGGTATGACATCTTACTAGAAGTTGAGCATTATTTACCCATAAAATTTGCCCAAAGAGTTTATGGGACTCTTAATAAAAAAGAAGGAAAATGGACCTTAACTTTTTCAGAATTATTAGTTCCCTGTATATTTATAGTGACGTATTCTTTTTTCCTGCTACGACTTATATTTAAAACTTAATTTTTTAAAATATTGACAGCGTTTTAAAGAAATACATTTTATGAGAGGAATATTTCTTTTGTAATTGGTCAATAGACTGGAGAAATTTATCAATCTTGAGGAGGGTGATGACAGTAAAGGCAGCCACCCTTTTTCATTGTTCGGCAAATAAGGGGGAAGTAAAAACTATAAGGCTTATCACCTAGCCGCATATCAAAAATTAGAGCATATATTGAGATGAAAAATAATCTAAGGCGGGAAAAATAAAATGACGTCTGATTTAATGTCCATCCTAGGAGAACTCATTCAGATTGCTCAAAAAAATGAAGACGGATATCGAGCTGCAGCTGATAGAGTTCAGGATTCTGTCTTAAAACAAGCTTTACAAAAAAGGGCTGACTATTGCCATAACGCTGTTATTGACCTTCAAAGCAAAGTAAAGCAAATAGTTCATACGCGTGGTAAAAGTGGATCTCTGGTAGGGGGAATGCCATGTGATCAAGCCAGTATGAATGAAATGCTGATTGGAAAAGAGAACCTTACTATTATCGAGGAATGGGATACAGACGACTATACCCATAAGATAGCTTCCTGTTAAGGTAGAAGAATTTTTATCTCCAATAGTCGTTAGAAAGTTATTACTATGGCGCAACCACAACGTACTTTGACAGTAATCTGTGAGATTATTTTAATTATTGGGGCACTCAATTGGGGATTATTTGGAGCCTTTGATTTTAACTTAGTAGCTTATATTTTTTCCCCTTATCCCTTGGTAGAAAAAGCAATTTATGATGGAGTTGGAATTGCTGGTTTATATATTCTCTATAGAATAATAACCCGAATGACAAATGCTTAAATGAAATGAATTTCTAAAAAGCTACCAATTTTATTTTCTCGCTCCGCTTTGTTAAGCATAGATATATTATCTCATTAAGATTCTAAGCTGGGAGAATGTGAAAATGGCAATAGGTTCTATACCCGTTTTAAACAAACTCATTCAACTCACCAAAGATACAGAAGAAGGCTATCTGACAGCCGCTGAAAATATCGATGATTCTTATTTACAAAAATTGCTAAAGGAAAGAGCGGAAAATTGTCATATTGCCATCATCGACCTGCAACGCAAAGTAAAAGAAATGGATGGTGTCCCCACAGAAAATGGAACCTTTATAGGAACGATGCATCGAAGTTGGATAAATATTAAAGGAACGTTAACAGGAAAAGATGAACTTATGATCTTGGATGAATGTGAAAAAGGAGAAGCTTTGATTGAGCAGGTGTATGAGAAATTTCTAAAATCTGATATAAGTGAAGAAATACGCCCTTTAATTCAGCAGCAATATGAGAGTATCGTGACAGATCATAATATAATGCGGGATTTAATAGATAAATATGAGGCGAATCAGTAAGTATACTCTTTCCTTATTACCCCTTTAAACCTTTACTTTCATGAAAGTAAAAAATTTTATTCGCTTATTTTGTTTAAACCATTTATCAAAGGGGATAAAAAAATGTAATGATTAACCTCCTTTTTCCGCCCAAAAATAATTTACATATAATAATATGGTTAACCTTCAAGGAAGAAATAAAATGGGCACAGATACTTTAAAAGGTAATTTGAATGAATTCAAAGGAGACATTCAAAAAAAATGGGGAAAAATTACGGATCAAGATCTTCAAAGCATTAAAGGCGAAAAGGATAAGTTGATTGGATTAATCCAAAAAAAGTATGGGGAAGGTAAAGAATCTATCGAAGAAGCCCTAAAGTCCATAATGGAAAATTCAGAACATGCCTTAGAAGATACCTTTGCTACCCTTAAAGAGAAAAAGGATGAAGCTGTTGACTATACTCAACAGCTAACATCAATTTTGCAGGAAAGAATCAAAAAAAACCCTCTTCCTTCTATGTTTATCAGTTTAGGAGTGGGGTTTCTAATTGGAAAGCTCATTAAATGAGTTTACTAACCCCTTTAATTCCCCATGTTTTAGGGCACGTCCTTAATCAAGGGGGAACTCCTCTTAACTTAGGAAAGCGCTTGTTAGGAGGGGTTTTTCTGGTCATTGGTCTAGGATTAGGAACTTCTGTTTTCTATAAATTCTTAATTCCATTTTTTGGGGATCTTATAAGTTGCTTAATTATAAGTGGGATATTCTTAATTACAGGGGGAATACTGTGGTACTCTAAACCACAAAAATCTTCCCTTTCTCCTCAAGAAGTTCTATCTAAGGCTGGCAATGTAGTCGAAAGTTTACACCTTCCTGCAAACTTTGAAAAATATACAGGGAAATTTATAGGGGCTGCCTTAGGAACAGGTATCCTATTGGCTTATCTTCTTTCCCATAAAAGGAATTAAGCAGGTTAATACGCCCCTAAAGTTAAGAGAACGCGCCTTGATAAATAAATCAAGGCGCGCTTAAAATATATTTTACCTTTTTAGAATGCTTTTCAAGCTAGCTCTTTCATTTGTTCATGATGGGGAAGGCCAGCTGCCTTAATCCAATAATTCAGAGCTATGTTTAATTGCTCACTATATTCCTTAAAAGTGAAAGATTTTCTAATAAAACCATTCGCATGTAAAAGATAAGACTTAGACGCATCTTCTTCGTTAACGCTACTGGTTAAAACAATAATTGGAACACCATTTAAGACTGGGCGTTTCTTTAGATCATTTAATAATTCAAAACCATTGGCAGATGGAATATTAAGGTCCATAAAAATGATATCAGGCTGTGAGAAAAGCCGAACCGACGTATCTTGTAATTCTCTAAAATAATTTAAAACTTCTGTTCCATCCCTTAGAACATAAATATCCAAGTGTTCATCAAATTCAGCAATACATTTTCTAAAAAAATACTCATCATCAGGATTATCTTCGATAAGAAGCACTTTATAGGAATCATCTTTTGTTTCTACTGTGGATTCTTCGAAATTATCAAAAAAACATGTGATATCAATTTTAAAAATTTTTGACAGTCTATATAATAAACCGGCTGATATTTTATTAGTTCCCTGTTCGTAACGATGCATCTGCTGGAGTGATACCCCTAGGTCATCGGCTAATTTTTTAAGGGGCCAATCAAATTTTACTCTATAGTATTTTAGTTTTTTAGCCACATATTTATCGATATTATCGATCATCGATACACCTCAATATAAAAATAATTTTTGAAGACAATGAAATCTTTAAGCGTAAATTTTAGGTCCTGGCGCTACCAAAATCATTGCTCTGTTCTCTTGAATATGAACGAGAAGTTGTTGCTCATTATATTAATTTAGGACAAATCAACATTTATATTTGTAAAATTTATTCCTATTTTCAACTATCAAAGCTTACTCACTTTTTTTTTGCTGCTCAAAATAAAAATGACGATAAAATTTCGTAATTATTCACCTTATTAGGGTCCCGAGAGCATGCTATACAGTGTATAGCCTAGACAAGGCTAGACGTGCAAGCCTCTTCATTAAACTCTTCCGAAAAAAACTAGGTACTCTTCAAAGGGTACCTAGTTTTTTCATTTATCTTCTTCTTTATAGATCTTATGCTTGTAGGTTTAGAGACATTTCTTGCAATAAAATCCACAATCTTGTTAATAATAGTGGCACTACGCCTATCTGATGGAAATAAGATAGGGTGTACATGCATCATATCTTTACCTTCTTCAAATTGAACCTTGAGATTCTCTAATTCTGCCTTCTGCACAAATGATCGTGTATCATTTAACAGGATTTCTGCTTCTCCAGCATACATAAAGATTGGGGGGAGTCCTTTCATGTTTCCATGGAGAGGAGATGCCATAAAATGGGTAGGCGTCACTGTATCTTGTAAATAACTATCTCGAACCCTTCTCAAATGGTCCATTGTAATTAAAATATCTCGTTTGGCCATTTTTTCTGCGTTTTTTAACGTTAAATCTAGCCAACCTGATAAGATAACAGCACAAGCGGGCATAGGAAGGGAAGATTCCTTTGCTAAAAGCAACATAGCCATAGCTAAATTTCCTCCCGCTGAATCTCCTGCTATAACAATTTGTCTTGGAGAGTTTGTCTTTAATAGCTCTCGATAAACAGCCAATACTTGCTGAATAGCTATAGGAAACGGGTTTTGGGGAGCTAATCTGTAATCAGTTAAAATCACACACGCTTGACATCTTTTAGATATCAAGCAAGCAAACTTTCGGTAGATATTATTTAGACCAATAATAAACGCTCCCCCATGAACATAAAGGATTGTTGTTTCAGGAAATGAGCCTTTACATTGAACTGACTCTACTATTGTATCTTGAATACAATATTTATGAACTATAAAACCTGGAGGCACTCGGATAAATTTATTCCATATTATAAGAGTGTTATGAATAAACTTTAGGTAAGGTACAGGTTGCTTAATTTTTTTTGCTATTTTAAAAAGAAAAAAAACAAATTCTTTAAATTTACTCATGGTATCTAAATTGTTCTTAATCAATTGCTGTTTCCTATCTATACCTTTTTATCTCTTTGCTTTATCTAAAAATACGCCTTTGAAGAGAATAAAGTTATTATAGATTTATATTTTAGGGAATATAATATATGAAAACTCTGATTTAAATAGACACTCTCTCAGTTTAATTCTCTAAGGTTAATAAAATTACGTAGAAATCCTTATAGCCTACGCGATATGTATATGTTTTTTATACAAAGCAATCTTGTGTGTACGCCTAATACTCTATATACATAATCAAGAGTCATGATGGATTATAATAGATTACTCTAATGCTGTGAGATAAATAGTTATGAAAAAAGATATTGATCTTAACGCACCTCTTAAAGGCCATTCTCCTCAAGATGGTGCCGTCCTAGAGTTGTTTGCCCCCTATGCCTATGCTTTATCTAAACTTATGGCTGAAAAAGATGGAGTACAAGACGCAGAAGCTTATGGCAAAGGATATATTCTATCTTTCATAAAAAAAGTACGAGTTAATGTAGGCTTCTTAGATATAGAAGGAAATCTTATAGCTTTAAGCCCGCTTCTTGAAAAATCACTTCGATCTAGCTATGGAAAAACAAATATTACAGGAGTAAATATTCGGGAATTAGCCCAAGTTTTCCCCCCTGCAGTCGAAGACGCTTTAAAAAAAAATTTAGAAGGTATATCCATTCGATGCCCCGAAGTATCAGTCCAAATTACCCCCACTCAAACAATCTGGATTACATGGGAATCATTTCCATGGTTCGGAGAGAATGAAAAAGTTACAGGTATTTTTTTCTTTTGCAAAGATATTACAAAGGAAAAAGAATTACAGCTTGATCTTTCTAAATTATATTCTCGCACAGAATTACTCTCAAGATTTTCCTTAATATTCTCGCACGATCTCATCCAACCCTTACGTCAGATATCGACCTATGTTTCTCTCTTAAAATTAGAATTGGAAGAAACATCAAGTAATAATGCTGCAGTAAATGATACGCTTGATGCCTTAGACAGATGTATATCAAAGGCCAAAGAGATCTGTAAAGGAATTGTCCTGTATTGCAAGAATGGCGATCTTACAGTTAATCGAGAGCCTGTTATATTAAGTGAAGTTATGGATATGACTTTAGAGTTTTGTGCTGAAAGGCCAGATATTATTATTGAAAATTTTACGCCTGATAACCTTATTCTAGATGTTAATAAAGCTTGTATCTTACAGCTATTTCAAAACCTTTTAGATAATGCAATTAAGCATTCTACCAGCAACCCCATTGAAATAACATTTTCTGGCAAGTATTTAGACAGCGATTATTATGAATTTAGTCTTCATAATAATGGCTGGTGCGGTAATACTCTTAAACAGAAAAATGTATTTAATGCATTTTATTCTAATTATGCGGATGGAGCGGGCTTAGGATTAATGATTTGTAGAAAAATAGTAGATGCCTATGGAGGCAAAATTAACTTTATTTCTACGCCAGAAGATGGAACGCGGATAAACTTTTCTTTGCCTTTATTTAAGGAACAAGGATAATAAGTTTACCATGAAATAAATTGGAATCCCAAAAAGAGGCCCCAAACATAAAAAAATAGTATTATTTTCTTTATATTTATAACATGAAGCATCAATTAATCGCATAAAACAAGACTTTTTAGGGTGAATAATTATTGACCCCAACAAAAGTTTTTTTATAATCTGTAATAAGTAGATTATGTACATTATTCTCTTTTGAGTATAAGGAATTTTAGGTCTAAACTAGCCATAGGAGGTCTCTTATGGAGCAACTTTCAGATATACAAGTCATCTATGTAGAAGATGATGAAGTTGATCGCCATATCTTTGAGCTGGTTCTCAATAAAATTTTGATTAAATCGCAGGTTACATTTATCCATAATGGCGAAGATTTTTTAGACTTTTATTATAGAAGAAATTCTTATAAAAATAGAGAATTGTGCCAAGGAAAAATAATTATTTTCTTAGATATTAACATGCCTCGACTCAGCGGTTTAGATGTCTTGAAAAAATTATCTGATGCCCAAATTAACGCTACAGAAGGATTATCTCCTCCTATTATTATGTTTTCAGCCTCTCAAAGGGATGTCGACATTTCTGAGAGTAAGCGCCTCGGAGCAACAGAATATGTGGTAAAACCCTTCTCCTATCAAGAAATGAAGACCTCTTTAAGTGCTCTTTTTTCTAGGTATTTGCAAAGCGGGAAACTAAAAGAAACATCACTTTAAGCTTTTTATTGCAATATCTCTTTTGGTCAACACAATACCTCTATGTTAGAGGGCCTGACTAAACCTACCTTCCAATTCATCCACCACTCTCCTAAGAAAAAATATTAAAGAAAATTAATGTCATAGAAATCAACTTGAGAGAAGTTTAAGGATTATTCTTCTTATGGAAATAAGGTTATTTTTTAGGAAATACATGATCCTTATAAGGAGGATAAGACCGATTTTTCTCGCAGTCTGGACGAACGCCATTTTTTTTCTTTTCAGGCCATTGAGGAATCCTGTGAGACTCTTTAGGATCTATGGATCCGTATCTTGCGGGAAAATCAAGCATAAATAATTTCATAATTACTCCTTGTGGAAAAATAAAATTTACAATTTGACTAATTTTATTTTGGTGTTAAAACTTCCGAAGGACGCCTTGGAGGAATGGAAATATCATCTCTAACAGTAGGCAAAGCCTTTCTAGAGGGAATGATTTTAAGTCCTCCTTTAACATGGGGTATATCTCCTATAAGCTCTTGGCTAATACAATCTGTTCCGAATGTATTATTTGTAAAAGTGATCTTATAGCACTTACCACGCTCTAAGTTATAACAGGTTCCAATAGGTGTTAATGGATTGGTTTCGCCAGTAAGAGAATAATAATCGAAGTCACCTAACTCCTCTGTTGGAACATTAAATTCAGAATCCATACTACTAACACCGGGAGGAGCTGCAGGAACTGTTAGAGCTAACCAGCCTGCATTTTCTATCTTAGCTCTTCCTTCTGCTGAATTCTTCAAAACTTCAGGTTTAATAAGAATACTCAAATTTTTGGGATTCTTATTTTCTATAATAAGTAGAATATCTTTATTTTGCGGATGATGTTTATCCGCAGGGCTTGGATCATCAGCCATGGTGGAAAAACTTAATACTATTAGAGTGCTTGCTAGATAATTATACCTTACCCTCATATAACTTTTACCGCTAATAAGGAACTTTAAAAGATAAAATAGGTCAACCTATTAGACCTCAATAGGTTAAAAAGGGTCTTCGATTAACGATAAAAAAAGCTATGCTCTTAACTTCATACAATTTGAAGATAAAAATAATTATTTTTTAACATATACCGTCACCTCAATTTTTCTTAATTTTTTCGTTAATATAAGTAGCTTATCAGATTAAACACAGAAACTTACAAAAGCTTTCTATAGGAGCGGGGAATAGTACCCAATAAAGGTAATAGATATTATTAATGAAAGGATAGAATCAATGCAAAATAGTCAACTTGAAATTTACCCTATCGAGACAGATTATAGGCCAGAAACTGATCATACTTATATGTCAGATCAAATGATTGCTTATTTTCAGAATAAACTTATAAGTTGGAAAGAAAGTTTGATAAAATCTGAACAGTATTCAGTCGATAGCTTGGCAGATATTTCAACAAGAGAAAATGACCCTCTAGATAGCTGTACAAATAAAGAAATAAACTATCCCCAAGTTGCTTGCATAAAACATAAGAAAATGCTCCTAAGCCAAATTGATGCGGCTCTTGCGAATATTAAAAATGGCACTTATGGTTTTTGTGAACATACAGGTAATCCAATAGGTGTTGCACGCTTAGAGTCTTATCCGATTGCTCGGTTATGTGTTTGGGCTCAAGGTCAACTTGAAAAGGTCGTCAACATGAATTCTCGTGCCTTTCCTCGAGCACAAAATTTTTATTAAAAATACAAATAATTGACTAATTACCCTATACAATATTTTGAGAGAACCTTCTTTAAAGAGCATTTCTTAAAATATTGTACTCTTAGCATAGGACTAGTAATTATTAATTATATTTCTCGTGTTTATCCCCGCATATTTTTCTTATAAAAGATTAAAAACGTCTTCTTTACAAAAGGACGAGAATAATATGCCTTCCTTACATAATAACACATCTGTGGCTTCTCCTTCACCTACTGTTCTTAAGTATATGAAAATTGTCGCCATTTTAGGTCAGCTTCCGAGCCTATTTCAAATAATAAAAACATTAAAAACGCAAAGTTCAGGAGATATCTCAGTTTCAGGGTTAAGCGTAGCTCTTTTTTGTGCCATTAGTTGGCTCATATACGGTATTAAGATACGAGATCAAGCTCTGATTCTTTCCTCTCTCTTATCATCCTTTTTATCAACGATTAACCTTCTGGTAACTATAAAGTACCACTAACTAATTAATGGTACCTTAACAGTAGCTGGATTTTATACTGTTATATTTGCTTACAGGCGTTATTGGTTTTTTTGCTTTAGAAAGAAGAAAAAATATGGTTGTGCCTTTATTTAAGGTAGAGGTTGCCCAAATTTTTCCAGCATGTTCCTTAATAATCTTATTACAGTGGGTAAGACCGACCCCTGTTCCTTTTTGATCGCCTGGATTAAGGCGGGTATGTTCGCAGAAAATCTTTTTTAGATATCTTTTTTCTATCCCCATGCCATTATCTTTTACTGCAAATAATAACCACTCTCCTTTGTCTACCGCTGTTATCTCAATAATGGGAGTTGTCTCACCACTGTACTTTAAGGAATTAGAAATCAAATTTTGTATTAGTTGAATTATAAGATCTTTATTGGCATACACGAGCGGTAAGTCTTTATAATTAATAATTGCTTGTTTTTGAGCGATCTCTTTTTTTAGGGCCATTACAACATTATTAACCACCTCCCACATACAGGTATTAGCTACGGAAATTTTATTGTTCCTTAGATGAGAAAAATCAAGCGTACTACGGATAAAATTTTTCATTTGCTCAATAGTTTTAATCATACGATTCATATATTTAGTTAAAGATGGATCCAAACTGGCACTGTAATCTGATTGAACAATTTGAGCATAAAGAGAAATGGTCCTAAGTGACTGATTTAAGTCATGGGCACATATATGGGCAAATTTTGAAAGGCTATTATTCGATTTTTCTAAGGAGCGAATATTCCTTTGCAAATTTCTTTCAATTTCTTTCTTTTCGGTGATATTTTCCACATATAAAATAATTCCTCCTATTTCTCCGGTGGAGAAACGCCAGGGTTTAATTCTCCATTTCCACCATTCAGTGCTACCATCCTGACGATAAAAAGGATCCTCTTCGCATGTTATTTCCTCTCCCTGTAAACAGCGTTGATGAATTATTTTCCATTTGAGCGGCATATCAGGAACAAGTTTGTACCAATGGTCATCTACCTTTACATTTTCTTTATTTAAAGGAGATTCCTCAAAGAAACAGTTACTCGCTGCCATAAAGAGTAAATTCTTATCAAAAACGATGACAGGGAGGGGTAATTGTTGAACAATATTTTTAAAAATATTTTCTTGATCTTTATTATCACTATGGCTGGGATCGCAGATTTCTGCGCGAAGCATAGAAGTATTCATCATTTTTTCAATCTAATTTAGAGTATAAGTTTATTTATGGAAGGTTTCTTGAAATATATTTTATAGAGTGATTTTATCATTTTCTACTATTTATTTCTAATACAGCCGATATCATAAATGGTATTTGATTTAATAAATAAGATATTGAAAATTAGCTGTTATATACCTTATTTTTCTTTTTCTTCCATCTTTATCTTAAACCCCAATAGATTAACTGTAACTAACTCCTTCTCTAACTGTTAAAAGTATTTTTCTAGGTTCATCCAGGGAATGTTTTCTAGCAAAGTCCACTCTCCTCTGTTCGTCAAATAAACGCACTTCCTGGGAACGAGACACAATTAAACGACCAAAGTGATTCTCTATAAAACTTTGGCCATACGCAGTCTCAGCCTGATAGCATATATGCTCTCCATCTTCAAAAAATCTCGCCTTTCTAAGCCAGCAATTATAGGTATGAACGCCATACAGTTTTAGTAATTTCATCCGTCTAGATTTGCACACTTCTGACTCTTCCAGGGTTTCAATCTCTTGCATAAGTTCAGCCTCTAACCGTCGAGCTTCACCAGGTGCAGCAATAACTTTAACCCCAAGGTCTCCTTCCTTAATGCGATCAATTGTTTTAAATTTGACTGCCCATTCCAATTTCAAATTAAAATTTTTACTCGTCAAATAGGAACTAGAATCTATAGTTTGGCAATAGTGTTTCCATAAATTTATATCTGACCTAAACCGAAGCTTAAAAGCAGCAAAGAGATGGCGAGCTAAGTCTTTATCAAGTTTAACCGTTGATTTTGGAAAAAGTTGTTGCCAATACGCCACCATATCTTGAACTGTGGTATTCGGTTTTTCTAATGCTGTAGCCGCTTCTAATTCTTTTTCAATTTTTATGCCTGCGACTTGTTCGGTTTTTGGGGTAGACTGTTTGGGAAGAGATCTAGATTTATTATAATTCTTGTCTGTATTATTTGTATTATACATTCCGACATTTTGTCGGAATGGTTCCGACACAAGGGTATCATTTTTTAGAGCAAGCAAGCTCTGTAAGGCTTCATAGTTAATAGTATAATGGTTGGTTCTAATGGACCTATGCCGTGCTAGTTTTTCAATTCTCAAAAGGCCTAAATTTCTTAATTTAGAGATCGCCCTTTCTACTTGCCGAGCCGAAACTCCTATCTGTCGACTCCACTCTACAGCTGTATTATAAACAAATTTAACTTCATCATGAATAATGCCGACTTTATCTTTTTGTAGCCAATAATGAATACGTGAGAGAAGAGAAGCTGCAGTCATCCCAATGGTCCGAACCAGCTGAGACTCTGTAAAAATATAATTAGGTGAAGAGTATCGTTTAGAATTTTCCATCAAACTTCTCCTCAAAAGTAAGACGGTTTTGTAGAATAGTGAACATCGTATAAATCCTCCGAAAATAACTCGTTACGACTTACACGAAAAAACATTTATGTATTGATACAACGATAAAAAGTTGATAATATAAATTTATCTTTGTGATGTTTTTTCGTGTAAAACATTTAAAACCTCTGGTTGCAGCCAGAGGTTTTTTACTTTAATAAAATAATTAAAAGATCTTTTAAACTTAATACCTCTTTCTTAAGTGTTTCTATTTCAGCAAAGAAACGCTCACTGAAATGCTCTTCTCTCTGAAGTTTTTCTCGAATGGCTTCTTTGATAAATTGGGTTCTATTTATTCCTCTTCTGTCTGACTCACGCTCTATGCGGATAGAGACATCCAAAGGAACGACAATATTGATTCTGTTGGTGTGGTTCTTGTCTTCATTGATTAGCATAAGCATTATTTCCACTTAAAACTCATTAATTAAAGCAATAATATCTAAAATTTATCCTAGCGTCAATTTGTGTTTTACTTCGTGTACAAATGTACATATGTACATTTGTACATTTGTGGTTTTGTACATATGTACATTTACACATCTGTACAAATGTACATATGTACAAATTAATAATGCACGCATAAACACATATCAGCACGGGTTGTAACATTAATCAATACAGTGTAAATTGAATTAAAAGTTGTAAAATGAAAGGGGACTCCTAATGAAAATTTTGACTATAGCAAATCGTAAAGGTGGAGCTGGAAAATCAACGTGTGCCGCTAATTTAGCAGTGGCTGCGAGTGAATCAGGAAAGAAAACGATTTTAATTGATTTAGATCCTCAAAAAACCTTAGAAGGATGGTGGAGCCGAAGAGAGGCAGAGGACATCGGTTTAGTAGATAGCACTTCTTCTGAATTAGAGATAACCCTTGAAAAGGTAGAAGCAGCAGGGTTTGATTTATGTATTATTGATACACCAGGTGATGCAAGTGATAATGCCATTGCTGGTATCAGCGTTGCTGACTTAGTATTAATTCCTTCTAAACCAACGGCCCCTGACTTAAGCGCTATTGGACGTACCATAAATATGGTTGAAAAGTATAAAAAGAAATTTATCTTCCTAGTGACTCAAGGGGCCTCCCGGACAAAGTCAACTTTTCAAGCTTCATCCGTCTTATCTACCTTTGGCCCTGTTGCACCTGCCATTTTTTCAAATAGATTATCTTATGCTGCCGCTATGGGTACCGGAGGTTCAGCAGGGGGAATAGATAAAAATGCTGTTGAAGAAATACATACTGTTTGGGAATTTATTAAATTTAGATTATTTGAAAGTGAAAAGGCCCAGAAAGCAAAAGTGGTCGCTTAAAATGGTGAAAAGTAAATTTGAAATAACGAAAGAGTTAGTAAGACTTGAGGAGGAACCTATAAGTGTTATACTCCCTACCCCTAAAAAACAGTACACTAAGCTTATAAAGAAAAAGGAAAGATTATCAGCTGAAATTGCTTCTGACATCAAACAGAGACTGCAAATTTTAGCAATTAAAAAGCGAAAAAATTTAACCACTCTTATTGAACAGGCCCTTATAGAATATGTTGAAAGAGAACAATAGGAGTATTGTTTAAAAATTGATTCTGAAGGTGCAAAGATATTTTCCTATATTTTTTTATAAACTTTTATGTTTCGAGTGAAAATTTAATGTAATTTCAATTTTGAAGTGTTAGCTAAGGGGGGGTACTACTTAAATTGTAGCTTAGGTACTAATTTTTTAAATAGGAGAAGTAATTATGCCTACAAATAGAAAAGATCAAGATTCTAGAAAAGACCAAGCTTCCAAGTCTCAAACAAAGGGAAAGCAAGGCTTTGCTTCTATGCCTAAAGAGCAAGTAAGAGAAATTGCTGCTGAGGGCGGACGTCATAGCCATGGTTCTAAAGGTTCTAAAGAAAGATAACATTTCTTAAGTAACCATAAAATAATTCCCCCTAGCCTGGCCCCCCCTTAAAGGGGGAATTATTTTTATATATTGATCTATTAAAAATTTAGAATTTTCTCTTTCCCTTAAAGCTTAGAATAAAGTGTTGTTTTAAATCTTTCCTTTTTTATCATTTTTGGACTAAATTTATAAAAATTTTAGTAAAACTTTTTTGAGAAAGATGTTAAATGAGGAAGATTATTTTCATATGGGTCCTAACTTATTGTTTATCTCTAAGTTATGCTCAAGCTAAGGAATATATTGAAACTTACTCAATTAATTATAAGCCAGGCCTTGAAGTCATAGAATTTAGTGTCCTGCATCAAGAAATTAAAGAGCAGCACCTTACCAAAGATGCAGAAATTATTAAAAATTTTAATAAATTAAACGTAAAAAAAGAAAATATGTTAAATGTCCTTAAAGATTTCAGTATAGATGGTAAGCTATATTTTGGTGGGAAATATTTGAATATGGCATTTGATAAAAATGAATATATAGATAACTATCTTCCTCTGTGTTTATCTTCAAGCCTCTGCAGAGCTGAAAAAGGAATTCAATTTACTGCTCCCTCTTTTAAGGCAAATAATTTTTTTGTAACTTCAATTAAAGACAGAATAGAAATTGCAGCGCCTCCTGGATCTAAAGGGTGGTTAAAGAAAGTTATTATTACGCCGATGTCACAACTCCGGGAGCAACCGTTTACTTTGATGCTTGATGGAAAAATTAATTTTGACCCTTCCCTAATCTCTAGGGGATTTAGGGTTGTAGGTGCTAAAAAAATAGAGTTTTGGATTAAAAGATCACTGTATACAAAACCTTTATCAATTGCTAATAAAGAAAATTTATCCAACCTACCTAGAGAAAATAAGAAGAAGGAGGGGCTACAAAATAGAAAAGAAATTAGGTCAGTTTTAGGAAATATATCTATTAACCTTTAATAATTGGAGCTTTTTATAATCAATAGAGGTTGAGTTCAGGAAGGGTTACTATAAAAGCTAAGGAACATTTCTTTCCTTTTTTTAAGAAGCTATTAAAACAGCGGTCCCTTGTTTCTTCTTATATAGATTTTCTAGATTTTCAAAATGGAAAATTCCCCATAAAAATCCTCCTGCAATAGGAAGAAGAATAAGGCTAACTCCGATATAACCAAACCATTCTGTAAGGTAGACCAATCCGAAAGAGGTTACTACGTAAATAAGGGCACGAGAGAGAGCGTAAATAAAACTGACATAAGTAAAACGATTCATAACGGGAAAGTGTTTAATTAGAATAGGAACAGCAGGAACCCCACTTAAGGTCAGTATGACACTGAGGCATTGAATAGAAAATATAAGGGGATAATATTCAGAATTTCCTATCATCAGTGGAAATAGCAGCACTAAAATTATATAAGCTGTTGATTTAAACTTAAGAATTTTAAGGGGATTAAATTTTATACTTAAGCAAGTAATAAGAAGAATGGCAATAAATTCGATGACAGAAAGTATGAAATTCTGCTTAACCACAAACTCTCCACTTATCCCTTGAGCTTTTAAAATGTTAGCAAAATACATATAACTGAAATATAAACAAGCAGGCGGGCCTGAAGAAATGAAAAAGTAAGCGGCCGTAGTTTTTAAAGAAGCGCGCTTAATTTTTGGGGTTGCAAGTTTACGCAATTTTTTAATCTTCAGAAATTCAGGCGTTTCTCGCAATCGTGTTCTGGCGACAGAACCAATAACAGCAATAGCAGCTCCTACCCAAAAGGCTGTACGCCATTCTATACCGCAGGTTAAGACTAAGGTGGCGACGCCTAGAGCAACCATGGTGCCAAGACGAGAAGAACATCCAATAAGAGAAACGATTGGATAGCTCATCGGGGGTTTTGTAATTTCTGTCAAATAAATCTCAGCCCCAATAATTTCGCCCATTGAAGAAATTCCTTGAATAATTCGACATAGAGTAACAGCCCAAGCTGCTGTAATACCGATTTGGGCGTATGTGGGAAGAGTAGCCATAATAATGCAGGAAACAGACATCATCATGGTTGTAATAATAACTGTCGACTTACGACCGATATTGTCACCAATATAGCCAAAAATAAGGGCTCCTACAGGGCGTAAAACATATGTAGAACAAAAAGCGAAAGCCGATAGAAGAGCTGAAGTATGAGGATCAGTTTTGGGAAAAAATAATTCATTAAGAATAACAGCCATATGGACATATAGCATAAGGTCAAAATACTCAAGAAAAGTACCTAACTGCAAAAGTCCTATGGCTTCTTTTTGCTCACGTTTAAGGCCTGACAGTAAATTCATAAAATTCCAATAATTTAAGCAATTTAACCCTTTCATAAATTTTTCTTAAGGACTAGTCCATGAGAAAAACTCATTTTTTTCTCGCAGTTAAGGGAAGGATTATTATCTAACTGGGATTTTAATTTCATAAGAGAGGAGAATTATACAGTAGAGTTTTCTATCCTACTCAAATAATCATAAAGAGTCGTACGTGGAATTTGAAAGGCCCGACATACAGATGCTTTAGATTGTCCAGCCTTTAAACTATTTAAAATGGCATTCAGTTTTTCAGCATCAATTTTTCGAGGTCTTCCTCCTCTTTTTCCACGGATTTTAGCAGATTCTAAACCGGCCCTAATTCTCTCCCGAATAAGAGAGCGTTCATACTGAGCCAAGGCGCCAAATATATGAAAGAAGAATTCACCATGAGGGGTAGATGTATCGATATTTTCAGTTAAACTTTTAAACTTAATACCTTTTTGTTTAAGCTCTGAAATTATTTCTAATAGATGGGGGAGAGATCTTCCTAGACGATCTAATTTCCAAACCACAAGCCAATCTCCTCTTTTTAGGTAATTAAGGGCTTGGGTTAATCCTTGGCGATCATCTTTTATGCCACTGGCTTGATCCATAAATAAGTTGCGCTCATCGACTCCTGCTTCAAGGAGGGCGTCTCTTTGAAGGTCAGTGGTTTGTC
>ERZ778017.1955-NODE-1955-length-18138-cov-5.333628_pt1 | contig 18138 bp, 14 predicted proteins | sample MGYA00375747_ERZ778017 | MGnify/ENA primary metagenome ERZ778017 (study PRJEB29350, sample SAMN05509838) | bioreactor metagenome | biome: bioreactor; material: wastewater | place: South Africa: University of Cape Town | collected 2014-03-17 ...
ACGTCAGGACTTCGGCGTGAAGTCGTAGATGGCGGGGAAGGCGTTCGTGTTCAGCACCGTGACCTTGGTGCGGTCGTCGGTGGCGAAGCTGCCCTGGATGCGGAACAGCGGGGCGAACCAGGCCTGCTGCACGACGAGGGTGTTCAGGTCCTTCACGGCCGCGGTGTCACCGGTCTGGATCTTCGAGATCAGCGCGTTGGCGGCCTCGTCGGAGTAGTGGAACGGGTTCCACGTCGCCGTGGGCGAGATCATGAACTGGATCAGCTGCCAGTCCGGGTTCTGCTCGAGGGCCATGAACGCGGCGGGGAACTTCGGCGCCAGCATGTCGGTGATGTAGTTCGTCCCGACATCCGTGTACTTGACCGTGATGCCGATGTCCTTGAGCTGCTCGGCCAGCAGGTTGAAGGTGCTGGCGCCCAGGAGCGAGGTCGACGGCATCTCGAGCGTGAAGCCGTTCGGGTAGCCCGCCTCGGCCAGCAGCTGCTTGGCGCCCGCCGGGTCGTATTTGTAGGTGCTGTCCAGCGCCGCGTCAAAGCCCGCGGAGCTCTTCGGGAAGACCTGCTCGGTCACGGTGCCGTAGCCGCTGCCGATCGTCTTCAGCAGAGCCGCACGGTCGAAGGCCATGTTGATGGCCTGGCGCACCTTGACGTTGCCGATGGCCTTGTTCATCTGTCCGCCGCGGTCGTAGAGCATGATGCCCTCGAAGTCCAGCTCGTTCTTGTTGATCGTCCAGCCGGCGGCCTCGATCTCGGAGAGGCTGTCATTGTTGATCAGCTTCACGCCGTTCGCCTCGCCCGACTTGATGGCGTTCAGCGCCGAGGTGGCATCGCCGTAGACGTTGATGACGAGCTTGCCGTAGTGCTGGAGGCTCTTGTTCCAGTAGTCCGGGTTCTTGGTGTAGGTGTACGACGTGCCGGTCACGGTGTCTTTGGTGTCCAGCTCGTACGGCCCCGAGCCCACCGGGTTGGTGGCGATGTCGCTGGCGGTCAGCGACTTCTCGCTGGCGACCAGGCCCGCATCGCGAGTCAGGTTGTTCAGCAGCGCGGGGTCGGGGGCCTTCAGCGTGAGCACGACGGTGGTGTCGTCGGGTGCCTCGATGCTCTTGACCTCGGACAGGGTGGAGGCGTCGGGCGAGGTGCCCTTCTGGAACCGCTCGAGGTTCTTCTTCACCACCGCTGCCGTCAGCTTGCTGCCGTCGGTGAACGTCACGTCGTCGCGCAGCGTGAGCGTGAGCACGGTCTTGTCGTCGTTGTAGGCGTATTTCGACGCGAGCATCGGCTCGACGCTGCCGTCGGGCTTCATCAGCAGGAGGGTGTCGAACACGGCCTGGTAGAACGGCGCGGCATTGCCCCACTGCGCGCCGGCGGGGTCGAACGTCTGCGGCGCGACGATCGCGCCGAGGGTGAGCGTGCCGCCCGATGAGTCTCCGGGCGCGTCGCCTCCGCCGTCGCCGGCGCAGCCGGCGAGTGCGAGGGCGGCGACCGTGATGGCGGCTGCTGCTGTGGCCTTCCAACGGAACATCCTTGGTCCCTTTCGGTGTGGGCGATACCCCTGCGGATCGCCTCTTTCCGGGGACGCTAGCAGTAATTCCGAACGAGCACTAGGTTTTCGGGCAAAAATCTAGCGACCGCTAGGTTTTTGTTACAAACGGGTGCAGACTGCTTGCGTGGGCGTCCGTCGGCGAAGCCGGATGCGGAGGGTACGGTGAACACGATGACCAAGACTGCGACCGGCGTGCGCAAGCGCCGAGGGCCGCGTGGCGAGTACGCGAAATCGAGTGCGACGCGCGAGGCGATACTGGATGCCGCGCTGGAGGTGTTCGCGTCGGGCTACAACGCGGGCTCGCTGCGCGACATCGCCACGCGGGTGGGGATGAGCGAGGCCGGGCTGCTGCATCACTTCAAGAGCAAGAGCGTGCTGCTGTCCGCCGTGCTCGAGCTCAAGGACGACCGATCCCGCGCCCTCGTCGACATGGCGGCGCAGGACGCTGCCGAGACGCTGCGAGGGCTCGTCGCGCTCGCGCGGCACAACGCGTCGGTGCCCGGGGTGGTCGAGCTGTACTGCACGCTGTCCGCGGAGTCCACCGCACCCGCGCACCCCGCGCACGAGTACTTCCAACGACGGTACGACTGGGTGCGGGAGAGCCTGGAGCGCACGTTCGCGAGACTCATCGCGGAGGGCCGGCTGGCACCGGGCATCTCTGCGCGGCGTGCAGCGATCGCCACCATCGCGATGATGGACGGGCTGCAAGTGCAGTGGCTGCTCGACCGCGACGTCGTGGACATGGCCGACGCGCTGCAGGAGTTCCTGGACGGCCTGGTCATCGGCGGCATCTGACTCCCGCGGGTGCGCATGGCCGCCGGCGTGCCGAGGCTAATCCGTCGGCAGCCGCGTCCAGCCTCCCGGCTCGAGCACGGTGCCGACCGTGCCGCGCGGCGTGCGGACGTCGAGGGTCCGTGCGACGTCGTCGAGATTGGCCACCAGGACCGTCTCCCCCTCGTCGTCGGCCCCGCCGATCGCCCAGACGAGGCCATCGGGGCTCGTCCCGTGCAGCAGCCGCGTGCCGTGCAGCGCGGCCAGCGCGCGCACGGCGGCGGCGACCGGCAGGTCGTGTCCGTCGGCGGCGCGGATGCCGCGCGGGCCCCACTCCTCGAAGAAGGAGATGCCGGCCACACCCGGTACGGCCAGGGCCGCGGCGCTGGCGATGAGCCAGGCCGCCAGCTCCGCGGCATCCTGCCGGTGGTCGTCGGCGTCGATCAGCTGCGGCCCGTAGCCCTCACGCAGGTCGTCGTGGGCGGGCATCGGCGGTGGCGTGGTGGCGACATCGTTGAAGTGCGGTCGCAGCGTCACCGGGCCCACGAAGACGGGCGCGCCGCCGGCATGGCCTGCAGCCTGCGCGGCGATCAGGCGCTGCACGGCCAGCGACTCGACGAGCTGTTCGGTTCCCAGACTGTGGAACAGCGGCGTGATGCTGAAGACGATCCCGTCGAGGTCGTCGGGCAGGCGATGCCGCTCGCGATTGAGCTCGGTGAAATGCGATCTCGCGCCACCGACGACGGCGACGGTGATCCCGGCCTCGGCCAGTGCTGTTCTCAGCGCGGCAGTGGCCGCGCCGTCCGAGACGTGCCGAGCAGGCCCCGTCGGCCAGAACGCGGACACGCGGGCCAGCGGCCGGCCGCGCAGCGCGTGGGCTCCGGCGACGATCGCGGCGGGATCCGCGTCGGCGAGCACGAACCGCACGTCCAACGGCAGCCCGGCCGTGCTCGCACGCTCCAGCGCAGCACGCCAGTTCGCCGTAGCCAGGTCGAGCTCGACGAGCACGGCCGTGCCCACCGGCTGGACGCGTGGTGCCGGGTCGGGTGCGGTCGCGGCACCGAGCACGATCTCGGGGAACGCCGCACCCTCCTCGAGCACGACGATGTCGGCGGGTGCGGCCGGCGCCGGACCGGGCGTCGCGCGCGCCCGCACCTCGACCCACTGCCGCACGTGCGAGCCGGCCGCCAGCGGGTAGGGGAACGGCAGTGCGAGCGGCCGGTTGTATGTCTTGAACGAGGCGTCGGTCCAGTTGCGCTGATCCTCCATCTCGAACACATCGCCGGCAAAGCGCACGTCCACGTCCAGGCCCCCGCTGGTCCAGGCGAGCTCGGCGATGTCCTGCACGGGCTGGTGCGGGCTGATCTGGGTGGGGAACCGGGTGTTCTCGTGCGTGCCGTCCGAGTGCCGCACGTGCACGGCGGCGCCGGCGGCTCCCAGCGGATGCAGCACGACCAGGCCCGTGCGGTTCGTCCAGAACTCGTCGCGGACCAGCAGGTCCAGCTGTGCGGTCAGGCGCGAGGCCGTCACCGACACCCGCAGCGTCCCGGCGAGGTCGGCGCCGAGTCCCTCGGTGTGCACGTGCAACTGCAGGGTGTCGTCCTCGACGATGTCGTCGACCACGAGCGCGGCCGTCTCCCAGTCCCGGTCCCGCACCACCGCACGGATGCTGCGCAGCGCGACGCGGCCGTCGAACGAGATGTCGGCGAGCTCGTCGCCGCGCAGAGCCAGCGTCCACGGACCGCTCGCCCACGCGCGAGAGGGGGTGTGCCAGCTCATCAGAGCGTCGACATCCCGCCGTCCACGGCGAACAGCGACCCGGTGGCGAACGCGCCGTCGTCGGAGGCGAGGAACACCATGATCCCCTCGACGTCGCGCGGTGCTCCGGCGCGCCCGAGCGGGATGCGGCCGATGATCGCCGCGCGGGCCTCGGCATCGTCGGTGATCGTGGTGACCAGCGACGTCTCCGTGTAGGCGGGCACGACCGTGTTGACCCGGATGTTGTCCTTCGCATACGCTGCGGCGACCGTGCGTGCGAGCCCGTGGATGCCAGCCTTTGTGGCACTGTACGCCGTGAACTCGGCGCCCTCCCCGTTCAGGCCGGTCGGGCTGCCGGTGAGGATGATCGATCCGCCCTCGCCGCGCAGCATCGAGCGCACCGCGTGCTTGATGGTGAGGAACGTGCCGGTCAGGTTGATGTCGAGGGTGCGTCGCCAGACCGACAGATCGAGCTCGGCAGCCTTCGCGTCCTGCCCGAACAGCTGCACGCCGGCATTGGCGACCACGACGTCGGGCGCCCAGCCGGCCTGGGCGAGGTCATCGAACGCGGCGGCGACCGACGCCTCATCGGAGATGTCCACGACGACCGCGCGTGCCGCGGACCCGAGGGATGCCGCGACGGCGGTCGCGGCATCCTCGTCGCGGTCGGCGATGATGACACGCGCCTGCTCGCGCACGAACCGCTCGGCGATGCCGCGTCCGATGCCGCTGCCCGACCCGGTGACCAGCGCGGTCTTGCCTCGAAGCGATCCCATGACGACTCCTCAGCGTTCGATGTGGTCGAGGTGCAGCATACGGGCGAGGTTACGGTCCAGCTCGTCGTCGCGGAAGATCTTCTTCCAGTCCTCCTTGATGATGCTCTCGCGACCGTAGTCCATCGCGATCAGGCATGCGTCGCTGAACGGGTTGTCGCCGCGCAGGCCGTTGGCCAGCGCCACCTGGGTGTGGCCGTACAGGATGCTGCGTGCCGCGGGCTCGGGCACGCCCATGGTGTGGATCGCCTCGTCGAGCGCCTCGTTGAGCAGGGCGCCGATCATGCATGCGACGGTCTCCACGAGCGTGGGCTCGAGCTGCGCGAGCTGCTTGATCGTGACGAAGTGCACGTCGATGACCGGTGCGTAGATGGCGCGCACGGTCGCTTCGACGAGGTCCCTGACCGCCGGATCGTCGGACTCCACGGCGGCGATCGCGTCCTGCGGGGCGGCGATGCCGCCGAACGTGTCGGCGTACTCCTCCGCGGTGGTGCGCTGCAGGAAGATCGACGGATGGCACGGGTGCGCGACCGCGCGCACGACGTCGTCACGATCGGTGAGCAGCCCGGCATACGCGGCGGCGGGATCGAGCGTCAGCGCGACGGCGCCGGGCTTCATCTGCGGCACGAGGTCGGCCGTCACGGCCTGGAGCGCGAGGTCGGGGACCGCCAGCACCACGATGTCGGCGTCGGCGACGGCGGGACCCGCATCGGTGAGCTCCCGGCCCGCGTCGATCGTGCGCTGCCGCCCGGCCGGCGAGTTCTCGACGTACCAGACGGTGTGCGCGGTGCGGGCGAGGTTGTTCGAGACGCGCATGCCCATCTTCCCGCCCGCGCCGATGACGGCGATCTTGTGGGTGTCGGTGCTTGTCATGATGTGCTCCTCAGGTATTCGAGGGTGATGCGGGTCCAGTCCCGCTCGGTTTCGATCGTGGTCTGCGCGTCGCCCTGCCAGGGCAGCCAGTGCTCGACGATCTCGTCGATGCCCCGCTCGCGTGCGCGGACCGTGCGCAGCAGGTGCGGGTAGTCGTGCAGCCCGGTGCCCATGGCAGCGCCGCTGTAGGTGAAGCCCACCCAGCCCGGCTGCCGGGCGAAGGCGAAGTCCTTCACGTGCACGTTCGCGGTGATCCGCGCGGTGCGCTCGACGCACGCGCGCGGCAGCTCCAGCCGTGCGACGACGTTGGCGGGGTCGAGGCACACGCCCAGGCGCGGGCTTCCGATCCGCTCGACCAGGCGTGCGAGGTCGTCGGTGGCGACCTGCTCGTACGTCTCCAGTGCGAGGGTGACACCGGCGGCCTCGAACCGGGGGATGGCGGCGCGCAGCAGCGTCTCGGCCTCGGCGAGGGTCGGTCGCGAGTCGGGGCCGTACAGCATCGAGCGCACGAGCGCGGCGTCGAAGACGGCGGCCAGTTCCAGGAAGCGCGCGAGGCGGGCGGGTTCGATGCCCTTCGTGCCCAGCTGGATCGCAAGGCCAAGGTCCCGAGCGGCGGCTGCGGCATAGGTCAGCTCGGCGTCGGTCATGCGCTCCAGCGGGGCGTAGTCGCAGATCTGGAAGAGGTCGACGCCGAGCGCGCGGGTGGCCTCGAACGCGCCGATCAGCGACAGCGGCTGCATGGCACGGTCGGAGTGCTGCCAGAAGAACGCGTACGTGCCCAGGCCGATCATGCCACCACCTCGCCGGCGACGAGGGCCGATGCCTCGTCGAGCACGGCCGCCAGGGCGGCTGGGTCGTGTGCGAAGCGGCCGAGGAACAGCCCGTCGACGTCGGAGCCGAGGGCGCCGAGCAGCCCCGGACCCGCCGACCCGCCGTAGACGACGACGGAGCCCGGGCGCAGGCTGCGCACGGCATCGCGCACGGCTGCCACGACCGCGCGGATGTGCGCGAGAGGGGCCGGCTGCGCCTCGCCGATCGCCCAGACCGGCTCGTAGGCGACCACGACCGCACCGGGTTCTGCGTCGGCCAGGGCCGAGCGCACCTGTGCGATCGTGGCGGCGGCGGCATCCGCGGCATCCTGCCGCTCGGGCTCGCCCACGCACAGCACCGGGGTCAGCCCGTTGCGCAGGGCGGCGGCGGTCTTTGCGGCCACCACTGCGTCGGTCTCGCCGAACAGGCGGCGGCGCTCGGCATGGCCGACCTCGGCCAGTGTCGCCCCCGCCTCGGCGATCTCGGCAGCGCTCACCTCGCCGGTGAACGCGCCGGCGTCGGCGGCGGCCACGTCCTGCGCGCCCACCTGCACGCCGGTGCCGGCGAAGGCGGCGACGGCGGCGGGGATCTGCAGGTAGGTGGGGATGACGAACACGACGATGTCGCCGCGTGCCACGGCGGCGTTGGCCCGCGCGACCTCGGCGACCCGTGCGAACCACTGCGCGGCCTGGCGATGACCGAAGTACATCTTCAGGCTCACGCCCACCGTGACGGCAGCCATCAGCAGGATCCCGTGCTCTCGTGCTCGACCGACGCCGGGAGGGCTTCCACTGCGGTCCGGGCGAGGGGAGAGGACGAATGCACGGTGCCTCCTGATCGACGGCGATGATCTCCAGTGCCCTTATTTTGGCAAACCGGTTGACCAATTGCAAGAGGTTTTCCGGCCTCCGCGTTGTAGGTTGTTCGCATGCCTGCGTTCCCCGATGATCGTTCCGAGCAGATCACGGCGGCGCTGGGCGCCCTCCCCGCCGGCACCCCGGTGTCCGAGGTCGCCCGGCGCCTGCTGGATCTGTTCACGAGCGGCTCGCTGGCTCCCGGAACGCGTCTGCCCCCGGAACGTCAGCTGGCCTCCACCCTGGGGGTCGGCCGGTCCGCCGTGCGCGAGGCGCTGGCCGCCCTCGAGATCCTCGGCATCGTCGACGTGCGCCCCGGGTCGGGAACGTATCTTCGCGGCCAGGCCAGCGCGATGCTGCCGCAGACGCTGCGCTGGGGTCTGCTGATCGGCGAGCGCAACACCCGGGAGCTGCTGGAGCTGCGCAGCGGACTGGAGATCTTCGCGGCCCGGCTGGCAGCCTCGCGCGCCGACGACGCCGCGCACGAGGCGCTGGCGGGGCACCTGGAGCGGATGCGAGCAAGCGCGGGGGACCTGGTGGCCTTCGCGCGGGCCGACGCCGACTTCCACAACGCGCTGGCCGGTGCCGCCGGCAACCCGGTGCTCGTCGACCAGCTGCACGTGGTGCGCTCTCTGCTGCAGGTCTACGCGGACCGCGCCGTGCACGACGAGCGTGACGCGGGGATCGCCGTCGACGAGCACGAGGCGGTCTTCCGTTCGGTGTGCGCGGCCGACGAGGATGCCGCCGCATCGGCGATGGCCGTGCACATGGCCACGGCGACGTCACGTCTGCTGGGGGCGGCGACGGAGACACCCGCGTCCTGAGCGGCGCCCCGGTCGCAGGGACGGATACATGGCCTCGTACTCGTCGGCATTGCCGGGAGCGGATGCCGCCGGTACAGTCGAGACCATATGCAGCAGAGAATGGATATGCAGTCATGACCGCGGAGTCTGTGCCCTCCTCCTCTCGGTCGATGCGATCGCGCATCGCGCTGGGCACGTCCGGGCTCGGACGTGACACGGTGCCGGCCACCGCGGGCGAGGATGCCGCCGTGGCCACCGCTCGCGCACTGCTGCTCAGCGGCTACGCGGCTGTCGATACGTCCAACGCCTACGCCGCCGGGCGCAGCGAGGCCGTCCTCGGCCGTGCGCTGTACGAGCTCGCGGGGACGGAGACGGTCCCTGTGATCACGAAGGTCGACGCCGATCCGGCCACCGGCGCCCTCGACCGCGACCGCGTGCTGCGATCGCTCGACGAGAGCCTGCGGCGCCTCGGCTGCGACCGTCTGCCGCTTGTGCACCTGCATGACCCGTACTCCGTGACCTTCGCCGAGGCTGCCGGCCGGGGCGGCGCCATCGAGGCTCTCGTCGAGCTGCGCGAGCGCGGCGTGGTCGATGCGATCGGCATCGCGGCGGGCCCGGTGCCGCTGGTGACCCGTTATGCCGACACCGGCGCGTTCGATGCGATCCTCGTGCACAACCGCTTCACCCTTGTCGATCGCAGCGCGGCGGAGCTGTTCGCGCGAGCCGCCGGTCAGGGGATGCGGGTGTTCAACGCCGCGCCGTTCGGCGGCGGCCTCCTTGCGCACGGCTCGGCGAGTGCCGCAGGATACGCGTACCGGCCGGCCTCGCCGGCCCTGCGACAGTGGGTCGGCGCGCTCGAGCGACTGTGTGCGCAGTACGGCATCGGGTTGCCTGCGGCCGCGTTGCACCTGAGCCTTCGCAATCCCGACATCCACGCCACCATCGTCGGCGTGTCCTCGCCGGCGCGGCTGGCCGCGCTGGGCGCGCTGGCCGACGCGCAGGTTCCCGACGGGTTCTGGGAGCGGTTGGCCGGGTTCCCGGCCGCGCCCACCCCGATCGCCGACCGTGAGGAGGACGTCCGATGACCGCCTACTGGGAGAGCACGGCACCGGGGGCCGGCAGGCGTGCACCGCGCGCGCAGGCCCGCGGCGACGCACGCGTGGTGAGCTTGAACGGCACGTGGCGGTTCCGGCTCTCGCCGGGCGCCGAGGGCACCGGCGACGCGTTCGTGCACGACGGCTTCGATGACAGCGGCTGGGATCGGATGCGGGTGCCCTCGCACTGGGTGCTCGAGCCGTTCACGCCCCTGGCGGGCGGGCCTGCGCGCTCGATGCGGGGGACGCCGGAGGGGCCGCTGTACACGAACACGTCGTATCCGATCCCGCTGGATCCTCCGCACGTGAGCCGGGAGAACCCGACCGGGGACTACCGGCTGGTCTTCGAGGCGCCGGACGGATGGGCCGGCGCCGTGCTGCGCTTCCAGGGCGTGGACTCCTGCGCGAAGGTCTGGCTCAACGGGCGGGAGCTGGGCTGGTCGGCTGGCAGCCGGCTGCCGTTCGAGTTCGACGCGCCGCTGCGGCCCGGGCGCAACGTGCTGGCCGTGCGCGTGCATCGCTGGTCGGCCGGCACCTATCTCGAAGACCAGGACATGTGGTGGCTGCCGGGCATCTTCCGCGACGTGGAGCTCATCGAGCGGCCCGCGCACGCCATCGACGACCATGTCGTGCACGCCGACTACGACTCGGACACGGGGCTGGGCACGCTGCGGGTCACCGCCGATGTCGACGCGCTCGTCGAGGTGCCCGAGCTCGGCATCCGGATGCCGACGGGACAGTCGGCGTCGGTCCCGGTGCAGCCCTGGAGCGCGCATGCTCCGCGTCTGTACCGCGGCACGCTGCGCTCGGCCGGCGAGACCGTCGAGCTGTCGATCGGGTTCCGGCGCGTCGAGATCCGGGGCGGCGTGCTGTACGCGAACGGCGCGCCGCTGGTGTTCCGCGGCGTCAATCGGCACGAGCACCATCCCGACACCGGACGCACGCTGGATCCCGACACGATGCGGCAGGACGTCGTCATGATGAAGCGCGCGAACATCGACGCCGTGCGCACGAGCCACTATCCGCCGCATCCGGAGTTCCTGCGCCTGTGCGACGAATACGGCCTGTGGGTGGTCGAGGAGTGCGACCTGGAGACTCACGGCTTCATCTTCGCCGGATGGGCGGGCAATCCGCCCGCCGAGCCGCGCTGGCGCGACGCGCTCATGGACCGGCTGACGCGCACCGTCGAGCGCGACAAGAACCATCCGAGCATCGTGGTGTGGTCGCTGGCCAACGAGAGCGGCTCCGGCAGCACGTTCGGCGAGATGCGGCGATGGCTGGCCGCCCGCGACCGGTCACGCCCGGTGCTGTACGAGCGCGACCCCAGCTATCGCGACTCCGACTTCTACTCGCTCATGTATCCGTCGCTGGAAGAACTCGACACCATCGGCCGGCGGGCGGAGGCACGCCCGGAGGGCGTCACCGACGCCGAGGACGAGCGCCGGCGCGGTCTGCCGTTCCTGCTCGTGGAGTACGCGCACGCGATGGGCAACGGACCGGGCTCGCTCGGTGACTACTGGCGCATCATCGAGCGCCACGAGCGGATCTGCGGCGGGTTCGTGTGGGAGTGGATCGACCATGGCTTCCATGCGACGGATGCCGCCGGGCGACCGTTCCTCATGCACGGCGACGACGTCGACGGCTACGAGCCGCGCGGCGGCAGGTTCAGCCTGCACGGACTCGTCTTCGCCGATCGCACGCCCACTCCCGGCCTCGTCGAGCTCGCGAAGGCGTACGAGCCCGTGCGCATCGGCGCAGACGCACGCCGTGTCGTCGTGCACAATGCGCGGCATGACGGCGACACCGGTGATCTCGCGTTCCGCTGGCGCATCGAGGTGGACGGCGACGTGCTGGCGGCGGGGATGCTCGAGGTGCCGCCGGTCGCGCCCGGTGCGTGGGCGCGGGTGCCCGCTCCGACGACTGCGGCCGCCGACGCCGTGCTCACGGTCGAGGCGGTGCTCGCCGCCGACGCGCCGTGGGCGGCCGCCGGACACGTCGTCGCGTGGGGTCAGATCGACCTCGCCGGCGCCCGCCGGGAGGAGCCGGCGGACGGCGAGGGCCGGGGCCACGCCGGCGAACCGGCCCAGGCGACAGTCCTGGACGCGCGGGCGGCGCCCTCCCTGGCGCCGGCGGCATCCCCGGGCGAGATCGTCGTGGGCACCGCGCTGTTCGACGCGGCATCCGGTCGGCTGCGTCGGCTCGGCGACCTCGACCTGGACGGCCCGTGGATCGACGTGCACCGTGCGCCCACCGAGAACGACCACGGCCAGGGCGAGCTCAACGACATCGCCTCGACCTGGGCGGCGGTGGGGATGGACCGGATGCTGCATCGCATCGACGCCGTCGAGCACGACCACGGACTGCTGCGCGTGCGCGGCCGCACCGCACCGAGCTCGCATCCGCACGGCCTGGTCTGGACGATGCTGTGGCGTGCCGACGGCGACGGCGTGGTGCTCGATGTCGACGTGGACTTCGACGGACCGTGGACCGACACGCCGTACCGGCATCACGACATCTGGGTGCCGCGGCTCGGGCTGCTGTTCCGGCTGCCGGGCACGATGCGCGAGGTGGAGTGGTACGGACGCGGGCCGGGGGAGACGTACGCCGACTCGTACGAGGGCTCGCAGCAGGGTCGGTACGTCCGCAGCATCGACGAGCTGCAGACGCCGTATCCCGTGCCGCAGGAGAACGGCAACCACGTGCACACCCGCTGGCTGCGCGTGCGCGGGGTGGGCGGGACGCTGCGCGTGGAGGGCCGACCGCAGTTCGACTTCACCGCACGGCGATGGCGCTCGCTCGATCTGCAGCGCGCCGCGCGTCCGGATCAGCTCGTGGACTGCGGGCAGGTGTGGCTGAACGTCGACCACGCGCAGCAGGGCATCGGCTCGGCGTCGGTCGGTCCCGCGCTGCCCGAGCGGTACCGGGTGCCGCGGGAGCGCACCCGGTGGTCAGTGCGTCTGGAGTGAACAGCCGCTGTGAACATATGTGCATGATGTGAACGCATGCTTGATTCTGCCTTGAAGCGCGGTTAGGTTGACAGCATGCGGGCCGGGCGTCGCCTGCCGGTCTCGTCGATCGCCGTGTCCGGGCCAGAAGAGGGAGTTCAGATGTCTGCCTATGCGAACAAGATCGGAGTCCACGGGCTGGTGTGGGCCGGAGGCTGGTCCGAGGCCGAGGCGCGCTCGTCGATCGAGGGCGCGAAGGCGACGGGCTACGACCTCATCGAGATCCTGCTGATGGATCCGCAGAAGGTCGACGCGCAGATGACGCGCCGGCTTCTGGACGAGTACGAGATGCAGGCGACGGCCTCGTTCGGCCTGTCCGCGCAGACGGACGTGAGCAGCGAGGAACCCGGCCGGGTGCGTGCGGGGGAGCGGCTGCTGCACGATGCGTACGCCGTCGCACGCGATATCGGCGTGTCGTACGTCGGCGGCGTGCTCTACGGCGCGCTGGGCAAGTACAGCGCGCCGGTCTCGGCACGCGGTCGCGACAATTCCGTCGCCGCGCTGCAGCGGCTGTGCGATGCGGCCGCGGGCTCCGACATCCAGATCGGGCTCGAGCTGGTCAACCGCTACGAGTCCAACATGCTGAACACCGCCGCGCAGGCGGTCGAGTACATCGACGACGTCGGGCGGGACAACCTGGTGATCCACCTGGACACGTATCACATGAACATCGAGGAGAGCGACAACTACGCCGCCGTGCTCACCGCCGGCGAGCACCTCGGGTACGTGCATGTCGGGGAGAGCCACCGCGGCTACCTCGGAACCGGAAACGTCGACTTCGGCTCGCTGTTCCGGGGCCTGGCGGCGATCGGCTACACCGGCCCGATCACGTTCGAGAGCTTCTCATCGCGCATCATCATGCCCGAGCTCTCCTACACACTGGCGATCTGGCGCGATCTCTGGGACGACAACGTCGATCTCGCCGAGCACGCCCGCGGGTTCATCGACGCGCAGCTGCGTTCGGCCGTGCGCCGCCGGGCACTGTGACGCGCACGGACCGACAGAGAAGAAGAAGGATGCAACTGAACAGCGTTGTCACGGACCTGATCGACAGAAGCCACGTGCTGGGCGCGGACCCGCGCACGACCAACTACGGCGGCGGGAACACCTCGGCCAAGGGCAGCGTGGTCGATCCCGCCTCCGGATCCGACCTCGAGGTGGTCTGGGTCAAGGGCTCGGGCGGCGACCTGGCGACGCTGACCGAGAGCGGGCTGGCAGTGTTGCGCCGCGACCGCGTGCTGGCCTTGACGCGGGTCTACCGCGGACCGGAGCACGAGGACGAGATGGTCGGGCTCTTCGACTACTGCACGTTCGGCAAGGCCGTCGCCCCGCCGTCCATCGACACGTCGATGCACGTGCTCGTCGACGCGCCGCACGTCGACCATCTCCATCCCGATGCGGGGATCGCGATCGCCACGGCCGCCGACGGCGAGGAGCTCACGCGACGCATCTACGGCGACCGCGTCGTCTGGGTCCCATGGCGTCGTCCGGGGTTCCAGCTGGGGCTGGACATCGCGCGGATCCAGCGCGAGCATCCCGAGGCCATCGGCTGCATCCTGGGCGGGCACGGGATCACTGCGTGGGGCGCGTCCAGTGCGGACTGCCGCGAGCACTCCCTGGAGATCGTCGCGCGGGCCGAGCAGTACCTGGCCGCGCACGGCGTGCCCGAGCCGTTCGGAGCGGTCCGCGACGGGTATGCGCCGCTGGCACCGGAGGAGCGGCATGCCCGGGCTGCGTATCTGGCCCCCCTGCTGCGGGGGCTCGCGGCCACCGACGCGCCGGTGGTCGGCCACTACATCGACGCCGACCCGGTCCTCGACTTCCTCAGTCGCCGCGAGTGCGCGCGGCTGGCAGCGCTCGGCTGCAGCTGCCCCGATCACTTCCTGCGCGCGAAGGTGCGCCCGCTTCTGCTGGATCTGCCCGCCCACGCCGATCTCACGCAGGTCGGAAAGCGCCTGGCCGAGCTGCACGCCGCCTATCGCGCGGACTATGCGAGCTACTACGCGGCGCATGCCACGCCGGACTCGCCGAAGATGCGAGGTGCCGATCCCGCGATCTTCCTCATCCCGGGCGTGGGGATGTTCAGCTTCGGCCCCGACAAGCACACGGCACGCGTGGCGGGTGAGTACTTCGTCAACACGATCAACGCGATGCGCGGGGCCGAGTCCGTCTCGACATATGCGCCGATCCCGGATGCGGAGAAGTTCCGCATCGAGTACTGGAGCCTGGAGGAGGCGAAGCTCGCCCGCCGGCCCAAGCCCAAGCCGTTGGCGTCGCGCGTGGCGTTCGTGACCGGTGCCGGGCACGGCATCGGCCGCGCGATCGCCCTGCGCCTGGCACGGGAGGGCGCGTGCGTGGTCGTCGCGGACCTCGACCCGGCGCGTGCGCGCGAGGTGGCCGATGAGATCGCGGTCCAGACCGGTGCTGCGGACAGGGGCGACGTCGCGGCGGCGGTGCAGGTCGACGTGAGCGATTCGACCGCCGTCCGCCATGCCCTCGCCGAGGCCGCGCAGGCGTTCGGCGGGGTGGACATCGTGATCAACAACGCCGGACTGTCGCGGAGCCTGTCCCTGGCCGAGACGCGCGACGAGGACTGGGACACGCTGCACGGGGTCATGGCGCGGGGGTCGTTCATCGTCTCCAGGGAGGCATCCATCATGATGATCTCGCAGGGCTTCGGCGGTGACATCGTCTACATCTCCAGCAAGAATGCCGTCTTCGCGGGGCCGAACAACGTCGCCTATTCGGCGGCGAAGGCCGACCAGGCCCACCAGGTGCGGCTGCTGGCCGCGGAGCTCGGCGAGCACTCCATCCGCGTGAATGGCGTGAACCCGGACGGCGTGGTGCGCGGATCGGGACTGTTCGAGGGCGGCTGGGGCGACGATCGCGCCAAACTGTACGGTGTCGCGCGCGCGGACCTGGGAAGCTACTACGCCGGACGCACGATCTTGAAGCGCGAGGTCGTGCCCGACGACGTGGCAGCCGCCGTCGCCGCATTGCTGTGCGGCGATCTGGCCAAGACCACCGGATTGAGCATCCCGGTGGACTCCGGGGTCGCCGCGGCGTTCCTACGGTAGCCGGACGGCCTCGCCGCGAACGGGCGGGAGCGTCGCGAGGATGCGGTCGCGATCGGGGATCGACGGAGCGTTGCCCCGCGCGGTGGTGGCGATCGAGCCGGCCACCAGCGCGACCCGGAACGACTCGCTCGGATCCCAGCCCTGGGCGATCGCGGCGGCGAAGACCCCGCATGCGGTGTCGCCGGCGCCGGTGGTGTCGATGGGCGTGACCGGAAGGGCAGGAAAGCTCTGTGGCGTCGTGCCCCGGCGATGGAGGCGACCGCCGCGCGCCCCCAGGGTGACCAGGACGGTGCCGGCGGCCTCCGCCAGCCTTTCGCCGGCCGAGACCGCGTCGGCGTCACCGCTGAGCGCCGTCGCCTCTGGCTCGTTGACGATGAGGAAGTCCACCCGCTCGAGGACCTGCGCGGGCAGGTCCCGTGCGGGTGCGGCGTTGAGGATGACGGTGACGGCGTTGTCGGCGGCGAACTCGATGGCCTCGAACGCGATCGCGCACCCCGCCTCCAGCTGGGTGAGCACGACGTCGGCGGCAAGGATGGCCTCTCGGTCGGCATCCGTGAGCGCTCGCAGGTCGCTGTTCGCGCCGGGATCGACCACGATCTCGTTCTCTGCGCCGCTGTCGACATAGACGAAGGCGCGGCCGGTGGGCAGGGAGCTCGCGCGCACGAGGCTGCTTGTCACGCCCTGGTCGTTCAGCACCGCGCGCGCCAACTCGCCTTCGGCGTCGGCCCCGACCGAGCCGGTCAGCCCGGCGTGCGCGCCGAACCGTGCGGCGGCGATCGCCTGCCCGGCGCCCTTGCCACCGAGCGACTGCCGCGAGTCGGTGGCGATCACGGTGGTTCCCGGAGCGGGGAACGTGGGCATCGCGAGGATGGTGTCGACATTGATGCTGCCGATCACGTGCACCCGGCGCGTGGCGTGCGCTGTCGGGTGCGCGGCGGAATGCACTGTCGGGCCTTGCGCAGAATGCGGCGTCGGGCCCGGAGCAGTCATGGGTCCGATCATAGCTTTCCGCCCAGCGAGGACCTTGGGCAGGCGATGCCGGTGCCGCACAGACGACACGGGCGCGGCGGGATGCGATGATCCCGCCGCGCCCGTGTGCGCCGCGACTAGAAGTTGTAGTTGTCGATGTTGTCCTTCGTGAAGATCAGCGGCTTGTTGTAGTCGACCTCGCCGTCCTTGCCGACGGTGTACTTGCCGTGCTTGCCGGCGTCGACGACCTGGCCCTCGGCCGAGGTGATCTTGCCGGTGGCCAGCTGGAAGGCTGCCGCCGTCGCCACGTAGCCGAGCTCTGCCGGGTCCCACATCGCGAACGCCTTCGCGTCGCCGTTCTTGATGAAGTCCTTCACGGAGCTGGGCAGCGCGAAGCCCGTCGCGTAGACCTTGTTCTGCAGGCCCGCGTTGACGATCGCCTGCTCGGCGGCGGGCGCCGAGACGGCCGACGACGAGATGATGACCTTCAGATCGGGGTGGGCCTGGATGAGGTTCAGCGCGATGTCCTGGCTCTTCTTCGCGTCATCCCCGGCGAACTGCACGGTGTCGATGTACTTGAAGTCCTTGTACTCCGGGTCGGTGTCGATGAGCTCCTTCATGAACTTGACGTGAGCCGCGTGGTTGGCTGCCGTGGGCGAGGCCGAGATGAACGCGACGAGGCCGCCGTCGGGGGAGTCGAGCTTCGCCGCCTTCAGCATGGTCTCCGCAGCCAGCTTGTAGCTGAGCTGGTTGACGAACAGGTCGCGCGCGTCGGTGGCCGCGTCCGCGTCGTAGGTGACCACCTTGATGCCGCTTTTCATCGCCTGCTTCAGCGCGGGTGCCACGGCATCCTGGTCGATGGCGCTGACCACGAGGGCGTCGGGCTTCTGCGGGATCGCGTTGGTCAGGGTCGCGATCTGCTCGGTGGCCTCGGGCTTGTCGGATCCGATGTACTTGAACTGGAAGCCGAGGTCCTTGGCCGCCTCCTGGCCGCCGTCCTTCGCGACCTCGAAGTAGGCCAGGCCGGTGAACTTCGGCGCCATGAAGATCTTCACGTCGCCGGCCTTCTTCGCGCCGGTGTTGTCGGAGGAGGTCGTCGGCGGTGTCGACGAACATGCCGCCAGCAGCAGCACGGCCGACAGGATCGTCGCGGCTCCGGCGGCGATCCGGCCTCGGGTGGATGTGATCTTTCGCATGTGATTGCCTTTCTTGTGGTGCCCGATCAGTGGTCGGTGGGGGTGACGAAGGTCGGTGTCGTCATGCTGCGGCGTTCACCTCCGGCGAGCTGCCGCCGGCACGGGAGAGGTTCGCGGCCCGGCGGCGTGCCAGGCGCTGGCGGGTGACCGCGACGATGTGCGGCACGCCGATGCTGGCCACCAGCAGGATGCCGATGACGAGGGTCTGGCTCGTCCCGGGGATGTTCGCGAGCTGCATCCCGGTCTGGATCGTGGCCAGCAGCACGAGGGAGAGGAAGACGCCGACGGCTCGGCCGGAGCCGCCCTGGATGAGCACGCCGCCCAAGACCACCGCGGTCACCACGAACAGGATGCTGCCGTCGGCGTTGTCGCCTCGGGCCGACTGGTACTGACTGACCCAGACGAGGCCCGCGAGGCCGCTGAGGGCGCCGGCCAGGGAGAAGGAGAGGATCTTGGCGGCGGTCACGTTGATGCCCGCCATCCGGCTCGCCGCCGCCGAGCTGCCGATCGCGTAGCTCTCGCGTGCGAAGCGGGTCGTCGACATGAGCACGCCCGCACCGATGGCCACAAGGATCGCGAGGATCACGTTCATCGGCACGATCCCGACCCAGGT
>ERZ778017.1957-NODE-1957-length-18126-cov-5.346356_pt1 | contig 18126 bp, 10 predicted proteins | sample MGYA00375747_ERZ778017 | MGnify/ENA primary metagenome ERZ778017 (study PRJEB29350, sample SAMN05509838) | bioreactor metagenome | biome: bioreactor; material: wastewater | place: South Africa: University of Cape Town | collected 2014-03-17 ...
TACTTCTCTCATCTCCCAATCTTAATTCTTTTTCTATTTGCAACAGAGCCTTTTAGCATATCTTATCCTACTTCTATTATAATTTTATAATTTAAGAAGTCTATATTCTTGAGATTACTACTAAGCCCCAAAAAGTCCTTAAAAAATCGTATATTGCATGCCAATTAAACAAGGCTATATGAGTACCATTAAAAATATATATGCTCGCCAAATTTTGGATTCTAGAGGTAACCCAACCATTGAAGTAGATATTCAGACGGAAGAAGGACTTTTAGGAAGAGCGGCTGTACCATCAGGCGCATCTACAGGTAAATACGAAGCTATAGAGTTACGTGATAAAGATAGTGCCTTATATCTGGGAAAAGGAGTACAGAAAGCAATTAAGCATGTAAAAGATATAATAGTGCCTACATTAATAGGTAAGTCTGTTTTTGATCAGCGAACCATAGATACTTTGCTCATAGAGCTTGATGGTACTGTAAATAAGGTACATTTAGGGGCTAATGCTATATTAGGCACTTCTATAGCCGTAGCTAAAGCTGCTGCCATGTCGTTAAATATTCCTTTATATCATTATCTAGGGGGGGTAAATGCTCATATTTTACCTATGCCTATGATTAACATATTTAATGGTGGAGCGCATGCAGATAACAATGTGGATATTCAAGAATTCATGGTTGTGCCGATTAAAGCTGAATCCTTCTCAGAGGCTTTACGGATGGGCGTAGAAGTGTTTCATCATCTGGGACGTATTTTAAAAGAAAAAGGCCTTTCAACCAATGTAGGAGATGAAGGCGGATTTGCCTCAAATCTTCCTTCTAACGAAGCTGCCATGGAATTTGTCCTGAAAGCCATTGAAAAAGCAGGCTATAAGCCTGGAGAAGATATAGGAATAGCTTTAGATGCTGCTAGTTCTGAATTTTACCAACCTGAGCAGAAAGCCTATCATTTTAAAAAGTCTACAGGGCAGCAACTTAGTTCATTAGAATTAGTAGAGTTCTGGAAGCAGTGGATTCAAAAATATCCTATTATATCCATCGAGGATGGGATGGCAGAAGATGATTGGGAAGGCTGGTACCAACTAACCCAGGCTATGGGCTCAAAAGTACAATTAGTAGGAGATGATTTATTTGTAACTAACACCAATCGACTGAGAAAAGGAATTGAGCAAAAGGTTGCCAACGCAGTGCTCATTAAAATGAATCAGGTAGGTACACTGAGTGAAACGTTAGATGCTGTAACTTTGGCTAAAAAGCATGGTTATCGAAATGTTATTTCTCATCGATCAGGTGAAACAGAGGATAGTACGATTGCTGATTTAGCCGTAGCTTTGAATGCTGGCCAGATAAAAACAGGCTCAGTATCTAGGACAGATCGCACAGCCAAATACAACCAGCTGCTCAGAATAGAAGAAGCGTTGGGAATACATGCTCGCTTTGCTGGTAAACCATTTTAAAAGTAATTTTATACATTTGGGTTAGTTCTATTTACATGTGGAGACGTTTATCTAAATTTACTACCAATCCTTATTACCTGTTGACAGGTATTTTTCTAGTATGGATATTGTTTTTTGACTCAGAAGATCTCATTACCCAATACCAGCTATCACAAAAGTTGAAAAAGCTCAAAGACGAGAAACGTTATTATTTAGAACAAATAGAGATCGTCAAAAAGGATAGGGAAGAATTAATGTCTAATGAAGAGCTACTTGAAAAATTTGCACGTGAGAAGTACTTGATGAAAAAACCTACCGAAGATTTATATATTGTGGAAGAATGAATATCTCTATTTATCCCTTTCAAAAAATTAATAAAAATAATACAGTATAAGCGTTCCAATCATGCGTATCAACCTTGAACAAGGCATTAACCGTTGTCAGCTAGTTTATGATACTTATCAAAATGATTGGATAAGTTTAAAAGGTGTACTCAAATTCGTTGCTGAACAAGGATTTACACAAAAGAAGACTTTAGTATTGACAGACCTAAGTTCTCCAGATGCAGATGTAGATAAGCTGTATAGTGAGCTAGCACATCTAATTCAAAATCAACACATCCATCAGCTTATTGGCATAGGTCCACAGCTGCTAACTTATGCACATAAATTCCTCTTATTACCTGAAACCTATTTCTTTGAAAATATAGTAAGTATGCTCGCTAGCGAATTGTTAGACAAGCAGTATGGAAATGTAGTGATAGTAAAAGGAGCTAATACTTGTACGATGGACATGATAGTAGCTCGACTAAGGAAAAAATGTCACGACACGGTATTAGAAATAGACTTGGGTGCCATTCAACACAATTTAGATTTTTTTCGGAATAAACTTTCTACTGATACACAAGTTATTGCCATGGTTAAAGCCTCTGCTTATGGTAGTGGTAGTTATGGCATAGCCCATCTTTTGCAACAATGTCGGGTGGATTATTTAGCAGTAGCCTATGCAGATGAAGGCGTTACCTTAAGAGAAAATGGTATACATCTGCCTATCATGGTCATGAATCCTTCACCTACCAGTTTTACTAAGCTACTGGCGCATAATTTGGAGCCAGTCATCTATAGCTTACGACTTTTAAACGATTGGTTTAATTTTCTCGGTGAAAACCCTGCACACAATAAAATCCATATCAAATTAGACACAGGCATGCATCGATTAGGATTTATGGAACAAGATATTGATACACTTATTCAAACGTTGCAAGGCGCCTCCCATTTGTCTATAAAAAGTATCTGCAGTCATTTAGCAGCGCCAGGAACCCAGCATCATAATGCTTATACACATGCACAGGCCAAGCTATTTCAACAAATGGTGTACTATATCGAGGGGAAGTTAGGTGTATCGTTGCCTAAACATCTTTTAAATACTGCAGGAACATATATTTTTCCAGAATATAAGTTTGATATGATACGTTTAGGAATCGGCTTATATGGACTTACCAAAGATGTACAACAATATTTAAAACCAGCTAGTACCCTAAAAACAGTTATTTCACAAATCAAAGAAGTGCCAGCAGGTGCTACAATTGGCTATGAGCGGAAAGGGTTGGCCCAGCGTCTTACCCAAGTAGCTGTTTTGGCAATAGGGCATGCGGACGGATTTAGACGTTCTCTAAGTAATGGGCAGGGAAAGGTGTATGTTAACGGAAAACTTGCTCCCGTTATAGGTAATGTGTGTATGGATATGACCATGGTGGATATAACAGGTATAGAAGCACAAGAAGGGGACGAGGTTATTATTTTTGGTAAAGAGTTACCTATAGCAGAAGTGGCTGCAGCCATGGACACCATTGTTTATGAGGTGCTAACCAATGTAAATGAGCGCGTTAGAAAAGTATATTATAAAGAGTTTGTTTGCACTACTGTTACCTAATAAAGATTAAATCCTATAAGTAAGGTTTAATATATGCATGTTTAAAGCGCATTTTTATATTATAACCAATATAGCGATCGACTATAAATATATACTTTTGATATTACTAAACTTATTTGATATAATATGCTACGGACACATACGTGTGGAGATCTTCGCCTAGAGCAGGTAGGCTTATCAGTAACCTTATGCGGCTGGGTACAAAAAATAAGAAATAAAGGGGCGCTTGTTTGGGTAGATTTACGTGATCGGTATGGAATTACACAACTTATTCTAGAAGAGCATGTAACAGCGCCTGAAATTTTAAAACAAGTGCAACACATCGGTAGGGAATATGTTATACAAGCAGCAGGTATTGTGGTTGAGCGAAGTGCCAAAAACCCCAGTATGCCTACAGGTGATATTGAAATAGAGGTAAAGTCGCTTACTATTCTTAATACAGCTAAAACGCCTCCTTTTTTAATCGAAGAAGAAACAGACGGTGGGGAAGAACTACGTATGCAGTACCGTTATTTAGACCTGCGTAGATCCCCTTTACAAAGAAACCTTTTGTTACGACAGCTTATTGCACAACATACCCGTGCTTACTTAGAACACCATCATTTTGTAGATGTAGAAACTCCATTACTGATCAAATCTACCCCTGGTGGTGCACGCGACTTTGTGGTGCCTTCACGCATCCATCCACAACAGTTTTATGCTTTGCCACAGTCCCCACAAGTTTTTAAACAGCTGCTGATGGTAGCAGGTTTAGACCGTTATTACCAGATTGCTAAGTGCTTTAGGGATGAAGATTTTAGAGCTGACAGGCAACCTGAGTTCACGCAAATTGACTGCGAACTTTCGTTCGTAACCCAAGCGGATATACTACATATCTTTGAAGAGTTTATCCAATATATTTTTGAGGCGACCATACAAGTCCGTTTAGGGAAATTTCCTTGTATGACATATGCAGAAGCCATGCAAAAGTATGGTACAGACAAGCCAGACTTACGCTTTGGAATGCCTTTGGTAGAACTAACTGAGCTGGTTAAAGATAGTGACTTCCCCTTATTCAAACAGGCTAAACTAGTGTCAGGGATTTGTGTAAAAAATTGTGCCAACTATACTAGGAAGCAGTTAGATGAACTGGCCGAACATACAAAAAGGCTTAACCTTGCTACAAGTGGGTTGGTGTATGTAAAATACTTGCCTGATGGCAGCTTTAGCTCTTCAGTAAGTAAATTTTATGATGCTGAGCAACTAGCATTATGGGCTAAAAGTATGCAAGCAGCACCAGGTGACCTTTTACTCATCTTAGCCGGTGAAACAGAAGCTACCCAAATTGTACTAGGATCTTTACGGCTGAAATTACGGGATGATCTGAATTTAGTTTCTAAAAATGAGTTTACTCCTTTGTGGGTAGTAGACTTTCCATTATTAGAATGGAATGCAGAAACAAAGCGTTACGTGTCCAAGCACCATCCATTTACTTCACCTAAACAGGAAGATATCCAGCTATTATCAACCAATCCTGAAGTAGTTCGTGCAAATGCTTATGATTTAGTTATTAATGGTATGGAAATAGGTGGAGGCTCTATCCGTATTTATGAGCGTGTATTACAAGAACAAATATTTAGTGTGCTAGGGTTTAGTACAGAAGAAGTTAGGCAACAATTTGGGTTTTTAACGGATGCCTTTGAATATGGTGCTCCACCTCATGGTGGAATTGCGTTTGGTTTTGACCGCCTATGCGCCATTTTAGGAGGTGAAGAATCTATTCGTCCTTTTATTGCTTTTCCAAAAAATAATGCAGGCCGTGATGTAATGATGAAATCACCTTCCACCATTACAGAACAACAAATGCATGAACTGGGAATATCCTTTGATACAGCTGATAAAGGTTAGTATAAAAAAATTATTAGAAACCTATAAAAAGGCTTGTTGCATCTTTGTTTTTGAGGAAAGTAGATATTATACCATAAGTACTCTATCAATTAACATACACAATTATTAGCGTTTGTGCTCAATAAATAGGTAAAACTTAATCTATAACAAAGTATGAAGAAAAGATATATGCTAGTACAAAGATTGATAGCTAGCTTTTTATTTGCAAGTTTATTTTTACAAAGTTGTACGAATTTCAATAATTATGTTAAATCTGATGTTGAGCCTGATTCTGGATTTAATTTTGATTCCGATTTTGATTTTGACGAAGAAGAGCTCGGTTTAATTAACCGTCCTGCGGCTCATCACACATATGTAATCGAAAAGGGCATAATATCAGATGCTGTTACCGTTTACCAATCAACAGTAAAAGTAGCTGATGAGGCAACAGAAGAAGCTATATATCATACACCAACTATACAAGCAGTCAGCATTCACGATCAAGGTCAAGAAATTAGTAGCAGGGCTAGCTGTGCTGTTTTGGCTGAGTCTGAAAAAGAGGTTGTGAATATAATAAATAGGCAAAAAGCCAGCCTTGTTAGATTTATGCAAAGGAGGAAGCAAAGAGGCCCTGCGTCTATAGAAGGCAAGGAATTATCAATAAGAAATAATGGTAATGCGCTGACATTAGAAAAGCCTTTTAAAGTTGCTTTATGGGATGAATTGCCAGAAAATTATGAACTAGGAGAAACAAATGATGAAGGTGATTGCTTTTTTGATGCATTAGCCCAATGCCTAAATAAAATTAATAATACGCACTTACATAACGTTAAAACTTTACGTAGCATTTGCCACAGCTTTTACTTGGCTAATAAAAATTTAGTTAATAGGTGGAATAAGGTAGAGGAATATGGAGGTATGGAAGCAGCAAAGGGAGATGAGTACATGATGGTACAATATACAGTAGAAGAGTGTAAAAAAGACTTTCATAATAGAATCGCTATATTTGGTAGGCCGCATGTAGAGGGATTGATATTAGCACGTACAGAGGGCTTAATAGAGAGGGGGATATTGTTCATATCAGTATTGAAAGATTTAGCGACAGGCCATCCAACCCTAAGTTTTACATGGGTACAACAAGGAAATGGCTTAAAAAGAATAGGAGTGGAAAAAGCGCATGAACTGTTATTAACTAAGCGCATACCTACTTTGGTAAATGTGGGGAATAGTAAACATTATGTACCCTTATTACCAATTAGCAGTGAGAATAGACTAGTCAAGTCTATAGAAAATTTAGATAAAGGAAAAGAAGAATTGGATGAAGGAATAGAAGACAGTGTGCCAAGTCTAATAGAAAGCGAAGCAGTATTACCTTATGAAATATGGGCAAAAATACTTAGCTATGTACCATTGGAGGAAATATATAAATACAAACAAGTTAATAGAACATTTGATGGAGCTATAAAGTTTTTACTTAAACAAAATTTACGAAGAGCAATTATAGCAAGAGAATTAAACGATGTTTGCCGTCTACTCCTTTTAGGTGTAGATCCTAATACATACTATAGAAATGGTATTACTCCCCTACGCCTAGCAGCTGAGCGAGATGATGTAGAAACGGAAGAAAATATAAAAATGATAAGGTTGTTAATTCTCGGAGGAGCTAATATACATGCCAAAGATGAGAATGGTTTAAATGCAATCTATAGGGCTGCTAAAGCTGGACATTGGCATATAGTAAAGGGGCTGATGTATAAATATGGTGCCATCTATCCATTACATGATGCCATCGAGGAAGGGAATATAGAACGGATAGAACAATTAATAGCTGGAGGTGCTGATGTTAATTTTAAAGATAAATATAAGAATACGGCTTTACATTTAGCTATTAAACAAGTTAACATATTATTAAATAAGCACTTAGCAGATAAAGGTCTTAGCCTTAATTTAAGTGATTTTCGCACTGAAAGTCCTCAATACGAAACTATAAAAACCATCAAGCAGCATTATGTTCGAGTGGTACATACATTATTACTAAACAAAGAGACTGATATTAATGCTAGGAATATACATGGGCAAACACCTTTGTATACTGCTGCTCAAGAAGGCTATGTAGAAATGGTAAACCTGTTAATAGATAAAGGGGCAGATATCGATGCTAGTAATAGTATGGGTAATTCGCCCTTCTATGCTGCTACTGAGCAAGGTCATGTGGAAGTAGTAAATTTGTTAATAGATAAAGGGGTAAATATTAATGCTATGAACAATATGGGTAATTATCCCTTGCATTGTGCTGTTGAAAAAGGACATCTAGATGTAGTAAACCGGTTAATAGATAAAGGTGCAGATATTAATGCTATGAACAATATGGGGAATTCTCCATTGCATTGTGCTGCTTTTGGTGGACAGTTGAAAGTAGTAAAATTCTTAATAGCAAACAAAGCTGATATACATATTACAAATGAGGAGGGAGAAACTGCTTTATATTCGGCTGTTGAGGCAGGGGATAGAGATATAGTAAGTTTACTATTAGACCAAGGAGCTGATATTAAGGTACTCAATATTTATAACGATTCTTTGTTGCATTTGTCTATTCCAAGAAATTATATAGAATTAGCAAAGCTATTAATCAATCGAGGAGCCGATATTAATGCTAAGGATGATAGTGGTTATAGTCCATTACATTGGGCTATTCAAAAAGGATCCAAAGAATTAGTAGAGTTATTAATTATCAGAGGAGCTGATCCGAATGCTAAGGATAATAATGGGTTGTCACCTATACAAATAGCTATGCACGAGGGATATACAGAGTTAGCTGAATTATTAACTAAAAAGCCGACTAAGCAAAAGCTATAACAGTAGTATAAGCGATCATATAACATTTACCAATAAAAGAGACGATTCTTCCTACAGTTAGTTTTTGGGTAAACTATAAACCAATTTATTTATATTAATTGGTTCTCTAAACTTTGATATTTGTTTGTATCTCGGTAGGGAAATGAAAAAGTAAGAGGACACAAAGATTGCTAGCTAAAAATTCATGCTAGCTGGTATGTTAGCAATAATATATAGTAAACAGACTTCTTTAGCCATAAGTTTTTTAATCTTATACTACAATTATAGTATTTCACACGTATGCTCGCTATAAAATAAATAAATTACTCAACCTATGCACAAAATAGACTAATGTCTCTTTTAACTGCATATTATTCCACTTATTGCTCTCCTAAACATTTATATTTTTACGTAAGCTAAGTAAATTATATATCTATAAACCTGTTTTATAAATATATTGATATTGTTCTATTGATTACTTTATGAAGTCTTAACCTGGCTAGCTCTCCTTGCTAGGGACCGATTAAAAAGCTTAAAAAATCATTTTATTAATATTAAAGGTTTTTTATCTCACTACATGATATAGTAGAGGATATGGATTTATCAATGCTAGGAAAGTAGTTTTTATAGCAGGAAATAACCAAACATGCATAACATAGAAAAAAAAGTATCTTCCTTTAGCTAAAATCATGTAGCAAATAAAAGACATACGGTTGGCTGAAAAATTAGGCTAAAACTCTATAGTACAGAATTTAAAAATATAGTCTCATGGTATTAAGTAAACAATAGGTAAGTTTTTTATTTCAAATAAAATTTATCTTGATTTGTCTTTGCCTACTTAAGTTATAATCAATATGAGCTCATCATTCAATAAGTATCAAAAATTTGTAGCACAGTTGCTACTATGTGGTTTCCTATTCCAGAATTGTAATATAGATAATCCTTCTATTGACCCCTCTACTGACAAGCATAAACAGCCTTCAAGGAACTTTTTAAATGTAATGTTGCAAGAAACGCAGCCTTATCAGTTGCTGTTACTAAAAGACATCCAGCATAAAAGTGATGAACAAAGAACAAGCAGTAATCAACAAGTAAGTAAATCTCCTGTCAGCATTACTAATTTCCAAGATGCTAAGCTAAGCGATATAGTATCATTCCCTACAGGGAATATAGATCAGGATAATCATACTCAAAAATATCCACCAAGCTTACTTAAAAGGTTGCCCCTAGAAGAAAGTAGATCAACGGTTGATTCTACACAGCTTGGGTTCCAGGCCATCTTACAAAAAGCAAGCAACCATTTAGCAAATGAGATAAGCCAACAAAAAAACTTATCAGTTAGACAAAAGGCCGCTGAAGTCAATAGATTACAACTATTAGAGCAGGTAGTAAAATGTACATTTATAGCCCAAGGTGGACATGAAATTATGTTTATTTACCAGGATGGTAATTGGATGGCAAACGTTGATGAGTGTACGCCTGTTGGTTTTAGCAGAACATTAAAGTTGCCTGTTAGAGAATTAGATTGTAAAGTAGTAGAGTTACTTGATCATAGTACTAGTTGGCATAGTCATCATATTCATGTTGTATTTCCTGAAAAGGATGCGCAAGGAAAAGGTTATGTTTGCCTACGGAGGGAAGGAGGACTTTTGGGAGGAAGTGGGAATAAAAAGGGAAAAGAGAGAATACAGATAAGAGAGAAGGAAACAGAACAATTATGCGAGGCCAAACTTAAAGATTATAAAAATTTACTTGAGCGTGCTATACAAGGGAATGATGAAGCACAATTTCTATTAGCCCAAACAACTTATAACAGATTAAAAGGGCAAGGAACCAACAATGATGATTTATTCAGGAAGGTGTTTGTATGGTTATATAGATCAGCTTTTAAAGGGTATCAACCTGCAGTTGATTTATTGTTGAAGGAATTTGGAATAAGGATTCATACAGATCAGCCAGAAACCTTAAATTTTGCATGTATACCATCTTCAAATAAACATCAAAATAGCTGCCATATAAATAATGAAATAACCCTTTCTATGTTACCTCCTTTTTCTATCTTATACGATAAATTGAAAGGTGGTAAAATTGAAGCATCTATAGAAGAATTGAAGAATTACTGCAACCATCTATTCTATTATATTGATTCCGTTAGTGCTTATGAAAAGTTTGGGAGGGGGCCTATAGCTGATATAATGATTTACGTTCGATCCCTTAAAGAATATGAACATACGCATTTTAGCACCAAGGAACTAATACAGCTTAATTTAAAAAAATATATACAATATAGGCTACATTTAATTGCTATCCACAATACTTTAAACGAGTATATACAAAATATACTTAAAGCTAGTTATTTTAATGATTTATCATTAGACGATAGGATCCAATCAGTAAGCAGATTCCATACATTGCTAGGTTATATTGGAATGGAAAACTTAGATATTATTACTTATTCAAATGATAGGGAGTTGATTCAAAAGTGTGTAAAAAGCTATTCAGACATTAAAAGGCAATTAAGGAATGATTTTGGTATTCCTAAGAAACTATTAGAAATCAACTTTTTGGAAGAGCTTGATAAAGCCTATGAGATCAGATTGACGGCTGTGCCTAATCTTGCAATTTATTTTAATCCACAGCCATCGAGGGGGGTATCTTTGCAAAAAAATAAAACCAGTAAGCCACGAGTTGAATACCAACAAGAAAAGAATCGGCAAAAAAAAGTTAATAGTTATTTACGTTATTTACAAGACGATTGTCCAGAAGCTTATAGTTTATTTGATGCTATTGCCGTTCAAATACGTGAACTAGATGTCCAGTTTTCAGAAACAATCAATAAGGAATTAATATCAGGGGAGGCTATTGAAGAATTAACTAACAAATTTCTAGAAATAGAGCAACTTCTATTTTCTGCAAAGTCTTCTTCTGATAACAAAGATAAGTCAGTGGACAATAATTTAATTGAATGCTACGAATTTATTTTGAATCTACATGCAAATTCAGCGCTTCAAATGGTAAACCTATATTCTTTTCTTAGGAAGGGTATTAATTTACTGGTTATGTCCAATAACTTTGGGCAGGCATTAATTCGATTACAAGCAATGGATTGTTTTTATGCTTTAAGAGTTCAAAATCCTCTTCCCAAAAATTTTGAGTTTTCTCAAGCTTTAAGTTATGCGATATGTGGCCAATATGAAAGATTGTCCCAAGTTTATCAAAAAATAATTCAGCAACAGCTGGAAAAGAAAAAGAGATTTAAAGAAAAAAAGCAGGAAAATTTAGAAATACTAAAAAAATCATTGATTACGCAATCAAGTTCAGAACCATCCAAGCCGGTTATTGCAAAAGTAGCAAGACAAAGATTAAATGTAGCTAGTTTAACTGATCCTCACGAGCGGACCAATGAAAGTGAAGCAGCACATATAGAAAGACAGGAGTCTTTAGCACAAGCTAAAGAAGATAGGTACAAAAGGCACCAAGAAGCAGAAAATGAACGTCGAGAAAAGCAAGCTTCCACTACGGAAAACCAAGCTTCATCCGCTAGCCCTAATAAGTCAGCAGTAGTAACGCAATTGCAAAATTTGTCCGTTTCTGAAAATTCTCTACCAATTCAGTTTTTCCTCCCTAAAAGAGCTTTTAATACGGTTACACAAATCTTTGATCATGATTGGAAAATTACAAGAGCCGATATTGAGAATCTTTTTAATGAATTGGGACAAGATATTAATACAGCAACAAAATCTTCTCATCATATTATTAACATTCCTTCTGGAACTGCTTTGGTTAATCAAGAGGGACAAATTATAGGTATGGTTACTGGCTTATCAGCCACTTTAGGAGGACATCTTAGTTTACCTAATTGGGAAAAAGAGGTTCCATTTTATATAAGACCTCAAGTACAAAGAATTTTACAACTTATAGGAATTAATAAAGAGAATTATTTTAAAGGGAACAGAGATAGCCATCTGCAATTTGTGGCTGGAAAAAGTAGCCAAGAAGAGTCTCAGCTAATTTCTTCGAGTAATCCTGCTGCTAGTAAAAAATGTAGAAGGAGAAACAAGGGAAAAGTTACTTCCTGAGGTAAGAAAAAGTGCTTTTTGTGTAGTATTGGTTCTGTCAATATATTCCTTCAAGCTAGCTAAACAATAAATCTCTTCTGAAACCAATCAATTAGCCATATTTAGGTAAGGTTATTTATAGATCTTTGGAGGTGTTTCAAGGAAACTCTTTATAGCCTGTGGATTGTTTACTAAGTTATGTAGCTGGCTTACAAATATTTTTAAACTTCTTTAAAAGTATTGGAAACAATAGACAGCTGTATTTACGTGAAGAAAAAGAACATTGGGTTTATTTATTGCATATGAAAGGGTAGATTTCACAGTCGCTTACTTATCAAAACACTATATATATCGTGCAAATTTGTATGCTGTTAACGTACCAATTAATAAGCATACTATTTTAAAATGGTTTATGCTCTTGGATGTGCTTGCAAAAATATTTCCTTCAATTTTTCCATAGAATTATGTGTATATACTTGGGTGGCTGCTAAGCTAGCATGTCCTAAAAGCTCTTTAATAGCTTGTAAATCTGCCCCGCGATTTAGTAAGTGTGTAGCAAAAGTATGACGTAATACATGTGGGCTATGCCTATCTGCTTGTGTATAACTTGCTAAATATTTTTTTACCAACTTATAAATCAGCATAGGATAACAGGGTTTATTATTGATCGTTATGAAAAAGTGAATAGGAGCTTTAGCTATTATTGTATTTCTCTGTTGCAAGTAACCTTCAATAATAGGCAAAATATGTTTAGGAAGTGGTAAAATTCTTTCCTTATTACGTTTACCTAGAACCCGTATAGTCCTATCATAAAAATTGATGTCGTTATCTTGTAAATTTATTAGTTCCTGCAACCGTATACCTGTACTATATAAAAGCTCTAATACCAGCCTGGCGCGCCAGCCCTCAAAGTCGTCAGTAAATGGATGCTCATCTAGCAAATGCAATAGCTCCTGCTCTCTTAAAAAAATAGGCAACCCTTTTTTTACTTTGAGGCTTCTAAGTTGTATGGATATATCAGAAGATGTGTATTCTTTTGCATATAAAAAGCCATAAAAAGCTTTTAGCGAAGCTATCTTCCTGTTGATAGAACGATTATTTAAACCTTGCTTAGCTAATTCCATAATCCACGACCGTAACAGTTTAGGGTTAGCGTGGCTAAGTTCTGCAATTTGGAAATGTGTTTGAAGATAAGAGGATAGCTGAATTAAATCAGTTTGGTAAGCACAGATAGTATGGCTGCTTAAACGTTTCTCATAAGTGAGAAAATTGATAAAATTTTCAAGCATATAGTTGATAGGCAAAGTTTATGTAAAGAATATCATGGAGTGAAAAAGCAAACACTCAAAATTTATATGCTCCGTTACGCTTTTCCTACTAATAATATATAACTGTACGCCAACAAAGTCACTAACTGTTCCTGCTAGAAATCAATCAAGAAATCCTAAAACTTTACAACAGTGAGATTATATTCAAACATAATCTTACTGTTGTAAGTATGTAAGTTTAATATAGGGATATACCTTAACTAGGCGTTTGCTTGTTGATGCAACTGTTGCTTATAAATAGCTCTAAGCTTCTCTTCTCTACGCTTAATAGAAGGTTTTGTATAGTATCGTCTACTCTTAACTTCTTTAAGTACTTTTACACGATCTATTTTCTTCTTAAAGCGTTTTAATGCTCTTTCTATGGGTTCATTATCTTTAACCTGTACTACAATCATAATTTATTTATCTATTTTATATAAGCAACAAAGGTACATTGAAATAAATAATACTACAACCACTTTAACAATATCTTATATAATGTACACCTATAAAAATACTGCTTTTATTACAAACTTTCTGTTGTATAGTGATATAAAATATTACAGTATATGGAAAGCGATATTTTTTTTGTGTAATTTTATTTTAAAGTAGATTGCTAAAAGTTTTAATGTACTGGATCATACCCACTTTTACCATATGGATGACAGCGTAAAATACGCTTGCCAGCCAACCAGATTCCCTTTACAATACCATATTTGTTAATTGCCTCGTGTGCATATGCTGAGCAAGTTGGCTGAAATCTACAACAAGGTGTAAGATAGGGCGCCAATGCAACTTGATATAGCCAAATAGGAAAAATAACAATTCTCTTTACTACCCACATAGTTTTAAGTATAAGATAAAACAAATACTAGCGCTAAGCAAAATTGATATAGAGCAAGGGGCCAAAGCTTGGTATAATCAATACAATCTATAAAAACGTCTTTCTTATTGCAAAGATTAAAAATTAAAACGTGGTTGCCTTATAGCTTACGTTCAACTTCTTTTTGTTCAAATCCTTCAATGACATCATTGACCTTAAGATCATTGAAATTGCTAATGCTAATACCACACTCAAATCCCGTTTTTACTTGCTGCATTTCTTCTTTAAAATGTTTCAAGTGTTTAATAGACCCTGTGTAGATTACAATACCATCCCTAATAATACGGATTGAATTATTCTTTTTGATATATCCTTCAGTAACATAACACCCTGCTACAGTACCTGTCCCAGTAATTTTAAAGATTTCTCTTACTGCGGCGCTACCTGTAATTATCTCCTCTATAGTAGGTGCTAGCATTCCTTCCATGGCATCTTTGATATCATTGATTGCATCATAGATGATAGAGTAAAGGCGAATTTCGATACCTTCTTTTTCGGCTAATTTACGTACAGGTGGAGTAGGACGAACTTGGAAGCCTATTATAATAGCATCAGAAGCTGCTGCTAATAGAATATCTGATTCTACAATGGCACCTACACCTTTATGTAAGATAGTTACCTTAATCTCTTCAGTAGACAACTTAAGTAATGAATCTGAAAGAGCTTCTACAGAACCATCTACATCACCTTTTAGAATTATATTGAGTTCTTTAAAGTTACCAATAGCTAATCTCCTTCCTATCTCATCAAGGGTAATATGTGTTTTAGTTCTAAAACCTTGTTCTCTTAAAATTTGTTGCCTTTGTGTAGCAATATCCCTGGCTTCCTTTTCAGTATTCATAGCTCTAAATAGGTCACCAGCTTGTGGGGCTCCATTAAGACCTAATACCTGCATAGGGGTAGAAGGGCCTGCTTGTTTAACAGGTTTACCCTGATAATCAAACATAGCTTTAATTTTGCCATAATACGCTCCAGCTAGTACTACATCTCCTATGCGCAAAGTGCCTTCTTGTATCATTATAGTGGTTAAGTACCCTCTTCCTTGATCCAAAGAAGCTTCTATTACTGTTCCGCGAGCTTTTTTATGAGAATTTGCCTTAAGTTCTAGTAGCTCAGCTTCAAAAAGAATTTTTTCTAATAGTTCTTTTACTCCTTCACCGCTTATAGCAGATACACCTTGGCTTTGGTATTTACCTCCCCAATCTTCTACCAAAATATTTAAATGAGCCAGCTCTTCTTTTACCCTTTCTGGATTAGCTTGGGGTTTATCCATTTTATTAATAGCTATAATAATGGGTACGCCTGCTAATTTAGCATGGTTGATGGCTTCTTTGGTTTGTGGCCTTACACCATCATCAGCAGCTATTACAATAATAGCAATATCTGTTAATTTAGCACCGCGGGCACGCATAGCTGTAAATGCTTCGTGACCAGGCGTATCAAGGAATGCAATATGTTTACCACTCTCTGTAACTACCTCATAAGCACCTATATGCTGAGTAATACCTCCTGCTTCTGTTTTGGTAATCTGTGTGTTTCGAATGTAGTCAAGAAGAGAAGTTTTTCCATGATCTACATGGCCCATGATCGTCACAATGGGAGCTCTTTCTACTAAATCTTTTGGATCACTTTCTTCTTCCTCTTCTACTTCTTGTGTTTTTACATCTGTAAATTCCACTTGGTAACCAAACTCATCTGCAATAATGGTAATAGCTTCTGCATCTAATCGTTGGTTGATAGAGACTAGCATACCTAAATTCATGCAAGTCGATAATAGCTCATTAATGGAAACACCCATGAGAGATGCTAAATCGCTGGCAGCAATAAATTCTGTAACCTGCAATTTTTTAGCAGCTTGGTCAGCTTGTAAACGTTCTTCTGCCTGTTCTTCTGCTAATAGATATCTTTTTTCCCTTCTATACTTAGCTCGGCTAGCAACATTTTTGTTTCCTCCTAACTTAGCTAATGTGCTTTTTATTTGATCTTGTATTTCTTTTTCAGATACAGAAGTTTTTGTGGGCTCAGGTGCCTTATGAGTAGTTTTGCTTTTTGATTTGTATCGATTGTTATCTTCTTCTCTTTTTCTGGGTAAAGTAGGTGATTCTGATGGGGAAGTAACTCTTTTTCTAGGTCTCTTTTTATTCTTCTTATCTAAGTCAGATGAGGCTACTTGTTGGAATTTTTTTGGTTCCTTTTTTTCAGCTAACTCTATTTTTCCTAGTACAGTAACTCCCTTAAATTCATTAGTATTGACAAAGCCTATTTTCTCAGGTCCTTTGGAAACTGGTGCTTGCTCTATTACTATTGGCTCAGTTGGTTCCTGCGGGCTTTCTTGTTCTTGCTTTTGTACTTCTATTTCCTGCTCTTGCTCTTGAGTTGGTATCGTTATCTCTAATTCTTCAATCAATGGTTCAGTTGGTATTATAGGCTCGCTTTCTACTTCTTGCTCTATGATAGGAGGCTCAGGTATAGTAGGCGTAGGCTCGTCATCTACCTCTTCAATTTCCACATGTTCCTGTTTAGGTGGGTTGTGTTTAATTTGATCTTGCTGCTTAGTAATAACTTTAGGTTCCTTTTCATAGCTTTGACCAATTACTAATTCTGCTGCTTCTTCCTTATCCATGGCAGAGTCAGCAAATTCCTCAGCTAGTATTTTGTACTGTTCTAAGGTAATTTTAGTGTTAGGCTTGTTTTCTATACGAAAGCCTTTTTCCGATAAATACGCTGTTATCGTAGTGGTTGCCACATTGAGCTTGCGTGCTACTTGACTTAAACGTATTGTTTTTTCTTCTACCATGGAATGATGGGTTCTTATTCTTCAAATTCTTGTTTTAATATTCTATAAAGCTCGTCAATAGTCTCTTTTTCTAGATCCGTTCTTCGCTCTAAATCTTCTTTAGGTATTGCTAAAACGCTCTTAGCACTATCAAGGCCTATTTTCTTTAGCTCTTCAATAATCCAAGGCTCCACTTCATCAGCAAATTCTTCTAGATTTACATCCTCACCCATATTGTCGATTTCTCGATATACATCTATCTCTTTATCTACAAGTCGGCTAGCGAGTTTTATGTTTTGGCCACCTTTTCCTATTGCTAATGAAACTTGGTCTGGTTTTAAATAGACAGCTACTCTGTCTCCCTTCATTTGTATACTGCTTATCTTAGCAGGACTTAAAGCACGGCTGATATATAGCTCCAGATTTTCAGTATAATTAATAACATCAATATTTTCATTTTGCAATTCTCTGACAATATTATGTATTCTGGAGCCCTTGATACCTACACAAGCACCTACAGGGTCTATTCTATCATCTAAGGATTCTACAGCAACTTTTGCCCTTTCTCCAGGCTCACGTACTACTTTTTTAATTGTTATTATACCATCAAATATTTCTGGGACTTCGCTCTCAAATAGCCTTTCTAAGAATATAGGAGAGGTTCTAGAAAGAATAACTTTAGGTGTACTTTTTTGTAGATCTATGCGGTGAACTACAGCTCTTATATATTCCCCTTTTTTAAAATTATCTTTAAATATTTGTTCTGATTTAGGTAAAAATAGTTCTTTTCTTTCTTCATCAATTAAAATGACTTCTTGAGGAAGTATTTGATGTACTTCCACAGTAACCATTTCCCCTATAAGCTGTGTATATTTTAGATACAGTGCATCTTTTTCTAAATCTTTTACCTTTTGGATCAATGTTTGTCTAGCGGCAGTAATGGCTCGCCTGCCAAAACTATCTATACTAATTTCTTCTGATACCTCTTCTCCAATATCAAAATCTTCTTCTATTTTTTTTGCCTCGGATAAGCT
>ERZ778017.1958-NODE-1958-length-18124-cov-5.064918_pt1 | contig 18124 bp, 15 predicted proteins | sample MGYA00375747_ERZ778017 | MGnify/ENA primary metagenome ERZ778017 (study PRJEB29350, sample SAMN05509838) | bioreactor metagenome | biome: bioreactor; material: wastewater | place: South Africa: University of Cape Town | collected 2014-03-17 ...
ACCTTTGACCTGCTGGCGATGGGACGCCTGGGCGCGGACATCTATCCTCTTCAGGACGGTGTCGGCCTGGAAGACGTCGCGACGTTCGGGAAGTACCTCGGTGGAAGTGCTGCCAACGTCACTGTCGCCGCGGCTCGTCACGGTCGCCGCAGCGCCCTGATCTCCGGCGTCGGCGACGACCCCTTCGGCCGCTACCTCCTGCGTGAGCTCGACCGGCTCGGCGTCGACAATCGGTATGTGCGCGTGGATCCGCAATATCCGACTCCGGTCACGTTCTGCGAGATCTTCCCGCCCGACGACTTCCCGCTGTACTTCTACCGCGAGCCGATGGCACCGGATCTGAACGTCGTCGCCGACGAGCTCGAGCCGGATGCCGTCCGGAGCGCACGCGTGTTCTGGTTCACGGTGACCGGACTGAGCAAGGAGCCCAGCCGCGCGACCCACCACGCCGCGCTTGCCGCACGCGGGCGCCGCGAGCACACCGTCATCGATCTCGACTACCGTCCGATGTTCTGGGGGTCGCCTGGTGAGGCCACCGCGCAGATCGCGCGGGTGCTCGACCACGTCACCGTCGCCGTCGGCAACCGCGAGGAGTGCGAGGTGGCCGTCGGCGAGACCGACCCGCGGCGCGCGGCAGACGCCCTGCTCGACCGCGGCGTCGAGCTGGCGATCGTCAAGCAGGGGCCGCGCGGCGTGCTCGCCAAGACACGGGATGAGTCCGTGGAGGTGCCACCGTATCCCGTCGACGTCGTGAACGGCCTGGGCGCCGGCGACGCGTTCGGCGGTGCACTCGTGCATGGACTGCTGTCGGGATGGGGGCTGGAGCAGATCCTGCGCTTCGCCAATGTCGCCGGAGCGATCGTCGCCTCGCGTCGGGAGTGCTCGACGGCGATGCCGACATCGCGCGAAGTGCAGACGCTGCTTCAGGAAGGACACTGAGATGCCGGATGCCACGGTCAGCAGCGAGGATTTCGCCCAGCTGCGCGAGCTTCGGGCGACAGCGCCGGAACGGATCGGCTCGGCGCTGGCCGAACGCCGCCGGCGGTCGGTGCTGCGCTCCGACGGGCGGCTGTTCATCGTCGCTGCCGATCACCCCGCTCGCGGGGCGCTGGCCGTCGGGACCAACGCGACGGCAATGGCCGATCGTTATGACCTGCTCGAACGGCTCGCGACGGCCTTGAGCCGCCCCGGAGTCGACGGCGTGCTGGGAACACCGGACATCATCGACGATCTGGCAGCCCTCGGACTGCTCGACGACAAGATCGTCGTCGGGTCGATGAACCGCGGCGGTCTGCGCGGGGCAGCGTTCGAGATGGACGACCGATACACCGGCTACGACATCGCGACGATGGTCGCGGGCGGGCTGGATTTCGCCAAGACGCTCGTGCGCGTGAACCTCGACGACCCGGCGACCGCGCCCACCCTGCAGGCCACCGCGCGGGCGGTGACGCAGGCGGCCGCCGCACGGCTGCCCATCATGCTCGAGCCGTTCATGAGCCGCTGGGTGGACGGTCGCATCGTGAACGACCTGTCGACGGACGCCGTCATCCTGTCGATCGCGATCGCGGCAGGTCTGGGCGCCAGCAGCGCCTACACCTGGATGAAACTGCCCGTCGTCGACGACATGGAACGCGTGATGGCGGCCACCACGTTGCCGACGCTTCTGCTGGGCGGTGACGCGGGCGACGACCCCGACGAGACGTTCGCCGCGTGGGAAGACGCCCTGTCACTGCCCGGCGTGCGCGGCCTCACGGTGGGGCGCACCCTGTTGTACCCGCCCGACGGCGATGTCGCCGGTGCAGTCGACACCGCCGCATCCCTGGTTCACCGCGACCCGCTGGCCGCGGCATCCTGATCCACTTCGACGAGAAAGAAGAACCCATGAGCACCACGGAAGCCCTCGCCCCCACCCAGACCGCCGTGATCGGGCACTGGTTCGACGGGAAGCCGCATGCGTCGGCCAGCGGCCGGACCGCGCCGGTGTTCAATCCGGCGACCGGCCGGGTCAGCGCGCAGGTGGCATTGGCGGACGATGCGCAGATCGCGGAGGCGATCGCGTCTGCGCAACGGGGGTTCGAGGTGTGGTCGCGCCTGTCGATCGCGAAGCGTCAGGCGGTGCTGTTCCGGTTCCGGGAGCTGTTGAACGCGCGCCGTGGGGAGCTTGCGGCGGTGATCACCGCCGAGCACGGGAAGGTGCTCTCCGACGCGGCGGGGGAGGTCGCGCGAGGGCTGGAGGTCGTGGATCTGGCATGCGGGTTCCCGGCGCTTGTCAAGGGCGGGTTCTCGGAGAACGCATCGACGGGGATCGACGTGTTCACGATCCGCCAGCCGCTGGGGGTGACGGCGATCATCTCACCGTTCAACTTCCCGGCGATGGTGCCGTTGTGGTTCTTCCCGGTGGCCATCGCGGCCGGCAACAGCGTGATCCTCAAGCCCAGCGAGAAGGATCCGTCGGCCGCGTTGTGGATGGCGGGACTGTGGGCCGAGGCGGGGCTGCCCGCCGGGGTGTTCACCGTGCTGCAGGGCGACAAGCAGGCGGTGGACGGACTGCTGCACTCGGATGTCGTGCAGTCGGTGTCGTTCGTGGGGTCGACACCGATCGCGAAGTACATCTACGAGGAGGCGTCACGGACCGGCAAGCGCGTGCAGGCACTGGGCGGCGCGAAGAACCACATGCTGGTGCTCCCGGATGCCGACCTGGACCTGGTCGCCGACCAGGCGATCAACTCCGGGTATGGCGCGGCGGGGGAGCGGTGCATGGCCGTGTCGGTGGTGCTCGCGGTGGAGCCCGTCGCGGATGAGCTGTCGGCGAAGATCCAGGAGCGCATCGCCCGACTGCGCATCGGCGATGGTGCCGGCATCGAGGGCGGCGAGCCGGACATGGGCCCGCTGATCAGCGCTGTGCACCGGGAGAAGGTGACCGGGTACGTGGACATCGCCGAGGCGGACGGGGCCGACATCGTCGTGGACGGGCGCGGGTTCACGGTCGACGGGCTGGAGGACGGCTTCTGGTTCGGGCCGACCCTCATCGACAACATCCCGACCAGCTCCCGCGCTTACACCGAGGAGATCTTCGGTCCGGTGCTGTCGATCGTGCGGGTCGGGTCGTTCCAGGAGGGGCTGGACCTCATCAACTCCGGTCAGTTCGGCAACGGGACGGCGATCTTCACGAACGACGGGGGCGCGGCGCGGCGGTTCCAGTCCGAGGTGCAGGTCGGGATGATCGGCATCAACGTGCCGATCCCGGTCCCCGTCGCGTACCACTCGTTCGGCGGATGGAAGAACTCCCTGTTCGGGGACGCGAAGGCGTATGGCACGCACGGGTTCGACTTCTTCACCCGCGAGAAGGCCGTCACGACCCGCTGGACCGACCCCGGTGCCGACACGACCCACCATCGCGGCATCAACCTGGGCTTCCCGCAGAACACCTGAACCCCACCGGTCGTTGAGCGAGCGGAGCGAGTCGAAACGACAGCTCGGACCCGGTCGTTGAGCGAGCGCAGCGAGTCGAAACGACGCCCTCACCGGTCGTTGAGCGAGCGCAGCGAGTCGAAACGACGAAGACGACACGACGAAGATGAAGTTCGGAGGACACACATGGCACAGCGGTGGTTCCACCGCCGCGGGGACCTTTCCCAGGGCGGCTGGGAGAGCGTCGTCGACGAGCACGTCCCCGGGTGGGCGCACACCGGCCTGCGCGTGGCATCCGTTCGCGACGGAGACGAGCTCGCGCTGACCGAGACCGGCGTGGAGCGGATGATCGTTCCCTTGGCGGGCTCGTTCACGGTCGTGCATGTCGAGGGCGGCCGCGAGACGGTGACCCGGCTGCGCGGACGGCGATCGGTGTTCCACGGCCCCACCGACGTGCTGTATCTGTCGGCGGCTGCGACCGCGGTCCTTCGGGGGGCGGGCCGCGTCGCCGTCGCGACGTCTCCCACCGAGGTCGTCAAGCCCACTCGCTATCTCGCCGCCGAGCAGACGCCGGTGGAACTGCGCGGGGCGGGCGCCTCCAGCAGGCAGGTGCACAACTTCGGCACGCCGCAGGCGCTGGATGCCGCACGGCTGATCGTCTGCGAGGTGATCACGCCCGCGCAGAACTGGTCGTCGTATCCGCCGCACAAACACGATGAGCATGTGCCGGGCAACGAGTCGCGTCTCGAGGAGATCTACTACTTCGAGGCCGCGCCCGTGCGTGGCTCCGCGGCGGCCGTCGACGCCGCGTTCGGCATGTTCAGCACGTATTCGTCGCCGGCGGGCGACATCCAGATCGACGCCAGGGTGCGTACCGGCGACATCGCGCTCGTGCCCTACGGATACCACGGACCGGCCGTGGCCGCGCCCGGCTACGACCTCTACTATCTGAACGTCATGGCCGGCCCCGACCCGGAACGGGTCTGGCTGATCAGCGACGACCCCGCGCACGCCTGGGTGCGCGACACCTGGGCGGGCCAGGGCGTCGATGCCCGGCTGCCCTTCACTGCCGGAGAGGATGAGTCGGTGTCATGACCGAGACGAAGAGGATGACGGTCGGCCAGGCGCTGGTGGAGTTCCTGGCGCACCAGTGGACCGTCGACGGGCCGATCCGCGAGCGCACGATCGCCGGCGTGTTCGGCATCTTCGGGCACGGCAACGTCGCCGGAGTCGGGCAGGCCCTGAAGCAGCTCAATGTTGAACAGCCCGACCTGATGCCCTACCGGCAGGCTCGCAACGAGCAGGCGATGGTGCATCAGTCGGTCGGCTGGGCGCGGATGCACCGACGGCGCAGCACCTGGGCCGCGACGGCATCGGTCGGCCCGGGGGCCGCCAACATGATCACCGGCGCGGCGCTGGCCACCGCCAACCGGATGCCTGCGCTGCTGCTGCCTTCCGACACGTTCGCCACCCGGGTCGCAGACCCGGTGCTCCAGCAGCTCGAGCATCCCCACGACATCGGCATCCAGGTCACCGACGCGTTTCGCCCCGTCTCGCGGTTCTTCGACCGGGTGCAGCGTCCCGAGCAGCTGTTCTCGATCGCGCTGGCGGCGATGCGCGTGCTCACCGACCCCGCCGAGACCGGAGCGGTGACCATCGCGCTGCCCGAGGACGTGCAGGCCGAGGCCGTCGACGTGCCCGTCGAGTTCCTGCAGGACCGCGAATGGCATGTGCGCCGGCCGCTGCCCGAGAAATGGGCTCTGGATGCCGCGGTCTCGGCGATCCGGTCGGCGAAGCGGCCGTTCATCGTGGCCGGCGGCGGCGTGCTCTACTCGGGTGCGGAAGAGCACCTGCGCACGCTCGTCGAGGCCACCGGCATCCCGGTCGGCACGTCGCAGGCAGGCGGCGGCGTGCTGAACTGGGACCACCCGCAGAACCTCGGCGGCGTGGGCGCCACCGGCACGCTGGCGGCGAACCGGCTCGCCGCCGACGCCGACGTCGTGATCGGCATCGGCACACGTTACAGCGACTTCACGACGGCATCGCGGACGGCGTTCCAGCACCCCGACGTGAGATTCGTCAACATCAATGTGGCCTCGTTCGACGCGCACAAGCACGGTGCGCAGCTGGCCGTCGTCGCCGACGCCCGTGCGGCCCTGGAGGAGCTCGCGATCGAGCTGGAGGGCTACGAGGTCGCAGCGGCGCACTCCGACCGGATCGCCCACGAGAAGGCGGACTGGGATGCCGCCGTCGACGAGGCGTTCACCCGGTCGGGGCTGCCGTTGCCTGGTCAGCCGGAGATCATCGGAGCCGTCCAGTCGGCGTCCGCGCCTCGCGACGTCATCGTGCAGGCAGCGGGGTCGCTGCCTGGCGACCTGCACAAGCTGTGGCGCGTACGCGATCCGCTCGGATATCACGTCGAATACGCGTTCAGCTGCATGGGCTATGAGATCGCCGGCGGGCTGGGAGCCAAGCGGGGCCTGATCGCCGACGGCGACGACCGCGACGTCATCGTGATGGTCGGCGACGGCTCGTACCTGATGCTGAACACCGAGCTGGTCACCGCGGTCGCCGAGGGCATCAAGCTCATCGTGATCCTCGTGCAGAACCAGGGCTATGCGTCGATCGGGCACCTCTCCGAGACCGTCGGATCCGACCGGTTCGGCACGAAGTACCGCGAATACGACCCGCAGACGCGCAACTTCCAAGGCGACCGGCTGCTGCCGGTCGATCTGGCGATGAACGCCCGCGGCTACGGGATCGACGTGATCGATGTCGAGCCGGGTGCCGCGGCGATCGACGACCTGGTCTCCGCGATCACGCGGGCCAAGGCATCCGACCGCGCCACGTTCATCCAGATCCACAGCGACCCGTTGATCTACGCCCCCGACGGCGCGGGCTGGTGGGACGTTCCCGTCGCTGAGACCTCCACCCTCGCCTCCACCCGGCAGGCACGCGCCGAGTACGCCCAGCAGCGTATGGCGCAACGACCGCTGCTGGGATGAGTCCACTTCTCGAAAGGCATGACATGACCGACACGACCGCCACCTCCGTCACAGCCGACGTGCGGCATGAACGAATGGGCTAGACATGCGTGTGAGTGTCGCAAGTGCGCCGGTTAGCTTTGGTGTCTTCGAGATGACGCCCGAGGGTGCGGACGTAATCACGCCGGACGACATGGTCAGCATCGTCGCGGAAGCCGGATACGGCGGCATTGATCTCGGCCCCCTCGGCTATCTAGGATGCGGAGAACAACTACGGCGGCGTCTGGTGGGCGCGAGGCTGGAGCTCGCCGGAGGATGGGTACAGCTCCCTTTTTCGGATGACGACGCGTTCGCGGACTCGCTTGCCACCCTGCGCGCCGTCTTGCGCCAGTTCGTCATCGCCGCGGAGGCGGGCCCCGTTCGTCTGCCGCTCCCGACGCTCGCCGACGACGGCTCTGCGCTGCGACGCTCTGCGCCGGGGAGAGGAGCGGCGGTCGACCCGGTCTCACCTCGTCTCCGTGACCGGCTCTACGCCAATGTCGAGCGTGCCGCGAACGTCGTGCGTGCCGTGGGACTTGAGCCGACCTTCCATCACCACGTAGGAACGTATGTCGAATCCTCCGAGGAGATCGACGGCCTCCTGAACGCCGTTGACATCGGAATGACGCTCGACACGGGTCATCTCGTGATCGCAGGTGGAGACCCCGTCGAAGCGGTCCGTCTCTGGGGTGACCGCGTCAATCATCTGCACGTGAAGGATGTGGATCTCGGCAAACTGCAGCGTGTGCTGGCAGCAGGAGGCGGGATGAAAGAGGTGTGGTCATCGGGCGCGTTCGTCGCGTTCGGCGCAGGCGATGTGGATCTGTCCACCGTGCTCTCGATGCTCGACGACCGGGAATACGACGGCTGGATCGTGGTCGAGCAGGATGTGCTCAACAACTGCCCCGACGTCGCGCTCGACGAGTTCGTCGCGCAGCGCGCGGACGACCAGCGCAACAATCGGGCTGCGCTGCGTGCCTGGGCATGAGGGTGCCGAGGAAGTCATAGCAAAGGAGACAGAGATCGTGGCTCAAGCACCACTCCGCTTCGGGCTTATTGGCGCCGGTCGAATTGGCCAGGTACACGCTGCCGGCATCGCCGCCGACGAGGACGCTGTTCTCGTACGCGTCGCCGATTCCTTCGTCGCGGGAGCGCAGCGGGTCGCCGCCCGATACGGAGGAATCCCGAGCGGGTCGGCGGACGAAGTGATCACGGCGGGTGACATCGACGCACTCCTGGTCGCTTCACCCACCCCGACGCACGTTGACCTCATTTCCGCGGCAGTGGATGTCGGGATCCCTGTGCTGTGCGAGAAGCCGATCGATCTGGATCTCACACGTGTCGACGCTCTGCGGTCCAAGGTCGCCGCATCCGGAGTGCCGGTAGCGCTCGGCTTCAACCGACGGTTCGATCCGGGTTTCGCCAGCGCTCGGGCACGTGTAGCGGCCGGTGAGATCGGTGAACTCGAACAGCTTTCCATCATCAGCCGCGATCCCACGCCGCCTCCTGCGGCCTATGTCGGTGTATCGGGCGGCATCTTCCGCGACATGACGATCCATGACTTTGACATGGCACGCTTCTTCCTACCGGACATTGTCGAAGTTGCGGCATTCGGCAGCACCACGTTCGATGATGGCGCGCGCGAGCACGGCGACTTCGACACTGCTGCGGTGCTGCTTCGCGGCGCCTCCGGAGCGATCGCCACGATCACCAACTCACGGCACAGTGCCTTCGGCTATGACCAGCGACTCGAAGCCTTCGGGCAGAGGGGCATGCTGCAAGTGGCCAACGCCGGCACGAGCTTGGTGAGCCTCTTCACCGCATCCGCAGTGGAGGCCAAGCCGCCCTATCAGGAGTTCTTCCTGGAGCGGTACGCCGTCGCATATGCGGCAGAGTTGCGTGAGTTCATACGTCTCGTCCGTGGCGAGCCGTCCACGAGCCCCACCTACGAGGATGGTCGCGCTGCTCTCGTGCTTGCCGACGCCGCGCAGCGTGCGGCGTCTGAACATATCGCGGTGCGCGTCGGGATCGGCTGAGGCCGTGCCTTATCGACTGGCCGCCTGTGCGGAGATGCTGTATCTCGAGTTGCCATTCGAGCAACGCGTCCGGCGTCTTCACGAGTGTGGCTTCGAGGTGGAGATATGGGATTGGTCTCGCCGCGACCTCTCAGCGCTCGCGGCGACCGGAGCGACGTTCTCGTCGATGACGGGCTATCTGCGCGGAGACCTCACGACCAGCGAGGGCATTGCGGAGATGCTTTCAAGTGCCGAGGAGTCGCTCCGAGCTGCCGACATCGTGGATGTGCAGCGGCTGAACCTCCACGGCACTGGCCTCGACTCTGCGGGTCTGCCCGTACGACCGCAGAGCGCGGTGTCCGAAGTCGAGCGTGGTCGGGCGGTGCAGACACTCTCCCGTCTCGCCGACCTCGGTGAACGCGCGGGCCGCGTGTTCACGCTCGAGAATCTCAATACGGCCGTCGACCATCCGGGAGTTCCCTTCGCGCGGGCCGCCGACACGCTGGCCCTTGTTAGAGATGTTGATAGTCCCATGCTGCGGATGAATCTTGACCTGTATCACGCTCAGATCGGCGAGGGGAACCTCGTCGAGCTGGTGCGTGCCGCGCTGCCGTGGGTCGGTGAGGTCCAGGTGGCCGATGTCCCCGGCCGCATGGAGCCAGGCACGGGTGAGATCCGCTACCCGGCTATCGCCGCAGCACTGAAGGAGTACGGCTACGTCGGAGTCGTCGGTCTCGAGTCGTGGGCGAGGGGGTCTGCGGACGCTGCGCTGAAGGCCTTTCGTAGGGCCTTTCGGTGAGGCTGTCCGTGGAACGTCTCGGAAGTTCTCGTCGCGAAAACTTATAGACAAAGATAGTTTGATCTGACATACTGTCATTCAGGACGTGGCTGTTTCACGGTCCCCGACTCGACGGAGAGAAGAGGCATCACGACAATGTTCAAGAGCAAATTTGTCAGAGCAGCCACGGTGGCAGTGGCCATCGTTGCCGTGGCGGCCGGCATGAGCGCGTGCAGCGGCAAGAAGGTTGGCGACGCGGGCAATGCAGATTCGGCGAACAAGTCGATCAAGATCTGCATGTACACGCACGGTGACGGCGGAACGTTCTGGGCCGTCGTTCAGAAGGGGGCGGAGGACGCTGCGAAGAGCCTTGGTGTGACGCTGGACTATCAGGGTTCCACCAACGATTCGTCCAAGCAGGCGTCGACGATCCAGGCGGGCGTTTCCGGCGGGTGCAACGGAATCGCCGCTTCGGCACCGGACCCGGGAGCGATCAAGGACGCGATGCTGGCGGCGCAGTCTGCAGGCATCCCGACTGTCACACTGAACTCCGGTTCGGCGGTCTACAAGGACCTCGGCGCCTTCACACACATTGGACAGGATGAGACCGTCGCCGGGAAGGCAGCTGGTGACAAATTCAACGAACTCGGCGTGAAGAAGGTTCTGTGCGTGGTGCAGGAGCAGGCGAACGTCGGCCTTCAGGATCGCTGCAATGGGGCGAAGTCGACCTTCAAGGGAACGTTGCAGCAGTTCAACGCCGATGGCGCATTAGCCGATCTGAATGGCGCCGAAGCGAAGATCGAGGCCGCTTTGAAGGCAGACCCCTCGATCGATGGGGTTTTTGCGCTAACGGCTGACGTCGCTACGGGCGCGGTGCTGCCGGCCGTGCAGGCGTCGGGCCGCGACATCAAGGTCGGAACGGTCGACCTGTCTGCCGACACGCTAACGGCGATCGACGGTGGCAAGATCTCGTTCGCGATCGACCAGCAGCAGTACGCCCAGGGATTCCTTGCAGTCCAGGCGCTGTATCTGGCCATCAAGGACGCGATTCAGATCGGCGGTGGTGAGCCGGTCTACACGGGGCCTGCATTCGTTACGAAGGACAACGTCAAGGCGGTTCAGAATTCTGTGAAGGCGGGAACCCGCTGACAGGGCGGGGGGCGATGCGGTAGCCGCACCGCCCCACGCCTGGATAGGAGGATTGCAATGACCAACTTCGAGACTTCAACGAGCAATATCGCGGTCGATGAACGCGTCACGCGGACACCGTGGTATATACGAGTGATGCGCAGGCCCGAACTCGGTGCTCTGCTTGGCGCAATCGTCATCTTCATCATGTTCACCGTCGCGGACACGACGGGCAACTTTGCGACACTGGATGGTGCTGCCGGGTGGACCGATTTCGCCGCACCGGTGGGCATCGTCTCTGTCTTCGTGGCACTGCTGATGATCGGCGGAGAGTTTGATCTGTCATCCGGCGTCATGGTCGGTACGTCGGGGCTGTTTGCCGGGCTACTGATCACTGAGTTGGGAATGAACGTCTGGCTCGCGATTCTATGCACGCTCGTAATGGCGGCCGTCGTCGGCTTTGTCAACGGCATTCTTGTGGTGAGGACAAATCTTCCGTCATTCATCGTCACGCTCGCCACCTTCTTCGTGCTCAAGGGGGTGAACCTCGCGGCGACCAAAGCAGTCACCGGAACAGTCCGCGTGTCGGGCATCGATCAGGGCGACGGGTATGACTCCGCGAGAGCGATCTTCGCATCGACTTTCAAGGTTGCCGGTGCGGATTTTCAGATCACCGTCATCTGGTGGATCATCATCACGGCCATCGCGACGGTGCTTCTGACCCGCACGGTTTTCGGCAACTGGATCTTCGCCTCCGGCGGCGACGCCAACGCTGCCCGCAACGCCGGTGTCCCAGTGAATCGCACCAAGATCATCCTCTTCATGCTCACCTCGCTGTCGGCGTCGTTGGTTGGCGTGATGTTCCTGCTGCGTCTGCATGGAATGCAGGCCGGTCAGGGCGTCGGTCAGGAGTTCTACTACATCATCGCCGCGGCGGTGGGCGGCTGCCTGCTGACGGGTGGTGCAGGATCCGCGGTCGGCGCCTCGATCGGTGCGCTGATCATGGGCTTCGCCGCCGTCGGTATCCCGTACGCGCTGTGGGATCAGGACTGGGTGTCCACGTTCCTGGGCGTGATCCTGTTCGCGGCCGTGCTGATCAACCTGACGATTTCGCGTCGAGCGCAGGGAGGCAAGAAATGAGTGAGGAGCGTAACGAGGAGATCGAGGCCGCCGTCGAGGCCGCCGCCGGTACCGAGGCCGCGCCACCCGCCGCAGGCACTCCGGCCCTCGAGCTGGACGACGTTGGCAAGCGGTTCGGCAGTGTGGTAGCTCTACGCGACATTAGTCTGCATGTGGATCCGGGCACGGTCACGTGCGTGCTGGGCGACAACGGCGCTGGCAAGTCCACGCTGATCAAGATTCTCAGCGGCGTGCACAAGCCGACGTCGGGCGAGTTCCGTGTCGACGGCCTGGCGGTGGAGTTCTCGTCACCGCGCGACGCGCTCGCGCGAGGGATCGCGACGGTGTTCCAGGACCTGGCAACCGTGCCGCTGATGTCGATCTGGCGCAACTTCTTCCTCGGTAACGAGCCGGTCAGCGGATTCCGTCCGCTGGGGCTCATGGCGGTGAAAGAGGCGCAGCGGATGACCAAGTCGGCGTTGCTAGAGATGGGCATCGACCTGCGCGACACCAACCAGGCCATCGGCACCCTATCGGGCGGTGAGCGCCAGGCCGTGGCGATCGCGCGGGCCGTACACTTCGGTGCGAAGGTGTTGATCCTGGACGAGCCGACCAGCGCGCTGGGCGTGCGACAGTCGGGCATTGTCCTCAAGTACATCCTTGCGGCCCGCGAACAGGGCGTCGCGGTGGTGTTCATCACGCACAACCCCCACCATGCCTTCATGGTGGGGGACCGGTTCTATCTGCTCAACCGCGGACGCATGATCGCCAGCTTCGTACGCGGAAAGGTTGAGCTCGAAGACCTGATCCAGGCGATGGCGGGCGGCGCGGAACTGGAGTCGCTCGCGCACGAGATCTCGTCTATCCGAGCCTGATCGAGAACGTCACTGATCGTCGGTAGAGTCGGCGATCAGTGACGTTCACGGGGGATATCGGTGCTCTCCCGGATCATGAGCGTGGGCACGAGACGCTTGTGTTGCACATCGAGGTCAGGTTTCTCGATGTGCGCCAGTGCCCGTGCCACAGCGAGACGCCCCTGACGAGTGGCGTGCTGGTTGACGCTGGTGAGTCGAATGCCGGGCAACGCCGCAGGCTGGGTGTCGTCGTAACCGACCAGTGACAGGTCACCCGGCACCGTCAGGCCCAGGGACGCCGCCGCCTGCAAGACGCCGAAGGCGGTGAGATCGTTGTAGGCGAACACGGCTGTGGGCGGCTCGCCCGATGTGAGGATGCCGTGCGCAGTATGCGCCACCGTATCGCGTGACAAGCCGGTGGCAACCGCGAGAGCCTGCAGTCCCGCACTGCGCATACCCGCGCGATATCCTTGCTCGCGCTCGCCGTAGAGCGCTCCCGTGCTCGGGGCAAGGAACATGATTCGACGGTGCCCTAGTGCGAGCAGATGCTCGGTTGCGCGTTGCGCACCGCGGCGGTCCGCGGCCGCGATGGAATCGATCGCGGGAACGATCCTGGTCGTGGACACGAGCGTCGTTGCCGCCCCGTACTGACGCAGCGTATCGTCCGGAAGCATCGATCCAGCGAGGATCGCGGCATCGACCCGCATGTGTAGGAGGCTCTCTACGGCCCGGATCTCGTCGTCGGGTCGCGTACCGCCGACTGCAAGAACGATGTCGTATTGCGCCTCTCTAGCTGCCGCACGCATGCCCGCGAAGATGTCTGCGAATACCTCGTTATAGATGTCCAGCAGAAAGAGACCAATGGTCTTCGTGTGATGAGCGGCGAGTCGCGCGGCGATGGCATTGTGTCGGTAGCCGAGGACTTCGGTGGCTGCAGCGATCGCTGCCCGAGCATCTCGGCTGACGCCGGTCTCGCCGCGGAATGCACGGGACACGAGCGCTCGCGAGACTCCGGCACGCTCGGCCACGTCTTGCATCGTCACGCGGTGCACGGCGCTCATGTCTCGCGATTGTACGGGCTCAGTCCACGGCGAGCACATCCACCGGATGTGCCATACGGGCGCTTTCCAGTGCAGCCCCCACTACTCGCATGGGGTGGACGGCGGCCTCGAACGAGGATCCGAGTTCGGCGCCGGCGGTCACCGCGACGAGGAAGTCTTGAATCTCGGCGATGAACGCCTCGCCGTAGCCAGTGCCGGTGCCACGCGCCCGCATCGGCGAGACCTGCGAGTAATAGGGCATCGCCGGCCCGGCGATAACTCGACGAGGGCCGTCAACCCCGGGCATGGCGTTGGAGGCCTCATACAGTGCGTATTCATCCGACCGAGTGGAGTCGAAGGAGACGTGACCTTTCGAGCCGAAGATCTCGATCCCTAGTTGATTGGGTGCACCGTTGGCCACGCGGCTCAGCTGTACGGCGCCCACGCAATCGGACGCGAACCGCAGCGTGAGCAGCGCCGTGTCATCGGTCGTGACGATCCCCGTCTCGGTCTCAGATGCCTTGGCAACATGGCCGATGCCTCCTCCCGTCGGCAGCGGACGCTCGGCGATGACGGTGTGCAGTGTCGCGGAGGACACCTGGCTTACCGGGCCCAAGGCGTGCGTGAGCGCGTCGATCACATGCATGCCGATGTCGATCAGCGCGCCACCACCGCTCTGCTCTTGCACGTACCGCCACGTACGGGGAGCCATCGGATCGGCGGCATAGTCGGCGTAGTAGAACCCACGGGCGAAGTAGGGGGTGCCGATGACCCCGTCGCGCACGGCCCGCTGCGCTGCTGCGAGAGCGGGCACACGGCGGAACGAAAAGCCGACGCCCGCTACCCGTCCGCTTTCGCGTGCGACGTGCGCAAGTGTTTCCGCTTCTTCGGCGGAGGTTCCCAGTGGCTTCTCGGCGAACACGTGCTTGCCGGATCGCAGGATGCGGGTGAGCACATCCAGATAGGCGAAGTTTGGCAGCGCCACGCTGACCGCGTCAATGTCTGGGTCGGTGAGCATCTCATCGAGGAACGCCGTCGTGCGTCTGAATCCGTAGCGGCGAGCGACCTCCCCCGCGAGCTCCAGATTCGGGTCGACGACTGTGTCGAGTGTGATACGGAGCCCGCTCAGGGCGTCGCTCATTTGTGCATTACGGTAGCCGAAGGCGTGCGCCTGGCCCGCAAACCCCGCGCCGACGAGCGCGATGCGAATGGTCTGAGTCATGCGCGGTCCTCCCTGCATGGTAATGGTTGTGTTTCTAGTGTAGAGCGCTCTACATTAGAAATGTCAAGTCATACATTCATTAAAGGAGGCGGTATGCACCTCGGATTCCTCACGGATGGGCTCGGTCACCGCCCGTTCGTCGAAGTGCTGGGCATCGTGGCAGATCTCGGGTTGAGTGAGATCGAGCTGACGACGGGGAACTGGTCGCGCAGCCCGCACGTGGACCTTGAACTGCTGCTGGCCGATGGCGCCCGACGCGAGAAGCTGTCTTGGGAGCTTGCTGATCACGGACTGCACATCGGCGCTCTGAACGCGAGCGGCAATCCGCTGCATCCGATCACCGGCTCTCAGCACGACGCGGTGACTCGCGACACGATCCGATTGGCGGGCCTGCTGGATGTTCACAAGATCGTGATGATGTCGGGACTACCAGCTGTGTACGAAGGCGATCGGACCGCTCCCTGGATCACCACCTGCTGGCCGCCGGAAAATGTCACCAATCGGCAACGGCAGTGGGAGGCGGCCGTGGAGTACTGGCGGAATCTTGTTGCCTTCGCGCACGATCACGGCGTCGACCGCATCGCCGTGGAGATGCATGCGGACCAGTTGGTCTACAACGCACCGACGCTGCTGCGGCTGCGTGAGGCCGTGGGCGGGGTCGTAGGCGCGAACATGGACCCGAGCCACCTGATGTGGATGGGAGCAGACCCCGTGGCCTCGGTGAAACTACTCGGAGATGCCGTATATCACGTGCACGCGAAAGATGCCCGTATCGAGGCAGCAGCTGCTGTCCGCACCCATCTGGAGACGCTGCCGTTCGAAGAGCGCGGTGAGCGCGCTTGGAACTACGTAACCCTGGGCGAAGGGCATCCGGGTGGTGTCGAATTCTGGCAGAGGTTCTGCCGTGCGCTGCAGCAGGGTGGTTATGACGGAGTCCTCAGCATCGAACATGAGGATGTCGCATACACGGCGGAGGAGGGCCTACGCCGGTCCGCCGCGCTCCTCGGCGGCGTGCTGGGCTGAGATGCCCGGAAGGGGGAGGCCGCACAATCCGTCGTCCCCCTTCCGCGCTAGACGGTCACAACGTCGACCGCGCGGCCGGTGCGGCTGGACTCGAGAGCAGCGCCCACGACGTTCATCATGCGGGTAGCCGTGGCGAAGTCGGTGTCCATCGCGGTGCCCGAGTCCACGGAACGGAGGAACTGCTGGATTTCCGCGGTGAAGGCCTCGGCATAACCCGTGCCGACTCCCGCGCCCGGCATCGCAGCGACATCTGTGAAATAGGGGTGCGCCGGGCCGGTGAACACGCGCCGTGGTCCATTGAAGGCAGCCTCGGCTACATCGTTCTGGAACAGATGGAACTCCCCGGCGGAGATCGAGTCGAACGACGCGCTGCCGCCCAATCCGTAGACCTCTACTCCCAGCGAGTTTGGCGTGCCTGACGCGATGCGGCTGAGCGCGATCTGGCCGATCGCGCCCGACGCGAACGACGCGGTCAGCAGTGCGATGTCGTCGTTGGTAACGGGGCCGGTTTCGGTCGAGGCGGAGGCGCCGTGGCCGATTGCACCCTGTGCGGCCTTGGGACGTTGAGTGATGATCGTTCGCAGTGTGGCGTTGGTGACCGTTGAGATCGCGCCAGCGACGAACTGTACTGCGTCGATCGCATGTGCACCGATGTCCAGGAGGGCGCCACCACCCGCCTGCTCCTGTGAGTATCGCCAGGATAGGGCCCCTGCAGGATCAGCCGCGTAGTCCGCGTAGTACCAGGCACGCACTGTGTGGACATCGCCGATCGCGCCGTCGGCGACCGCGCCGGCCAAGGCCGCCAGGCCGGGCAGGCGGCGGAAGGAGAATCCAACGCCCGTGACAGCGGAGGATGCCTCGGCGAGCTGCTGCAGGCGGGCGGATTCCTCCGGTGTGCGGCCGATCGGCTTCTCGGCGAAGACGTGCTTCCCGGAAGCGAGGGCTTTGGGCAGGATCTCGCTGTGCAGGAAATTCGGAAGGGCAATGCTCAGGACGTCGACATCGCTCGCGATCAGCGCGTCGACGTCCGCGATCGCTCGACGGAAGCCGTAGCGGTCGGCGACGGACTGCGCCAGGGCGAGATTGGGGTCGGCGATGGTGTCCAGCTCGACACTGATCGGTGCGGACACGGACATCATTGCGTTGCGGTACCCGAATGCGTGGGCTTGGCCCGCCATCCCGGCGCCGATGATACCGACTTTGATGGCTGTGGACATTAGTGCTCCTTGAGGGTGGTTGAAGGTTCAGCGAAAACGCGCGGGGGCGCCGCAGCCTTCGATGTATTCGCGGGTGCGAACGGCTATCGGCAGGGGCAGCGAGAAGTCCCCGACGGGATACATGTCCTGCTCGATGATGGCGAAGATGCCGGGCATGACCCGCGCAGCCTCGGTGAGGATTGGCGCATACTCTGGGACGCCCAAAGGAGGCTCGACCATGACACCCAGCCGGACGGCTTCGACGAACGAGATCTCGTTCTTGAGGACGTCGGCAAGTAGGTCGGGCTCGACCTGCTTGAGGTGCAAGTAAGCAACGCGCTCCGGGAACTCACGAATAAGACGCTCGCTGTCGCCCCCGTAGTAGGCGAGGTGGCCAGTGTCTAGGCACAGATTTGTGTAGGCGGGGTCGGTGCCCTCTAACAGTCGCGTCACCTCGCGGTAGGACCCGATGGGGCTCTCGGCGTGTGAATGGAACGCCTGCGTGATACCGAACTCCTCGCGCAGGCGTCGGCCGATCTCGTCGTGCCCGGCGAGGAATGTACTCCATTCAACGCTGGAAAAGGCGCGCGCACCACGCACTCCGCCATCGTCCCCACGCTCCCATAGGCCCGGGATCGTGATTACGTGCGTAGCACCCAGCGCTTGCACGACTTCGGCGACTGCGCGCACGTCCCGCCAGGCGTTGTCGATTTCCGCCGGGCTGCGGTGGAGATTTGTGAAGACGGTCCCCGCGGACAGGCTCAGATCGTGCTGAGCGAAATCGTCCCTGAGTTTGGCGATCTCGGTGCCCAAGTATCCGAACGGGCCGAGTTCGGTCCAATGGTACCCCGCCCCCTGGACCTCGCTGAGGTACTGGGTGGACGGCGGTTGACGGTCGTCATCGGCGTTCCATACGCCCCACGAATCCGGAGCGATGCCTACGCGGGGAGCGTCTTCGTTGGTGCGGGGCACAAGGGTTCCCTATCATTTCGGGTTTGAGATATTGATAGAACATGGCCACCGTATGGCAGTGAGTGAGGGGTGTCAAGGTCTATGTCCAGCTGCCGCGGCAGGCGGGCTAATAATTGTAATATTGTCGGGACAAATAGAAGGAGAATCATGCCACTGGTCCGCATCGACCACAGCTCGGCACGGACGAACCCCGGCCAGATCGCGGCCGCTGTCCACGAAGCGATCGTCGCGGTCTACGGCATCCCCGACCGCGACCGCTTCCACGTGATCACCGCGCACCCCGCGGCGGCGATCGTGGCCGAGGACGCCGGGCTGGGCTTCGATCGCACCGACCCTGTCGTCA
>ERZ778017.1960-NODE-1960-length-18122-cov-5.836442_pt1 | contig 18122 bp, 15 predicted proteins | sample MGYA00375747_ERZ778017 | MGnify/ENA primary metagenome ERZ778017 (study PRJEB29350, sample SAMN05509838) | bioreactor metagenome | biome: bioreactor; material: wastewater | place: South Africa: University of Cape Town | collected 2014-03-17 ...
TATAATAGGTCGGCAGCGCATATTTGGTGTGCGGCAGGCTGATCTCGACGACCTCGGCCCCGGCATCCTTGAGCATCGCGATGCCGGCATCCCACATCGCATCGATGTCGGGATCGATGCCCTCCAGTCGATATTCCCTGGGAATACCGACTTTCTTGCCCTTGAGATCACTCGACAAAGCGGCTTCCCAATCGGGCACGGGCAGGTCGAGGCTGGTCGCGTCCTTGGGGTCGAAGCCCGCCATATTCTGAAGCATGATCGCGCAGTCGCGCACGTCGCGCGCCATCGGCCCAGCCTGATCGAGCGAGCTGGCGAAGGCGACGATGCCCCAGCGCGAGCAGCGGCCGTAGGTCGGCTTGATCCCCGAAATGCCGGTGAAGGCCGCGGGCTGGCGGATCGAGCCGCCGGTGTCGGTGCCCGTCGCGGCGGGGCAGAGCCGCGCCGCGATCGCCGCCGAACTGCCGCCCGACGAGCCGCCGGGTGCCAGCGCTGCGTTGCCGCCGTCGTTCCGCTTCCACGGCGAGATGACGTTGCCGAAAAAGCTCGTCTCGTTCGACGAGCCCATCGCGAACTGGTCGAGGTTGAGCTTGCCGAGCATCCCCGCGCCCGCGTCCCACAATTTCTGCGACACGGTCGATTCGTAGCGCGGCACGAAGCCTTCGAGCATGTGGCTCGCGGCGGTGGTCTGGACGCCTTTGGTCGCGAACAGGTCCTTCATGCCGATCGGCACGCCCGACAGCGGCTTGAGCGTTCCCGCGGCCCGGTCGGCATCGGCCTGCTTCGCCGCGCCGAGCGCCTGTTCGGGCGTCTCGACGATGAACGCGTTGAGCGCTTTCGCGGCCGCGACATTGGCGTTGAACGCCTCCGCGACCTCGACGGCGCTGAAATCGCCCGCGCGGTGGCCGTCGCGAATCTGCGCGACGGTGAGATTGGTCAAATCAGTCATCATCAAAACCCGTTCGTGCTGAGCTTGTCGAAGCACCGTTCTTTCCCGGCCGCGTCGAAGAAGGACGGTCCTTCGACAAGCTCAGGACAAACGGCTGGAACCATAGCGTCAGTCATCACTCGATCACCTTGGGCACGCCGAAGAAGCCGTGCTGCGGCTCGGGTGCGTTCGCCAGCACGTCGTCGCGGCGGTTGCCGCCGGTCAGCGGGTCGGCGTCGACGATATCGTCGCGCAGCCGCAGCGTGTTGGGGATCACCGCCGTCATCGGCTCGACCCCGCTCACGTCGACCTCGCCGAGTTGCTCGACCCAGCCGAGGATATTGTTGAGTTCGCCTTCCATCGCGGCGGCCTCCGCATCGCTGATCGCGATGCGCGCCAGCGACGCGATCTTCTTCACCGTTGCCTGATCGATTGCCATAGCTTCCTGCCTCGTGCGGGGGACGCCGCGCCGCTAGCACCCTCCCCCCTGCGCATCAAGCGGCGCCTAATCGAAAGGGCCGGTTTCGGGCACGCCGTCGACCGTGATGCGCCGCTGGCGAACCGTTTCGACCTCGACCCGCGCCTTCGACAGGTCGAGCCCCGGCCGCGCCGGACGCGGGCTCGTCGCGTCGCCCTGGACCCACTGGCCCTCGGCATTGCGCGTCACATGGTCGAATTGCAGCGCCTCGCCCGCTTCCTGCTGCCCCAGCACGCCGATCCGGTCGTCGGAAAGCCATATCGCGACGCAGGCTTTGGCGCGGGCGCACATATAGCTCGCCTCGATCCGCGCGAGCGCTTCGGCGGGGATCGCGCGGTCCGCCGGGACGATGCGCAGCCGCTCCGCGAACGGTTTCAGCAGCGTCGGCCCGCGCGGCCCGGCGAGGTCCCAGCGATTCTTCGCCGCGAGCGCGGCCCTTGCGGCGTCGGCGCGCGCCTTCTGCGGCGACCGGGTCATGTCGCGCAGCGCGGCCCGCCCCGCCGGGCCGAAATCGAACGCCATCGCCGCCCAGTCGAACTTTGCCGCCGGGGTCGCGCCGCTGTTCAGCCGCGCCAGCTGGTCGCGCGCCGAAATCGCCCCGAAATCGAGGATCGGCAGCGCCAGAAACAGCGCGAGCAGCATCAATCCGATCGCGAGCTTCTGCTGCAAGGGGCGCAGCCAGTCGTCGAAATCGCGCCGTCCGCGGACCACCGCCCACACCCCGGCGACGCCGTAGGCGAGCGCGACCGCCGCCGCGATCACGCCCCACAGGCGTTCGGGGGTCCAGCCATATTGGCCGATGCGCAGCCCCATCGAATAACAGGCGATGCCCGCGAGCGGCAGCACCGCGACCGCCAGCACCGGCGCGGCCCAGCGCAGCAGCGGATTGGTCGCGCGATCCTCGCGCCCGTTGCCGATCACCGCATTGGCGAGCAGCACCGCGAAAGCCGCCGCCGCCATCATCAGCGCCGCGGTCGAAAAGCCCGAATCCCACAGCTTCTGCAATCCGGTTCCGAGCAGCGAGACGAGGAAGAGGACCAGCGCGACCGCGAGCACCGGCGCCAGCACCGCGAGCACGATCATCACCAGCCGCTGGAGCGTCGCGACCAGCCGGTCCCGCTCGCGCAGCAGCCCCACCGCGCCGCCGAAGGCCGCCCCCGCGAGCATCCAGCCGAACCATTCGTCATTGAGCAGCCGTTCGATGACGTCGATCCCGATCAGCTTGAACATCTGTCCGATCAGCACGACGAGCAGGAAGGTAACGCCGACGAAGGCCAGGCCGGCCGCGCCGATCACGGCGTCGGTCCACGCATGACCGTGCAGCCGGTCGTAGGGCATCCGCCACAGCCGCCAGAAGCGGGCATCGGGCGCGACGTCGCGCCGCGTCTGGAACAGGGGCGTCGCGACGAGCACCGCGAGCATCCCCGACCAGAACGGCCATTCGACCGGCGATCCGTGAATATTGTAGCCCGCCGACTGCCAGACGATCAGCCCCATCACCGCGCCCCACAGCAGCGCGAAGCCCAGCGCCCAGTGCCAGCGGCGAAGCTCGACCCCCAGAACGAAGGTGATCGTCCCCACCGCGACCGCGGCGGCGAGCGCGCTGCGCCAGGCGGCGAGCGGGTCCTCGTACAAATGGTCGACGAGCAGGTGAAAGGCGAGCCCCGCGACCGAGCAGACCGCCGCCATGATCCACGGCCGCAGCGGCCACGGCGGATCGCTGCCGTCCAGACGGTGCGACTCGGGGGCGGACGGGCGGGCGGGCGCATCGGTCATGCGCGACATCTGGGCTTGTTTCGGGTACGCGCGCAAGCCAGATAGCATGGCGCCCGTCGACGGGATTTTCTTTTCCCGTTCGTGTCGAGCGAAGTCGAGATGCCTATCGGGGCAGCGCCAAACCGATGGGTGTCTCGACTTCGCTCGACACGAACGGGTAAGGATGTTCGCCTCTTCTCTCCCATGGAGCCCGCATTTGGCCCGCAAATTCCTCTATCTGATCGCCGCGATCATCCTGCTGATCCTTGCCGCCGGCGTCGTCTATCAGCTTTTCCCCGGCTGGGTCGCGCGGGTCGCGTTCGTCCCCAGCGCCGAATTCAAGCCGCAGGTCGTTGCCGCGCCCAACGCCTATGACGATCCCGAGATGTGGTTCGCGCGGCCGGGGATGGAGGACGATCCGTCGAAATGGCGCCCCGACCTTGCCGACGATGCGTCGGGCGGCGACGCTTCCGGCGACGACGCGGCGCAGGCGCGCGGCCAGATCGTGCCGCCCGCCCGCGCCGCCGCGCCGGCCGCCGTATCCGCCCCCGCTGTTCGAGGCGACGCGGCGATCTTCTTCGTCCATCCGACAAGCTATTACAGCAAGTCGAGCTGGAACGCCCCGCTCTCCGACCGCGACGCCGACCACCGCGCCAACCTGTTCGTGCGCGGCATGGCGAGCGCCTTTTCCGACGCGGGCGAGGTGTGGGCGCCGCGCTATCGCCAGGCGACGCTGGGGGCTTTCCTCGCCACCGACCGCGTCACCGCGGGCAAGGCGATCGACGCCGCCTATCGCGATGTCGAGCAGGCGTTCGACGCTTTTCTGGCCGCGATCCCGAAAAACCGGCCGATCATCCTCGCGGGGCACAGCCAGGGCGCGCTGCATCTCGAAACGCTGCTGAAGAATCGCGTCGCCGGCACCCCGCTCGCGAAGCGCGTCGTCGCCGCCTATATCGTCGGCTGGCCGATCTCGGTCGAAACCGACCTGCCCGCGCTCGGCCTTCCCGCCTGCACGACCCCCGACCAGAAGGGCTGCATCCTGTCGTGGGCGAGCTTCGCCGAGCCCGCCGATCCGGCGATGGTGACCGAGGCCTATGACGGCACCATCGGCTTCGACGGCCGCCCGCGCGCCGAAACGCGCATGCTGTGCACCAATCCGATCACCGGGATTCCGGACACCGATGCGCCCGCAGAGGCCAATCTGGGCACGCTGAAACCCGAGGCGAAGTTCACCGAGGGCCGCCTGATCCCCGGCAAGGTCGGCGCGACGTGCGACGACGCGCGCGGCTTCCTGATGATCGGGCAGGCCGACGTCGTGAAGGATTATGTCGTTCCGGGCTATGTGCTGCCGGGCAACAATTACCACGTCTACGACATCACCCTGTTCTGGGCGAACGTCCGCGCCGACGTGCTGCGCCGGCTCGCGGCGTTCGAGGGCAAGCTTTCGCCGGTTCCGCCCGCCGTGGCGCCAACGGCTGCCGCAACACCCGCATCCGCTCCCTCGTCACCCCGCACTTGATCGGCAATCTTCCCGTTCCCCGGCGAAAGCCCGGGTCCAGACGGCATCGCGCCGCTCCGCGTGGACCCGGGCTTTCGCCGGGGAACGGGTCCTCGATCGGGGGGCTATTCGGTGCCCCATTTCTGGCGAGGCGCCGAATGGATGCCGAATCAAGTTCAGCATGACGGAATCCGGCGATAAGGACCGATCGATGATTTTCACCCTCGCCCCAGATTTCGCCGCCGCGCTTCCGGACGGCGGACGCCTCGCCGGGCTCGATGTCGGGACGAAGACGATCGGGGTCGCGCTGTGCGACGCGGGGTGGAGCTTCGCGACCCCCGACCGGACGATCCGCCGCGGCAAGTTCGCCGCCGATCTCGATGCCCTGCGCGGGCTCGTCGCCGCGCAGTCGGTCGTCGGCCTCGTCGTCGGGCTGCCGCTCAACATGGACGGCAGCGACAGTCCGCGCACCCAGTCGGTGCGCGCCTTCGCGCGCAACCTCGCGCCGCTGGGCCTGCCCGTGCTGCTGTGGGACGAGCGCTGGTCGACCGCGGCGGTCGAGCGCGCGATGATCGCCGCCGACGTCAGCCGCGCGAAACGCGCCGAACGCATCGACAGCGCCGCCGCCGCCTTCATCCTGCAAGGCGCGATCGACGCGCTGGTGCGGGCGTGAGCGCCTGACCCGATCGGCGGATCGCCGTGGACAGGATCAGGCGTCGTCCGACATCTTCGCCAGTTCGCGGGCAAAGGCGCGAAAGCCCACGGTCAGGATGATCGCCGCCAGCGGCATGGCGACGCCGGTCACCAGCGCTATCGAATAGCGCAGCGCCGCATCGTCGCCGAACAGATGGTCGGTGAGCAGCGCCATCAGCATCGGACCGAAACCCAGCCCGGTCAGGTTGACGATGAAGAAATAGAGCGCCGTCACACGGGCGCGATATTCGTTCGGGGTGATGAGCTGCAACGCCACCGTCCCGACGCCGTGCATCGTCAGCATCGGAAAGGCGAGCGCCAGCATCGCGAACGCCAGCACCGCATCGGGCATCAGCGCCGCGGCGAGCAGCGGCGGGCCGCCCAGCAGGATCGACAGCCGCATCACGCGCAGATGCGCGTCGGCGACGCCCTTGCCGAACATCCGGTCGGCCAGCGTGCCGCCGAGCACCAGCCCCGCCGCGCCGCCGATCGCCATGATGACGCCGAACCACAGCCCGGCCCGCGACACCTCCATGCCATAGGTGCGGAAGAAGAAGGTCGGAACCCAGGCGATCACGCCGTACATGACGAGCCCGATCAGCGCCATGCCGACGAACAGCGCGCCGAGCGCCGCGCGCTGGCGGACGAGGTGAGCGAGAAAGCCGGGCGCCGGCGGCTCGTCGGCGCGGGCGGCGGCCTGCCGGCGTCCCTGGCGCAGCGGTTCGCGGACGGTGAGGAGCAGCAGGCAGACCAGCAATCCCGGCGCCGCGACCCACAGGAAGATCGTCCGCCACGCCTCGACCGGGCCGACGAACGGCAGATCGACCATCGGCGCGGCGAGCACGGCCTGGACGACGAAGGCGCCGAGGATCATCGCCACGCCCGAGCCGAGCGGCACCCCGATCGAATAGACCGCCAGCGCGCGCGCCAGACGGTCGCGCGGGAAGGTGTCGCTGAGCATCGAATAGGCGGCGGGGGACAGCGCCGCCTCGCCCACCCCGACGCCCATGCGCGCGAGGAACAGCGTGGCATAGCTTCCCGCGAAGCCGCAGCCCGCGGTCATCACGCTCCACAGCGCGACGCCGACGAGGATCAGGTTGCGGCGGTTCCAGCGGTCGGCGATCCACGCCAGCGGCAGGCCCAGCAGCGTGTAGAAAAGCGCGAAGGCCAGCCCGATCAGCAGACTGACCTCGGTATCCGAGATGTCGAGCGCGGCGCGGATCGGCGCGACGAGCAGGCTCAGGATCATCCGGTCGACGAAGGACAATGTATAGGCGAGCAGGAGGACGCCGACGACGTACCAGCCATAGACCGGACGCGGCCATTGCGGGGATTCGGCGCCCGCGTCGGGCGATGGCTCCTGCCGCGATCGGATCGTTGCGCCGTCGTTCGCCATCATCCCGTCCCTTCGCGCACGGCGCGCCCTTGCGCGCTCGATCATGCTGTTATATATGAAATATTACTTAGAACGCTAAGTAAAAATAGGGCTGAGTCAAGCGGATATGAACCGCGGGCCGGCGGGTCGGGAGATGAGAGATGGCTAGAACGGAAATCAGGATAAGCACGCTGCTGCTCGCGGGCACCGCGGCGATAGCCGTGCCCGCCGCGGCGCAGGACAGCGCGCCGCGCGACAGCGACGACATCATCGTCACCGCGCAGCGCCAGGAACAGCGGCTGCAGGACGTGCCCGTTTCGGTCACCGCCTTCGGCGCCGACCAGCTCCGCGACAACAGCGTCGAGACGGTGCAGGACATCGCGATCCGCACCCCCGGCCTGGCGATCAGCGCGGTCGACCCGGTCAACACCAACTTTTCGATGCGCGGCATCGGCAGCGCGCCGGGCATCAGCCAGAATGCCGGCGGCGACCCGTCGGTGGTCGTCTTCGTCGACGGCGTCTATGCCGGGCGCGGCGGCACGCCCGACCTCGACGCGCTCGACCTCGAACGGGTCGAGGTGCTGCGCGGACCGCAGGGGACATTGTTCGGCAAGAATGCGATCGGCGGCCTCGTCCAGTTCGTCAGCCGCAAGCCGACCGACGAGGAAAGCTTTCATTTCGAGGGCACCTACGGCAATTACGACCGCATCGGCGTGACCGCCCGCGGCAACATGGCGCTGACCGACACCATCTATTTTTCGGCCGGCGTTTCGCACAAGCAGCGCGACGGCTTCGAATATAACGAGACGACGGGCCACCGCGTCAACGACCTGAACCTGACGACGGGCCGCGCGGCGCTGCGCTTCGTCCCGAACGACACGCTCGACATCATCCTGCGCGCCGACATCTCGCACCAGGATCAGAAGGGCAATCCGCGCCACAACAATTGCGACAGCAGCTTTCAGGACGGCATCCACTGCGTCGGCATCAATCCCGACCCGCGCGTCGTGAACGCCTATATAGACGGCGAGATCAAGCGGACGATCCAGACCTATTCGGGCGAGGTCAACATCGACCTGCCGTTCGGGACGCTGACCTCGCTCACCGCGCTGCGCAAGGTCAAGTTCAACTTCGTCACGCCCTTCTTCAGCAACCCCATCAACCCGCCGGCGCAGATCGAATCGACCAGTTTCGGCGAGGAGAACAACAGCCAGTTCAGCCAGGAACTGCGCCTGGCCTTCGACGCGTGGGGCGGCCGCCTGAAAGGCCAGACCGGCGTCTATTTCCTCAAGGAGAACAACGACCGCATCGAAGGGCAGATTCAGGATTTTCCGACCCCCGAAGGATCGGGGACCGGCATCTATCCACAGTCGGTCAACGCGCGCAGCTTCGCGATCTTCGGCCAGGTCGACGTCGAGATCGTCCCGTCGCTGACCGCGACGGTCGGCGCGCGCATGACGTGGGAGCGCAAGAGCGGCCGCTTCGCGGGATACAAGGCCGACGACGGCCCGGGCCTGCCGCCGCCGCTCGGGTCGCTCGACGGCTACGACGTCACGGGCAAGAAGAGCTGGAAGGCCTTCACGCCCCGGTTCGCGCTCAACTGGAAGGCGACCGACGACGTCCTGCTCTACGCCTCGGTCGCGCGCGGCTACAAGAGCGGCGGGTTCCAGGGGCTGTCGGGCACCGCGGCGGGCGCCTCTACCCCCTACGACCCCGAATTCGCCTGGGGCTATGAAATCGGCGCGAAGACCGACTGGCTCGACCGCCGGCTGCGCCTGAACGTCGCGGCCTTCCGGACCGATTATTCGGACCTGCAGATTTCGCAGCTCGTCCCGCTTTGCTGCGTTGTCGTCAGCAATGCCGCCAAGGCGCGGATCAAGGGGATCGAGGTCGAAGCCGTCGTGCGCCCGGTCGACGGGCTCCAGATCGACGGCAGCTATTCGTGGCTCGACACCAAGTTCATCGAATATGCGATCCCCGGCACCGACTATACCGGCAACCAGCTGCCGCGCTCGCCGCGCAACAAGTTCAACATCGGCGGCCAGTTCGAACGCCCGATCGGCGACCTGACGGCAAAGCTGCGGGTCGATTACAGCTGGGTCGACGACGCCTATTTCGAGGCGTCGAACATCCCGCAGCAGCTTTGGCCCGCGCACGAGAATGTCGACGCGCGCCTGTCGCTGTCGAACCCCGACGATGGCTGGGAGCTGTCGCTGTGGGGCAAGAATCTGACGAACGAGCTGACGCCGACCTATGTCACCTGGTTCTCCGCCTATCGCCAGCTTCTGACCCCCTATGCGCCGCCGCGCACCTATGGGGCGACGGTCGCGTTCAGCTTCTGACGCGGCGGGCGGCTCCGCCCGACGGAGCCGCCCTCCCCCTTTTTCGCTTCCCGCTTCTTTTCCGAAAGGATGACCGATGGACGAACCCCGCTTCCGCTACCTCTGTTCCTATCGCGCCGCTTTCACCGAGCCCCAGCAGATGATCGGCAAGGCGCATTTCGGACGCCGGATGATCGCGGCGCTGACCGGCGGCGAGGTCGAAGGCGAGCGACTGCGCGGCCGGGTGATGCCGAGCGGCGGCGACTGGGCGACGATCGACGACAACGACACGCTGCGGCTCGACGCCCGCATCACGATGGAAACGCACGACGGCGCCCTGATCTACGTTTCCTATCGCGGCGTGCTGCGGCCGCTTTCGGCCGCGCACAAGCACGCGCGAAACGGCGGCCCGAAGACTCCCGAGGACAAGGCCGAAGTCTATTTCCGCACCACGCCGATGTTCGAAACGGGGGACGAGCGCTATCGCTGGCTGAACGATATCGTCGCGGTCGGACTCGGCGCCAGCGTCGGCGGCGCGGTCCGTTACGACGTGTTCGAACTGCTGTAGCGCGGGCAGGATCGATCGCGCGATCGGTCATGATCCCTTTTCGACAGCCAACCGTTCCCCGGCGAACGCCGGGGTCCATGCCGCGCGGCACCATGCCATCTGGACCCCGGCTTTCGCCAGGGAACGGGCCCTTGCGTGGGCGACTAGCCCTTTCCGACAAGTAGATCCCGCCTCCCCTCATAGGAAGGGCGGTGATATGAGGAGGAAATGGGAAACAAACTTAGCAAGGCGAGCAGGCTGGCTCAGGCTACTGAAAGCCACTGGTCTTTTGGTCAGATGGTCAAAGACAACTGGCCTTGGATTGCGGGCGTGACTGGGCTTCCCGTCTCGACGGGTTGGCTCGCTTGGATCAAAGCGACTGCCGAAGGCGCAGCTTGGCATGATAAGCTATTGTTCGCGATTATCGCCACTGGCTTCATGGCTTTTGTCGTCCTTGGTGCCCGGGCATTCCTGTTATCCGCGCGTCGAGCGAAGCGCGAAGAGGGGGCGATAGCGCGCGGGCTCTCCATTTCCGGCTATACTTACGAGCGAGGTACAATAATTGAAGGTGGCACACACACGCTGCCTGAGATTTTCGGGCGCGACCAAGTTCGAACGGATGTTACATTTCGAAATTGTCACATAGCTGGCCCTGGAATCGTCGCTCTTTTTGCGTGCCACATCGAACGAAGCGAGTTCATTGCGTTGCCGGGTCCCCATGTTCTAGATTCTAGACATAGCGGCGAAATAGCCCGTTTCGCTTACAGGTTTGTGCACTGTAAGTTTGACAATTGCGCCTTCGAAGATGTCGCTATAGTGGGCAACCTGTCTATACGCGGCGCCGATTTGTATCGCTATAAGTTGGTCCGCATGAAGGATGACGAAGATTGAAGGCCGATGACTGCTTCGACGCTCTCTTGGACGCGATGGCGCAGGGCGACGCCCCTAGCGCACAAAAGAAGTCAGCAACTCGTTCTACATCGTCGAAGGGCGATGGCGGCAATTGTGACGAAACTCAAACTCGCCCAGATACTTTGAAAGATGCTGACGGCTGACGTGAATGTGCGTGCCGTTGATCGACCGCTTTAGCTGTGCCCAGAAGCCCTATATCGAGTTCACCGACGAACCCTGCGGGCTGACATACCCACCCGCACCGTGGTTCACAGACATGTGGAAATAACTCTCGGCATTGACCGTCAGATAGGCGCCCGCTTCATCGGTGTGGACGATACTGTGGCGCTTTACGTGCGCCTTGATGACCGGGAACAGGGTAGCGCGCCGCTGGTTGGGAACAACCTTGGGACGACTTTGCCCCCGCGTTCGGCGATGCCGACGACAATCGACTTGTTTGACAGGCGACCTTCCTCTGCAGTCGCCTTGCCGCCGATAATCGTTTCGTCGACTTCGACGTGCTTCGTGAAGCCGCCAAGGGGGCCATCGCCGTCCACAATCGCCATGTATTTGCGGATTTCATGGCACATGCGCCAAGCCGTTTTGTAGGTCACGCCGATCTGGCGTTCAGCTTTCTTTGCTGTCACGCCGCTGCGCGACTTGCAGAACTGGAACATGACAAAGAACCAATCACGAAGGTTCGTGCGTGTCCGGTCAAAGGGGGTGCCGGCGGTCGGGTAGACTTGGTGGCCGCACCATTCGCAGGCATAACTGCGGCGCTTAGCGACGCGCTAAAACTTCGCGCTCTTGCCGCACTTCTCACAATTGTGACGCTCACCGTAGCGAACGCGCATCAGATAATCGAGGCAACTTTTCTCGGTTGGGAAGCGGTCCTGAAACTGGCGCAGGGTTGGTGCTTTGCTCATGCCGATTATCTAGCACAAGCCATTACTTGTCACACGGGGATAATCGTCCTTGCGTGTCTGAAGTCCATATATGCCCGCCCGATCCCGGCCGGCGCGGCGCGGGATCGGGGTTGGCAACGCCGTGCATCTGGTCCATCGCCGCCCCCGATGAGCAACAGGACGCAGGAAACGGGCCCGCCCATGACGCAAGCATCCCATCACCCGATGACGATGATCCACCTGTTGCGGGCGGTCTATTGGTATGACGAGGCGCTCCAGTCGAACCTGCGCCGCGACGGCTGGCCGACCCCGACGCGGACCCAGTCGATGCTGTTCGCGAACATCGCCATGGGCGAATCGCGCCCCGCCCGCCTCGCCGCCAACCTGGGGATCACGCGCCAGTCGATGAGCGAGATGATCGCGACGCTGGTCGAACAGAATATCCTGGTGGTCCGGCCCGACCCGCAGGACAGGCGCGCGCACAAGATCAGCTTCCATCCCGATTCATCGCCGCTCCGGCACGCCGCCGAAGCGGTGATGAACGCCTTGCACCAGCATCTCGCCGCCCGCCTGGGGAAGGATCGCCTCGACGCCCTCGACGACGCGATCTCGGCGGACTGGGGTCCCATTCCCGATTTGAGCGCGCCCGAAAGAAAATAGTTAGTATACTATTGACTTTGTCAGGCAGCCTGACAAACTCCCTCCAAAGACATGAGGGAGAGAATGGCCGTGGCCGACATGGAATTACCGCCGACCGTCCAACCCGCGATTCCGGTCGGGGATGATTTCCTGACGCGCGAGCAACTGGCCCAGCTCACGCCCGCAGACCTGGTCCGCCGCACCACCGCGCTCAAGCCGCTGTTGCAGCGGCACGCCGCGGCGTGCGAGCGCGAACGGCGCCCGATCGTCGAGGTGTGGAACGCCATCCGCGCGACCGGCTGTTTCTATCACTTCATGCCGCGCAAATATGGCGGGCTGGAATTCGACGTCGACAGCTTCCTCGACGCGATGCTGCCGCTGGCCGAAGGCTGCGCGTCAACCGGCTGGGTCACCGCATTCTGCGTCGAGCATGTCTGGATGCTGTCGCAATTTCCCGAGCCGTTCCAGGACGAGATTTTCGGCGGCGGCGGAGACCATGTCCCCTATGTGATCGCGCCCGGCGTGACCGCGCCCCCGGGCAAGGCGATTCCGGTCGACGGCGGCTATCGCATCTCGGGCCGCTGGAAATGGGGTACCGGGATCATGAATTCCAACTGGGCGATGGTGGCGTGCGCGATCCCCGACGATCCCGAGCGCCGCGCCCTGTTCTGCGCCCTGCCGACGAACGAGGTCAAGGTGCTCGACACCTGGCATATCGACGGGATGGAGGGAACGGGCAGCCACGACCTGCTGATCGAGGACGCCTTCATCCCCGAATATCGCACGATGAACATGAACGACATGCGGGCCGGAACCGGCCACGGCGCGCGCCTGTACGACAATCCGATCTATCGCCAGCCGATGACCCCCTTCCTGGGCGTCACCGCAGCGATCGGCGGCGTCGGGGTCGGGCGCGCGGCGGTCGCCGCCTTTGCCGAACAACTTCAGCAACGCGTCATCCCGGGAAGCACGACCCGGCAATCGGACAAGCCCGCCGCCCAGATGCGCCTGGCCCATGCCGACGTGCAGATCGCGACGGCCGAGATGCTGCTGCGCGCCGCGGTCAATCGCAACGTCGAACTCGCGGCGGGGCCGGTGCCCGCCACCTTCGAGCAGCGCAGCTTCATGCGCCTGCAGATCGCGCACGCGATGGAAATCTGCCGCGAGGCGATCCGCACGCTGGTCGAGGCGGCGGGCGCGGGCGCCCACATGCGGGGCAATCCGCTGCAGCGGCATCTGCGCGACATCAACGTCATGTCGAACCACGTCATCTACGACATCGACGCGGCGTCCGAACTGCGCGGCCGTGCGATGCTGGGGATGGAACCCAATTCGATGATCTACTGATCGCTTGCGGCGGGCGAAAGGCGCACGCCCGCGGCGAAAGGACCGGCGCCGACAACAAATGGGGCCCGCGAAACCCGTCATGGCGACGGGGCGGAGCGCCCGAAAATGGGAGGGAAAAATGAACCGGATTACGCTGTTCCGTTCGATGCTGCTTGCCAGCCTTGCCGTTCCGACATCCGCCTATGCCCAGACCGACGGCGCGTCGGCCGCCCGCGATTCCGAAATCGTCGTCACCGCGACCAAGCGCGAGCAGACGCTGCTCGACGTGCCGCTGTCGGTCGCGGCGGTCAGCGGCGAGGGCATGGAAGCGATGGGCATCCGCCAGTTCAACGACCTCCAGTCGAGCGTCCCCAACCTGCAGATCGACCAGACCAACGGCAATTTCGTCGTGTCGATGCGCGGGCTCGGTTCGGGCGGCGGCAACCTGGCCTTCGAACAGTCGGTCGGCTTCTTCATCGACGGCGTCTATTCGGGCCGGTCGCGGTCGATGCAGACCGCGATGATGGACGTCGCGCGGGTCGAGGTCGTGCGCGGTCCGCAAGGCGCGCTGTTCGGCAAGAACACCAACGCCGGCGCGATCAGCGTGATCAGCCGCGCGCCCACCCGGCAGTTCGAAGCGCAACTGCGCGGCCGCTACGAGTTCGAGAATGACGGCTATGGCGGCGGCGGCTTCGTGTCGGGTCCGTTGACCGACAGCCTCAGCGCCCGGCTCAGCTTTCAGGCCGGGCACGAGGGCGGTTACATGTACAACCGCGTCACCCGACGCGACGACAACAGCAACAACAATATGGGTATCCGCGGCCAGTTGCTGTTCGAACCCGCCGGCGGGGGCGGATCGATCCTGTTCAAGGCCGAATATGCCGAGAACAACTACAAGGGCGGCAACCTGACCTACAACGGTCTGGGCAACTGCGTCTTCTGCGACCAGATCCGCGCCGCGTCGGCCGCCGTCGGCGGCCCGCCCGAACGCCCCTCGTTCGAGCGCGCGCAAAGTTCGGCCTATCCCGAATTCTCGCGCACCAACAACCTCAACCTCACCGTCACCGCCAAGCTCGACCTCGGCGGGGGGTTCGAGCTTTCGTCGATCTCGGGCTATCAGCGGCTGCGCGCCCGGACGCAGAACGATATCGACATCAGCCCCATCGCCTTTTCGGATTCGATCCATACCGAAAACAGCTCGCAGCTTTCGCAGGAAATCCGGGTCGCGGGCGCCGTCGGGCCGGTCGACCTGATCGTCGGCGGCTCCTATTTCTATGCGCGGTCGGACATCCTGCAGGAAATCTACTGGAACGGCGCCGACAAGGTGCTGACCCCGCCGATCGGCCCCTTGCTGCAAGGGACGGCGCGGCTGCCGTTCCACCAGACGAGCGAGGCGCTGTCGCCCTTCGCCGCGATCGACTGGCATCTGACCGATGCGCTGACCTTCAGCGGCAGCCTGCGCTACAACCACGAATCGAAGCAGGCGCGCGTCGCCGGGGAAATGAGCGTGCTCGCCTATCCCAGCTATGTCTTCATCCGCTCGCGCAGCGAGGCGCTGTGGGATTATTCGGCGAAGCTCAGCTACAAGTTCGGCCCCTCGGCGCAGGTCTACGTCAGCTATGCGACCGGGTCGAAGGGCGGCGGCTATGTGTCGAACGACAGCCGCCTCGGCCTGACCGGGCGCGTCGAGTTCGAGCCCGAGCGGGCGCGGTCGTGGGAGGCCGGCGCCAAGCTGCGCCTGCTCGACAACCGGCTGCACCTGAACATGGCCGCCTTCACGACCGATTTCACGAACCTTCAGGTCTCCTCCTTCACCGGATCGTCCTTCACCACCGGCAACGCCGCCGAAGCGCGGTCGCGCGGGATCGAGGGCGACGCGGCGTTGCGGATCGGCGACATGCTGACGATCGGCGGTTCGCTGGCCTATCTCGACGCCTATTACACCGATTATCCGGGGGCGGCCTGCACCTATGACGCGCCCGCGGGCTGCACGACGATGAACCTCGCCGGCTACCGGCTGACGCGCGCGCCGAAGTGGAAATGGAACAGCTATGCCGAGGTTCGGGTGCCGGTGGCGTCGGACTGGGCGCTGACCGGCCGCGTCGCGGCCGACTATACCGGCGCCTCCATCTATCAGGACGACCGCCATCCCAACAATATCATGCCCGGCTATACCAAGCTCGACGCGCGGCTCGCGCTCGCGTCCGAGGCGAACGACCTCGAGGTCGCGCTGATCGGCCGCAACCTGACCAACAAGGTGTCGTTCAGCCAGTCGTTCGGCGTGCCGCTGGTGGCGGGAAGCTGGGCGGTGTTCGTCAATCCGTCGCGAACCATCGCGCTGGAGGTCACCAAGGGCTTCTGACCCGGCATTGCAGAGGGGCCTGCCATGCGGAACGCTCTGCGGGAAAACGGACCGGATGTGCAAGACGGCGGACAGCTGCACGATCTTGCACGTCTGGTCTTCCAGTCCTTCCAGCGGCTGCTGGAGCACCGGACCATGGTGCACGACGTGTCGGCGAGCCAGTGGAGCTTCCTGCGGCAGCTGTGGCGCACCGACGGCATCTGCCAGCGCGAGCTGGCCAACCGGTTGGGAATTTCCGAAGCCACGGCTACCATCGCGCTTCGCAGGCTGGAGGAAAAGGGTTTCGTCAGCCGCCGGCGCAATGCCGGCAACCGCCGCGAGATGCTGGTCTTTCCGACCCGGCGCACGCAGGCGCTGGAGGCGGTGCTGATCCCCCTCGCGCGCGACGTCCATGTCCTGGCGACGCAGGATTTCACGGCGGCGGAGGTCGCGACGCTCGAACGGCTGCTGCGCAGCGTGATCGCCAATCTCGCCGCAGCCTGAGGAGACGCACGAGGTGAAGATATTGCATATCGCGGGCAGCCCCAAGGGCGAGCGGTCGGCTTCGCGAAAACTGGCGGACGTCTTCCTGCGCCGCTATCGCGCCCTGCATCCCGGCCATGAGATTGGCGCCATCGACGTGTTCGACGCCGCAGCGAATCCCGATTTCGGTGCGGTCCACGCCATCCACAAGCTGGCGCCGCTGTTCGGCGAGGAACGGAGCGAGGCGGGGACCGTCGCGTGGGTCGATACCGAGCGGCTGATCGCGGATTTCGACCGCGCCGACAAGATATTGCTGTCGTGCCCGATGTGGAACTATTCGGTGCCGTGGGCGGTGAAGCGCTATCTCGATCACCTGATGCAACCCGGCCGGACATTCGGGTTCGATCCCGCGACCCGGCAGCACTTCGGCCTGCTCCGCGACCGCCCCGTCCAGTTCATCCTCACCCGTTCCTCGACGGGCGACGACGATCCGGGGGATTTCCAGCTGCCCTATCTGCTGCACATCTTCCGGCAGATGGGCCTGCACGATATTCGCGTGATCAACGCCTGCAAGACCACGAAAGCCACCGCGCCGGAGCGGCTCGCCTATCTCGATTCCTTCACCCCGGAGCTGGAGGCGGCCGCCGCCCGTTTTTGAACGCCCTGCCCTCGATACGGCATCACCCTGCTTCTTCGCTTGCGGGATCGGCCCGCGCGTCCTAGACGCTGCGCTTTAATGACAAGCGCAACCCCCCGACCCGCCAGCGACTACCCGCCCGGTGGCGATGCCTTTCGCCATCGCGACCTGACCGGCATCGCCCAGCTCGCTCCATGGGAAATTTCCTATATCCTCGACGCCGCCGAACAGTGGGTCGAGCTGAACCGTTCGGGGGCGGCGAAGCATGACGATGCGCTGAAGGGCCTCACCATCATCAACGCCTTCTTCGAAAATTCGACGCGCACCCTGCTGTCGTTCGAGATCGCGGGCAAGCGGCTCGGCGCCGACGTCGTCAACATGCACGCGGCGCAGTCGAGCGTGAAGAAGGGCGAGACGCTGATCGACACCGCGATGACGCTGAATGCGATGCGCGCCGACGCGATCGTCATCCGCCATTCGGCATCGGGCGCGGTGCAACTGATCGCCGACAAGGTCGACTGCCCGGTGCTGAACGCCGGCGACGGGCGGCACGAGCATCCGACGCAGGCGCTGCTCGACGCGCTGACCATCCGCCGCCGCAAGGGCAAGGTCGAGGGGCTGACCGTCGCGATCTGCGGCGACGTGCTGCACAGCCGCGTCGCGCGATCGAACATCCTCGCGCTGACGCTACTCGGCAACGATGTGCGCGTCGTCGCGCCGCCGACGCTGATCCCGCCCGCGCTCGACCGCATGCACGCCGTCCCCTTCACCGACATGGACGAGGGGTTGAAGGGCGCCGACGTCGTGATGATGCTGCGCCTCCAGAACGAGCGCATGGACGGCGCCTACCTGCCCAGCGCGCGCGAGTATCACGCGCTCTATGCGCTGACGCCGCAGCGGCTGGAGAAGGCGAAGCCCGACGCGATCGTCATGCATCCCGGCCCGATGAACCGCGGGGTCGAGATCGACAGCAGCATCGCCGACGACCCGGTGCGATCGACGATCACCGAGCAGGTCGAAATGGGGGTCGCGGTGCGCATGGCGTGCCTCGACATATTGACCCGCCGCAAGCGGGGGGTGCCCGGATGGAACTGAAGCCGCTCCTCATCACCAACGCCCGCCTGCTCGGCGGCAACGTCGGCAGCCTGCTCGCGGTCGGCGGCCGCATCGCCGCGATCGACCCCGCCGAGCGTCCCGAGGGCGTCGAGACGGTCGATGCGAAGGGCCAGTGGCTCGCCCCCGGCATCATCGACCTCGGCGTCTTCGCGACCGACAAGCCGGCCTTTCACTTCGGCGGCATCACGCGCG